>Ga0307991_1000159_pt1 | contig 51198 bp, 52 predicted proteins | sample EllFjometagen131_FD_203146 | JGI IMG/M metagenome (GOLD analysis project Ga0307991, IMG submission 203146) | Marine microbial communities from Ellis Fjord, Antarctic Ocean - #131 | ecosystem: Environmental > Aquatic > Marine > Unclassified | place: Southern Ocean | collected 2014-10-08 | reverse complement strand
TCACGAATTTAGATCGAGGCAGCTCCGCGACGAAGCCAAATCATGCGGTACCCAACCCGCGTATATCAGAGTGATCCACCGTCGTTACATGATGATCCCGCTTCTGATTATAGACTGGAGAATGCCTGTTAAAACCCCTACAAAGCAAGGGGCTGTGGGTTACTTTTTTCTCTTGACAAGTGTCAACCATATCAGTTGTTAGATTTACGTATGAACGTTTTAGTGATCACTTTATCGCATCCAGTTTGATCGCGTCTTTGAAGAGCACTGATTTAGTCAATGCTTTTGACGTGTCTGGTTGTTTTTCTCCTATTATAAAGTCCGACTCATATTTCAGATACGCTGGGATTATTGCAGCTTTAAGCATTATCATTGCAGAAAAGCATGGTGTAGAGATAATTGATCTGTTACCTAATGAAATCGGTGATAGCGACTGGCTTTTTGATCAAGTATTTACTGATACGATTCAATGGCGAGATCCAACATCAAACTGACTGATAGGAAATTGCTTTCCGGGGGGTGATGCTTATTTCACCAAGAACGTCTTTTCCGAGTGTTGCAACCTCCCCACATGAGAACAGTTTTGTCACTGAGGAAACCTGTAGGTAACCATTTTAGTATTCCCATAAATTCAGGCACCTTTGTCAAAGGTGCTTAATATTAGCGCCGGTTGGTCTCACCGATAATGGGTTAATAGCACAAACAGCCCCTACACCACGATTACCAGGTTGCAGTAGCCGTTTCTTCATACCCCGGCCAGCCATCATCGAAAGGTTCGTAGATCAGATCAGGATACTGGTCGGCATCATTGGTGGCCTCCAGACCAGACTTGCCGGGTGGTGGTCGCTCCCAGAGTTTAAGGTGTAAAAGAATTTTACGGATGGTGGAGGAATCAGTGATGAAACTGATGATCTTCATCTCCCCATGACACTTTGGGCATTCCAACGGGTCCACTTCCCATATCTTCTTAATACATTCCCGCCAGGTTGGCGAAGGTATGGTGCACGATCGTTAATCTGCAACATCAATTATTTCAATCCCCTCGACCAGTGCGACAATTTCCTCCGCCTGGCCGGCCTGCTCACGCTTACGACGGTCGCCGCGCATCCGGTTTGAGTACCAGCCATAATAACGTACAAGTTGAAAGTTTTTTTCAGGAATGTGCTGGGTTATGGCAGCAATGAAATCCACCGCTGAAAAAAGCTCGAAGTTTCTCCTGTTTCTGCCATAGGTCATCTTTGAACGATAAATCACCGTTCCCATCTGCTCATTACAGGTCATCTTCACCGTCGAAAAAGGACTGCGGATAATATATTGGGCTAGAGCTTCCTGGCCGTCAACATCGTCCGGAGCAATTCGCAGCCCGTTATGAACACTGAATCCGGATGTATGACGCCAATCCATCAGTTTTGCCATAAATCGATCGTCCATGAGCCCCCTGTTCAAAAAACATGATGACCTACACCAACAAAGGCAACACCCCTGCTCCATACCAGTGCAAAAAAAAGAGCGGTGCTGAACAGCACCACTCTTTAAACTCAATAAATTCCAAACAATTTTAATCAGGGATTCAAAACCCTCACAACTGCTTCACCGATATCAGCCGGACTTTTTACCACTTCAATGCCCGCGGCACTCAAGGCGGCCATCTTTTCCGCTGCCGTTCCCTTGCCGCCGGCAATAATGGCTCCGGCATGCCCCATCCGCCGTCCTGGAGGCGCAGTCTGACCGGCAATGAAACCAACCACCGGTTTAGTCATGTAATTGTTAACAAATTCAGCCGCTTCTTCTTCCGCAGTACCACCAATTTCACCAATCATAACCACGGCTTCCGTATCAGGATCATCCTGAAAAAGGGCCAGCAGATCAATAAACTGACTGCCAATGATGGGATCTCCGCCAATACCAATGCAGGTTGACTGACCCAGGCCCCGCTCGGTTAGTTGTTTCACCGCTTCATAGGTCAACGTCCCACTGCGGGAAATCAGGCCAACTTTTCCTTTCAGATGAATAAAACCGGGCATAATCCCTACTTTAGCCTCATCGGGAGTAATAATTCCCGGACAGTTGGGACCAATAAGCCTGGTATCCGTTTCTTCAAGAAATGCTTTAACTTTTACCATATCAATGGTTGGAATTCCTTCAGTTATACAAACTACCAGGTCAACCCCGGCATCAGCTGCCTCCATGATTGCATCGGCAGCAAAGGAAGGTGGAACAAAAATGAGCGATACATTAGCACCGGTGGTAAGTACCGCATCCTCCACCGTATTGAAAACCGGAATCCCATCCATCTCCTGGCCGCCCTTGCCAGGAGTTACACCAGCAACCACCTGAGTTCCATAGGCGACACACTGGCGGGTATGAAACATCCCTTCCTGGCCGGTTATTCCCTGAACCAAAATTTTAGAATCTTTATTAACTAAAATAGACATAATTCCTCCTGCTGAACTTTCCTGTCATCCTCAATGATTTTTTGTCTCGTTCAGGTTACTGAATAGCCGCCACTACTTTCTGGGCCACATCAGCCAGTCCACGTCCGATAATCATGTCAATACCAGAATCTTCAAGAATTTTTGATGCTTCTTCGGCATTGGTTCCTTCAAGGCGAACTACCAGAGGTACATTAACATCCACCAGTTTGGTCGCTTCGATAATGCCATTGGCAATCCGGTCACAGCGCACAATGCCACCGAAAATATTGATCAGTACCGCTTTTACATTAGGATCTGAGAGGATGATACGAAAGGCATTGGCTACTCCTTCGGCATTGGCACCGCCCCCAACATCCAAAAAATTTGCCGGGTCGCCACCAGAAAGCTTGATAATATCCATGGTCGCCATGGCCAGACCGGCGCCATTTACCATACAACCGACATTACCATCAAGTTTGATATAGTTGAGACCAAATTTTGAGGCTTCAATTTCCAAAGGTTCCTCTTCCGATAAATCCCTCAATTCCTGCCAGGAATCCTTGTGCCGGTAGATGGCATTGTCATCAAAATTGATTTTAGCATCAAGGGCCACGATCCGGCCATCGCCGGTAGACACCAGTGGATTGATTTCAACCAAGGAACAGTCATTAGCTTCAAAAGCTTTATAGAGGTTCATAAACATCCGGGAGGCTTGGCGAACCAGTTTTACATCCAGGCCAAGCTTATAGGCAACTTTGGCCGCTTGAAATGGACGAAGACCCAATGCCGGATGAACATACTCCTTGATAATTTTTTCCGGCGTCTCGGCTGCCACTTTTTCAATTTCCATCCCCCCTTCAGTGCTGGCCATCAGGACGGGACAGTTGGACGCCCGGTCAATAACAATCCCAAAATAATATTCTTTGAGAATCTCCATTCCCTCTTCCACCAGCAGCCTTTTCACCTCTTTCCCTTCGGGGCCGGTCTGATGAGTAACCAGTTGCATGCCCATAATCTGCTTAGCCGTTGCATAGGCTTCATCAGGCCCTTTAACCACTTTGACCCCACCACCTTTTCCCCGGCCGCCGGCATGAATCTGGGCTTTAACCACCACCGTACCACCGCCAAGGTCCTCAGCTGCCTTTTTAGCATCTTCGGCATTAAAGATGGCAAACCCCTTGGGAACTTCCACCCCATAATCCCGCAAGAGCACCTTTGCCTGGTATTCATGAATTTTCATAATACCTCCTCATAACCCCAATAGAATGAGTTTTTGTTGAGAACCATATTTAAAATTTGAACTGTTTACAAAAAAGACGGGGCACATCCCCGTCTCTTTCGATTGAAAGCAATGACCTTCTTTTGCTAGGCACGCAAACCACCCTGGTAATGGGTGGTCAACTGTTTTTCCATAGTTTCTTCACGGGTGTAATTAGGCAGTATCAGCGGGGAAACCAGATCGGTTTCAATGCCGGCACCCTCCATTTCCTTATGAAATGACTCTACATGATCCATATTGATTCCATCCAGGGAACCGGAAAAAGCTTTAACATACTCTGCCGCACTTTTACCAGCCCGACGGCCAAAGACGGTTATATCAAGTAGAGAATTCCCCATCAGGCGATTTTCCCCATGCACGCCGCCGGATGCTTCGCCGGCGGCAAAAAGGCCTTCAACATTGGTGGCGCTGCTGTCCTTGATGGTCAAGCCGCCGTTTTGATAATGCAGCGTCGGATACACCAGCATCGGCACTTTGCTGATATCAATACCGTAACGAATAAACTGGATATACTTTGCCGGCAGCTCCTTCTTGACCGTACCCGGTCCTTCCAGTTCATCGATCATGGGAGAATCAAGCCAGGCACCTACCCGCCCGGTGGGAGTAATAATACCCTTTCCCCGTTCAAGACATTCACGAATAATACAGGATGATTCCACATCCCGAGGTTCGCGTTCAAAAACAAACTGCTCGCCTTCAATATTGACCAGATTAGCCCCTAAACCCCTAACTTTTTCCGTAATCAGCAGGCCAACATTCTGTTCCGGAAAAGCTACTCCGGTAGGATGATATTGGGTAGAATGCATGAAGGCTAAAGGAACCCCGGCCCGGTAACCAATAACTAAGCCATCGGCAGTCGCACCATAATGATTGGTGGTCGCAAAACCCTGGATATGAAGCCGGCCATACCCACCGGTAGCAATAACGGTGGCTTTCGCTTTAACAACAAAATATTCTTCGGTTTCCATATTAAAAAACAAGGCACCGGCTGCTCGTCCCTTAGCATCCTTGAGAATTTCAACCGCTGAGGAAAATTCCAGAACCGTAATATCTTCGGCCCGGTTCCGAGCTTCATCCTTCAGCACCCGCATAATCGCAGAACCAGTAATATCACCGGATGAATGCATCCTTTTACGGCAGGTGCCACCGCCATGTCGCACCCGCATCCGGCCATCAGGTTGTTTGTCAAACATCAAACCCAAGCTTTCAAGCCATTCGATCACCAAGGGCGCATCATGACTTAAGGCCGCAACCAGTTCGGGAGTATTGGTAAAATGACCACCCCCCATAACATCAAGATAGTGATAATAGGGCGAATCTACCTCCTGGCTTGCCCCCTGGATCCCGCCTTCAGCCATAACTGTATTGGCATCACCATGGCGCAGCTTGGTGGCCAGGATCACCTTGGAACCATTCTCCTGGGCCAAAAGCGCGGCTGAAGTTCCAGCACCACCGCCACCTATAACCAGAACATCCGTTTCAAAAGCGGTCAGCTTTTCCAATTCAGCACTATCAACCAGCAGCCGGGCTTTGGACTCAAGAACATTAACAAATTCCGAAGGATACACCTCTCCCTTACTTGGACCAACACTGACCGCCCGACGGCCCTCTTTCTTATAATCCGGATGAAATTTATTCAAGACCTCCTGGCGACCAGCCAAAGACAAGGGTTCAAAATCCATCCCTTTTTTGGAGCGGGCGATCCGCTCAGGTCGGCTGGCCTCAACCTTTTTAATCAATTCCAGCATTTCAGGTGTATAACCCATAACAACTATCCTCCAGTTAGGAATGTTTAATTAATCCACCGGTAGATTCAATTCGTTCTACAGAAAACTTTTATCCTGAGGCTCCCAGCCTTCGCTGTTCTGAGGTTCCATTTCACGCTCAACATAGAGTTTCCTCAGGCTTTCTTCATCATTGTCAACCAGATTTTTCAGCATCTCATCATATTTGCCCGCATTGATATCGGCAACCCTGGGCTGCAAATGTTCAGCCCTGGGCACCTGGTATTTGGCATGAAGCCGACGGCATAACTGTGCCAGGTGAAAATGTTGAATCTGGGCCGGACAGCGGGATGAACAGAGTCCACATTGGATGCAATCAAATGAAAGCCGCGCGACTTTAGCAATATCACCACGCATGGCGGCATTGACATACTCCATCACCTCAATATCCATCGGACAGGATTTAGTGCAGGTATTACATGCCACGCACTTCATCACCTCAGGATATAATTTCATGATGGTTTCTGCTGAGGCATCAAGCTCTTCAAGTTTGTATGGGGTCCGGTTGGCCGGGAAAAAAGGCACCTGGGTCAAGTACATATTTTCCTGGACTACCGTCTGGCAGGCAAGGCAAAAATTCAGATGGTAATCCCCCAGGATCCGATAAACTGTCGCGCAGGCACCGCAAATACCACCCCGACAGCCACAGGAACGGATAAACTGATACCCGGCGTATTCCAGGGATTTCTGGATTGTCATGGTCTCAGGAACCAGGTAACGCTTGCCCATAATAAATATCGGGACGAGCCTGGTTCCCTCGGGCAGAATAGCCCGATCACCGGTTGCCACCTTGATTTCTTTTTTCTGTGCCTCACTCATGAAACTGTCCTCCTCAAAAACAACAGACTATTCCAAATAAAAGATGATGGCTTTGTAAAAACTCCATCTTCTTTGTTATGCTGCAACCTTCGCCATTGCAACGTACTAAATGTACGCCTCATGTCTCAGTTTTGCATGCCTCGAATATGAAGCTTTTACTGCGCCATTAACTTCATGACTTTTTACGAGAGCATCAAAGGTTATACAGTACGTTAACTATTTAGTCCCCGATTCATCTAGTAGTTCACTATCCTGAAACGTGGTCGCCGGAGCTGGTTCATCATAACTTCGTCCGGGTTCATACTCCATCATCTGCTGGGCCTGCAGGCCAACGGTACGGAAAAGCGACATAACCGGAATATCATTGGGACAGGCCGTATCGCAGAGACCACAGCCGACACAGGACATAACCATATGATTCAGCCTGGTGAGATGAAACATCACCGTGTTGACCGGCATGCGAATGGCCCCTTTATCCTCCGCCCAACCAAGATATTGGTCCGGAGTATGCTCAAAAGTCGGTGAGCGAAAAACGCATTCCCGGCAATAACAGATGGGACAGTTGATCATGCAGTTATGACAGCGCATGCAAGTGGAAAACAGCTCCTGAATACCTTTCATCGAGTTCACCCGCTGGCCAAACTCACCTAAAACCTGGTCACGGGATTTCACCCGTTCATCCTTTAATGAAGAAATACATTCTGCCCGTTTGGATTGTTCAGTATCGTTAAATTCCAAGATATTCTTTTCTGCCAGTTGCGATGCAAGTTCATCCCCAGCTTCAATATAGAGATTTTTATCGCAGTCAACTCCCCAAAGACCGATAACCATATCCACCAATTCCAATGGCATTGACGGGTATTCACAAATGGTACAAGCGGAACGAAAAGGAGCTTCGCTGTCAGACTCACAACGGCCCCCAGCAGCTTGTTTCCTGAGGTCCGCCGCCGGATCCTTGCCTGCCTTAGCCAGGGAGGAGAAATCTTTCGGTTCATAAGTGCCAAGGCAGTCAACCGCAATAATCAACAATGATTCCCGGCTAATTTGCTGAAACTTGGTTAATTCCACCAACGCCCGGGCTTCACAGGGTTTGACCACCACAGCAATCTTTTCGCCCGGATCACTGAAAGTAAGATTTGAAATGAGCCTGGCGGCCTGCACCGGAATAACCGGAGCACTTACATCCGTATCAGCCAGCAGGTCCGGATTTTTAATCAGGGCCTGGACATAATTATCGCCGCCGGTTGTCTTTTTTGGCAACATGACGCTGCCCACCAAATCACTTTGCAGCAGTCGTTCCATAAAATCCTGGACAGAACGGTTAAAACCAGCATCGCCCAGATCAATGACCGTTGATTTCATCAGTTTCGGCCTCCAAATATGATGGCTTCGTAAAAACTCCATCTTCTTTGTTATGCTGCAACCTTCGTTATTGCAGCCTACTGCCAGCACACCTCACACCACTGGTTATTACATGCCTCGAATATGAATCTTTTACTGTGCTATCAGTTTTTCGACTTTTCACGAAAGTATTATAAGTTTAATTGCCAACTTTCATCCGCCTGGTGTTATTTCACATTAACGTAATACCCTGGTTTTCCAAAGCTAAATGCTAACAGCTAACCGCTAATCGCTCAACTTAGGAAAAACTTACAAATCCCATTCATTGGCCAGCGGGTTCGGCCCCATGGATTCCAAGGCACCATTATACTCGCGCACCGTTTCAGCAAAAAGACGCCCTTCACTGGCGCTGATCCAGCGCAGCCAGACACGATCCTGATCAAGTCCCAAAGTTTCCATAATGTTGCGCAGCAGAGCGATCCGCCGCCGAGCTTTCAAATTTCCGGTCTGGTAATGACAATCACCCGGATGACAACCACCAATCAAGACCCCGTCTGCACCATCAAGAAGGGCTTTCAATACATACACCACATCTATGGCCCCGGAACACATGAGGTGAATAATCCGGATACCGGCTGGATATTGTTGTCGAGTGGTCCCGGCCAGATCAGCACCAGTATACGTACACCAGTGGCAGAGAAAAGCCACTATCCGTGGTTCATGATTATTATCAACCATAATTCAACCTATATTCAATGCGTTAGATTTAACAATTAAACTATTTTGTTTCCATCCAGAAACTAATATTTCCGGATGCCCTGTTAACTGTCAGCCTTTAGCTCTCAACTTAACCAGTTATTTTTTTCAATATTTTACTGAAAGCTGAATGCTGATCGCTGAAAGCGTTCATCCGGAAATGAACGTTTCCGGATGGACACTATTTTATTAACTGATCAGCCACGGCCATCATCTGGCCCTTATCAAAACCGATCTGCTGAGTAGCCCCATTAGGGCAAATAGCGGCACAGCTTCCACAACCATGACACAAGTCATAATGAACTTCAGCAATATTATTGTCGGGATTAATCTCCCGAGCACCATAGGGGCAGGTCTCTACACAGAGACCACAACCGCTGCAAAGCCTGGTACTAACCAGCACGGCATATTTTGATGTTTGAATATTTCCCTTCGCCAGAACTGTTGCCGCCCGGGATGCGGCCGCTCGACTGCGTACCAGGGTTTCTTCTATGTGTAGTGGGGCTGAAGCAAGACCACAATGATAGCGTCCTTCACCAACAAAATCAACTAATGCTGCCTTGCTGTTAGCCTCGGCAAAAAAACCATATTCGTCCAGAGGTAGATCTAAGGTTGCTGCCAGTTGCCGATTATCACCAGGCTCAATCCCGGTACTTAAAACCAGAATATCCGGTTCCAGGGTTAACTGACGGCGTAAAATCTGATCATTATAGGTCACTTGAAGTTTTCCAGCACTAACAGCAACATCTGGTTTAGCCTCGAGATCATAAGTAGTAAAGAGTACCCCCTCCTGGCGGGCAAAACGATAATAATCTTCATAGAGGCCATAGGCACACAGGTCACGATATAATACCGTCACCTGAATATCTGGATTTTCCTCTTTTAATCGGCGGGCATTTTTCAATGCATGGGTACAACAAACCCGGCTGCAATATTCCCGTTTACCCGGTTCACGCGAGCCCACACATTGGATCATCACTAGCGACTTGACAGACTGCAGCGATTCCGGGGCAGTGGCAAGGCGTTCTTCAAGTTCAGTCTGGGTCAACACCCGCTCATCCTGCCCACGAAGATATTCATCGGTTGTTGCTTCCCGGGCTCCGGTTGCCACTACCAAAACCCCGTGATGAAGCAAATGATCGGTTTCCCCCTGTTTAACAACCGTGGTATAATTTCCCACTTTCCCCTGATGCCTCACAACATGTGCCTCAGTAAAAACTTCAATCAGCTCATTTTCACCCACTTCAGCCGCCAGTGATTCGGCAAACGGCCGGGGAGCTGAACCTTTTATGGTATAATAGGTTTCCAGCAGCCGGCCACCGAGCTTATCGGTTTTTTCCACCAAATCCACCCCATATCCGCGGGCGGCCAGGGAAAGAGCCACAGTCATCCCGGCAATTCCACCACCAACAACCAAGGCTCGCGGTTCAACTGTCGCTTCTTCCCGGATAGCCGGCAAAGTTCGATAAATTTGGGTCACCGCAGCTTGGACCAGCGCGGCAGCCTTGGCTTTCACCATACTATCTCCCACTTGGTGAGGGAGAAGGCACTGTTCCTTCAAATTAACCACGGTAAAAACATTGGAGTTAAAACCTATCTCCCGGGCAAATGTATCCAGCAATCGTTCCATTTCCCTGACTGAACAAGCACCGATAACAACCCTATTCAACTCGTGCTTACCGATCAAGCGACGTAAATCAGCAAGTCCTTCCGCAGTGCAGGCATGATCGAAAATTTCAGCGCAAACAACCCGATGCCGCGTACTGACCTCCTGGCACAATCCAGCAAAATCAAGCTCATCTGCCATAAAACCGGAACAGGAACAAAGAAAAACCCCAATCCGTGGTTCTTCCACCCAGACATTCCCCTCCCGGGGCATCAATGTGCTGCTGTTATCTTCGGCTTCATCTATGCTTACACTATTATCTATCAACGATACCAGCAGGGCATCAGCGGCTCCGGCAGCTTCCATCACTGTTTCTGGAATATCCTTGGGACCGCAGAAAGCACCAGCGGCAAAAATTCCGGGGACAGAAGTCTTCGTTGGACTGAGCTCATCCGTCCGACAAAAACCATAATCGTCCAGTTCCAACCCCAAATCAGCAGCAAAATCAAGTTTGGGCGCATCAAAACCCAAAGATAATACGACCAGATCAACCTCATCTTCAAGAAATTTTCCCTCATCATCATAAATCAGGCGAAGCTTATGACTTTGGGGATCTTTTTTTACCGTAGAAATCATTGAACGTCGATAATCAACCTTAAATTCTTCCCGAGCCCGGTTGAAATATTTCTCATAACCTTTGCCCACCCCCCGCAAGTCCATATAGTAAACCACCACCTCGGTTTCCGGGCTCCGCTCACGGATGAACATCGCTTGTTTGGTAGCATACATACAACAAACAGATGAACAATATCCCCGGCCACAGGAAACATCACGGGAACCGACACACTGGATAAAGGCTACTCGTTTAGGGGTAGAACCATCAGCCGGAGCCAGCGGCTTCCCCTGACTGGGTCCGGAATAACTGATCATCCGTTCCAGTTGGCGACTGCTGACTACATTGGCATAACGGCCAAAACCATATTCTCCTTTCAGCTTACCATCAACGAGAGAAAAGCCGGGGGTCAGGAGAATGGCATCGCTCTCTACTTCCTCTTCTAAGGCTTCGGCATCCAAGTTAATCGCCCCGACCGGACAGGCATCAACACAGGCCCCACAGCGAGTACATTGTTCAAAATCGATCCGGTAGCCAGCTTTTACCATCTTCGGGTATTGTTTATAGATCGCGGAACGCTCTTCAAGTCCACCACTGAACTCGTAAGAAACACTCACCGGACATGCAGCGCTGCAATCACCGCAGTCAATACATTTTTTCTGATCCACTCCCAAGGGATCAACCTTAAGGGTCACCTTGAAGTTACCCGGCCCACCACTAATTTCCCGGGGCTGGCTGCCAACCTTGATATCCAGGTTGTCATGGAGCCGACATTCGATAAAGGGACAATAAGCCGGCTGTTTTGGTGAAAGGAAGCACACTCCACAGGAATTGGTAGGGAAAGTATTGTCAAGCAGGGGGAAAAAACCGCCAATAGCTGCTTCTTTTTCCACCATGGTTACGGCACAGCCCTGTTCGGCCAATTGTAACGCCGCTGTCATCCCGGCAAAACCACCGCCAACCACCATCACTTTGTTATTTTTTTGCTTATCAACAGACATCGCAGACCCTAAAAGAGGTTCGCTGGATTGTTAAAATGTTTTTTCCACCAACGCTGACGATCACCAATCTGAAAGGCTTCAGCCATAAGTTCGGTAAAAAAAAGAATCGGCAAACGCTGCTGGCGAATATCAATATTGGCCTCGCACAAGGCACACGAAGTCACTAGGCAGTCGGCCCCAGCCGCCTCCGCGTAATCAACAATTTTATTGACCAATTTCGCCGTTTTTTCAGGATAGGTCAACCCCAGATCGGCACCACAACAATCAACCTTGCACGACCAGTCAATCACTTCCGCTCCCAGATCGGCCATCATGGTATCCAGCCGCATAGGATTTTCAGGATCATCAACCCCGGTAATCTCAGCCGGGCGGACAATGGCGCAACCATAATAGCAAACCACCTTAAGGTCAGCTAATGGTTTTTTTACCCGTTCCCTGATTGCCGGGCGCAACTTTTCCCGCGCCAGGACATCAACCAGAGAAAGCATCTTAATTTCACCGGTATAGGAAAATCCCAGAAGTTTTTCCAATTGCTCCTTTTCTTCCGGATTGTACCGCAAGGCATGATCAGCCCGGGAGAGGTTATTATAGCAACCGGCACAGGGAATCAGGAGGTCCGTTTTTTCCTTCTGGGCCTCACAGATATTAAAGGCTGACAACCCCAGGGCCAAGGCACTGGAAAGATTGTGCGCCGAAGCCGCGCCGCAACAGCACCAGTCGGGCAGTTCTCGAAGCTCAATACCAAGGGCCTCAATCACCGCAAGACTGGCTTCGATATACTCAATAGCGGTTGAATGCGATGTGCATCCGGGATAGTATGAATAGATCTCACCCATAGCTTACTCTTTACAACCTTATAATATTTCTGATGCCAGCCTCATTTACCGGCTTCTTTGAAAATTTCTTTAATCTTTGCCATATTTCTACTCTTTTTCGGCATCAACGGAATTTTACCTTTGAGAAAAAGTTTAAGACCAACATCAAGATCAGAAGTAAAATTTTTACTCTTCCATTTATAGGCCATCAGCATGGTCGCTTCATGAAGCCTGCCGAATGTTTTAATACTGTTAATAAACGAACTGTGTAGAGCCACAGTCACCGAATCGGCCGGCGTAATTCCCTCATTGAGGCACTGAGCCCGCAAAGAATCCATGATCGGGGCGATCCTGATTTCATTGGGACAGCGAGTACCGCAGGTTTCACAGGATACACACATCCAGATGGCCTTGCTCTTCAGCAATGCATCACGTTGACCCAACTGAACCATCCGTATCACCATATTAGGCGGAAAATCAAACTCATCCACCATGGGACAGCCGGCACTGCATTTGCGGCACTGGTAGCACAAGTTAACCGGCTGACCGCTTTCTTCCATTACCTGCTGCAAAAAATTATCAGCCATAATCACCTTGACCATCCTTCTGAAATTAAATCACCTGAGTCTTATGAGCAAAATCATCAATCACGCGGATAAACTGCCGCGACGTTGAATTGATTAACTCGCAGGCTTTATTGGGGCAGGCAGCAATACAGGCACCACAACCCTGACAGACCGCCTGATTCACCGCCGAAATCCGCTTAAAATCATCCATGACCCGAGCTCCGTAAGGACAGATATCAACACAAATTCCGCAACCACTGCAGACATCCTCTTTCACCTCGGCAACCAAAGGATCAGCAAGCAGGGTATCATTGGAAAACATGGTCTGTATTTTCCCGGCAGTTGCCAATGCCTGAGAAACAGTATCGGTGATATCTTTGGGTGATTGCCCACATCCAGCCAGGTACACCCCTTTAGTGGTGCTTTCAACTGGATAAAGTTTAATATGAGCCTCTGAAAAGAAGCCATCACCATCAATAGTTACGTTCATTTTTTTGGCCAGTTCATGAACACCGTTTTTCGGTTCCATAGCCATGGCCAGCACCACCAGATCGGCCTCTATTTCCAACTGCCGTCCACTCAAGGTATCAGCAGTATAGACCTTAAGAACACTGCCTTCAGCAAAAACTTTGGCTACCCGACCACGGACATAAACCAGGTTTTCTTCTTCCATTCCCTGCTGAACAAACTCTTCAAAATCACGGCTGTCCGAACGAATATCAATGTAGGAGATATAAGCAGTCCCATCACCTACCTGCTGTTTATACAGTCGGGCCTGTTTGGCTGTATACATGCAGCAGGCCCGGGAACAATAAGCTTTATGCCGCTCAGGATCACGGGAACCGGCACATTGGATAAATACAATAATTTTGGGCACCTGACCATCTGAGGGACGGAAAATTTTTCCTGCAGTAGGTCCTTTTGGATCAAGCAGGCGTTCAAAGGCCAAGCCGTCGATAACATCGGGAATCTGACCGCCACCGTACTCCGGCAGGTTGGTAGGACTATATAAATCATAGCCAGTCGCCATAACAATGGCACCAACCAATTCTTCCTGCAAAAATCGGATCACACTAAGATCAATGGCATTTTCCGTACAGGCATCAACGCAAAGACTGCACTTTTCACCAGTTCCCGACTCTTCCTCGCTGAAATGAAGGCAATCACCCTGCATAATAACCGGCAGTTGGCTCTCATTACTCTGATTATAACGGAAAATTGCTCCCCGCTTGGTTAAACCACGATTAAACTCATCCGGCACTAAAACCGGACACACATCGAGACATTTTCCACAATTAGTACAGGTAGCAGTATCAACAAAAGCCGGTTTTGTCTGGATGGTAACCTTGAAATTCCCCACATATCCCTCCAGCTCATCAACTTCAGCATTGAGATATAAATTGATGCGGGGATGAGCTTCAACCTCGGCAATCTTTTTTTGCAGCAATTCGGGAACATTCTGAAAATAGGGAAAGGTTGTACTGATCTGGGACACATGGCCGCCGATGGCAGGTTCCTTTTCAATAATAGCCACATCGTAACCAGCATCAGCCAGATCAAGGGCCGACATGATCCCCGCAATTCCACCGCCAACCACACAAACCCGTTTAGTTAAATCTAGGGTAATGGTTTCTAATGGAAGGTTTTGTTTGACCTTGTCGAGAGCTCCTTCAATAATACTGATCGCCTTGGCAGTAGCCACGGGTTTATTATTCGCGTGTACCCAACTGCAGTGTTCACGAATGTTGGCAATTTCCAGCAGGTAGGGATTCAAGCCCACGGAACCAGCAGCTTTACGAAAGGTATTTTCATGCATGCTCGGCGAACAACAGGCAACCACTACTCCGTCCAGGTTTTTTTCCTGAATGGCATCTTTTACTTTCTGCTGCCCCGGATCAGAACACATATACATGTAATTTTCAGCGTGGACCACCCCGTCAAGCTTCAATGCTCCGGCAACGGTCTGGTCAACATCAACACTGCTGGCAATATTGGAGCCACACCAGCAGACAAATACACCTAACTTTTTCATGGATTACCCTGGAAAATTAAACCACATTCTGTTTCTGACGCCTGATTGACGAAAGAAAAACCTGAACCTTACTGGCAGCCGCGCTACCTTGGGCACTGGTATCGGCAATATCTTTAATGCCCTGACAACAACCGGCAATATAGATCCCCTGCCGCTCCGTTTCTATCGATGAAAGTTTATAATCTTCTTCCACAAAAAAACCATCTTTATTACAAGTCAGCCCCAAAATTTCGGCCAGCTCAAGAGCCCCTTCATTGGGAACCAAGGCTGCTGCCAGCACCACTAAATCTGCAGCAATCTCTACTTTCCTGCCAGTGAGGGTATCAGCTCCCTGAACCATGACTTTGCCATTTTCTTCATAAAGCTTGGCTGCCCGACCACGGATGTAAATGATACCCTCTTCGGAAACCGACTGTTGAATAAATTGTTCATACCCTTTGCCGGTAGAACGGATATCAATATAAAAGATATAAACCTGACCATCGCGAACCTTATGTTTATACAGCCGGGCATGCTTGGCTGTATACATGCAGCATACCCGGGAACAGTAGGATTTATGGTACTCGGGGTTGCGCGAACCAACACATTGAATAAAGACGATCTCTTTCGGTTCTACTCCATCTGAGGGACGAACCATAGCCCCGGCACTCGGCCCGGAAGCGGAAAGATAGCGCTCAAAAGTCAAGCCATCAATAACATCAGGGATTTTTCCACCCCCTAGTTCCGGCATCTTGTTTTTCCAGTCATAAACATCAAAACCGGTAGCGACGATAATTGCCCCAACATTTACCTCAAAAAGGCTTTCCTTTTGTTCATAGTCAATGGCCCCCACCGGACAGACTTTGGCGCAAACACCGCACTTGCCCTTGGTCAGATAGCGGCAACGATCCGCATCAATAACTGGTTTATTGGGAACCGCCTGAGGTGATAAAGTATAAATAGCGGTCATCAACCCGGCATCACGTTCAAACATGGCCGCACTCTTTGTCGGACATTTCTGAATGCAGGTGCCGCAGCCGGTACATTTGTTCCAGTCCACATAGGTAATTTTCTGTCGTATCAAGACTTTAAAATCACCCGGTCCGCCATCAAGTTTTTCAACCTCACAATTCATTTTCAAAGTTACTTTTGGATGCTGTCCTGTCTCTACCGTTCTCGGAGTCAGAGTACATTGAGCACAGTCCAGAGTCGGAAAGGTTTCCGAAAGCTGCAGCATCCGGCCGCCTATTGAGGGCAGACGATCCACCATAACCACCTGATAGCCGGCATTTCCAAGGTCAATAGCGGCAGTTATCCCACAGATACCGCCGCCAATAACCATAACTCTCCGATCCAGAGGAACACTTTCCAATTCTTCCAGATTGCCGAAAGCACAAGGACCAATTACCGGTTCAGCAGCAATCGTTCTATCAACACTCTCATTAACATTCAAATTCAGGACATCACCCATTATGATATTTCCTTAATTTTCAATCACCAACAACACCTTTAGCCTGCAGTACTGGCAAAGGATCAATCAGATTACGCTCAAACCCCAAATCAGCTGCGGACATTTCCAGAGCCAAAGCCAGCAGTTGGGTAAAATAAACCACCGGAATCGTGGCAAAATCAGGTTCGCTTTTCAAAATTTCCGGCTGGCGGTCATCGAGATTGAACTGACAGAGAGGACAGGTAGTAATCACCAGGTCTGCCCCACTATTTCTGGCACTATTGAGGATATTCCGGGAACAACGGGTGGCAACATCCATGGAATGAACCGTCTGAAAAGCGCCACAACACTCAATTTTAAAAGGAAATTCAACCGGTTCTGCGCCAAGGGCACGAACAAAGTCCTCAAAAATGGTTGGATTTTCCATGTTATCCAAACCGATTTCCTTGACCGGTCGCAAGAGTAAACAACCATAATAGCAGGCAACTTTGAGCCCTTCTAACGGCTTGCCCACCTTTTCTTTCAGCTGGTCAAAACCAATATCATCACGCAAAACCTGGAGATAATGCATGACTTCCGTTTCTCCATGGTAGTCACGTTCGATAAAATCGGTAATCTTGGCCCGGCGTTCCTCATCGGTACGCATAACATAATTGGTACGCTTCAGGACGTTAAAACATACAGAACAGAGAGTCACCAGTTTGTCGCCGCCCTGGTCCTTGGTATCGGCCAGGATGCGGGTGGGACCGGACATGGCGATATGATAATCATTTACCAGAGGAAAGGTTGCGCCACAACAAGTCCAGTCAGGCAATTCATCAAGCTCAAAACCAAGACGGCGGCTGCATTCCCGACCGGCCTCATCCAGTTTTTTCGCCTTGGTATAAAGGGTGCATCCGGGGAAATAAGGATATTTCATTTCCATTTCCTTCTAAAGAGGGAGAAATTTTCGATAACCGCTGATCATAGCAATCTGGGGCGCCCGTTCCAGATAATCAGCGGAAAAATCCGTTACATCAATCTGGGCGACAGCATCAACTTCCCGTAGCCGCAGAACCCGCAAGGCTTCCATGATTTTTGAAATATCAACACCTTTAGGACAACGGGCATGACAGATCAAACAGGCGGCACACACCCACATGGACTTGCAGTTCCTCACTTCTTCAGCCAAACCCAACTGCAGATAACGAACCACCTGGCTGGGCAGCAGATCCATTTCATCTACTGCGGGACAGCCGGCTGAACAATTTCCGCACTGGTAACAGTTAAAAAAGTTCTCCCCACTGATTTCAGCTACTTTTTTGACAAAATCGCCCTGCACCTGATCGCGTGAAACAACAGTTTTCATAATAATCAACTTCTCCTATAGGCAGCGACGCCCTGTTCATACAGATCGTTTCCATAGATATCATTAACCACCACTACTGGAAAATTTTCCACTTCCAGCCGGCGAATAGCTTCCGGCCCCAGATCTTCATAGGCGACAATTTCAGCCTTTTTGATCCGTTGAGCCAGCAGTGCTCCGGCACCTCCAACGGCGGCAAAATAGATGCCATGATATTTTTTTATGGCCGCTTTAACCTCAGGGCTACGCCCACCCTTGCCTATCATTCCTTTCAAGCCCTCGGCCAGCAATCGAGGAGAATAAGGATCCATCCGATAGCTGGTAGTGGGACCGGCAGAACCAATGGCATTACCCGGTTTAGCTGGAGCTGGCCCGACAAAATAAATCACTTGGCCGTCAAGAGGAATCGGCAACTTTTCACCCTTATCAAGAAGGTCAACAAGACGTTTATGGGCTGCATCCCGGCCGGTATAGATAGTGCCAGTAATCAAAACCCGATCACCGGCTTTCAGAGCCTTTACCTGTTCATCCTTCAACGGTGGTTGTAGACGGATAATATTTCCCATAATTACAGCACCGCCTCCTTATGTCTGGCAGCATGACATTGAATATTGATCGCCAAAGGCAGGCTGGCAATATGACAAGGCAACATTTTAACGTGAACCGCAAAACTGGTCACTCTGCCTCCAAGCCCCTGGGGACCAATTCCAAGATTATTAATCTCCTCCAGCAGTTCCTTTTCCAGCTGGTCAAGTTCAGGATCAGGATTACGACTTCCCACCTTTCGCAGCAATGATTCCTTTGCCAACAGGGCAGCACGTTCAAAGGTACCGCCGATGCCAACTCCAACGATGGTCGGCGGACAAGGGTTGCCACCAGCCTGTTCGACCCACTCAACCACCTGTTTTTTGATCCCGGCAATGCCATCTGCAGGTTTCAGCATCACTACTTTGGACATATTTTCACTGCCACCGCCTTTAGGGGCTATGGTTATTTTAAGTTGCTCGCCCGGAACTATCCGACAATGGACAATTGCCGGAGTATTATCCCCAATATTTTTCCGGGTAAATGGATGACATGACGATTTGCGCAGATAACCTTCCTCATACCCTTGGCGGACTCCTTCATTAATGGCTGCTTCGAGATCACCGCCAATAATATGCAGATCCTGCCCCAATTCCAGAAAAATGACCGCCAACCCGGTATCCTGACAAATAGGCACCCGATCGGTAGCCGCAATAGTAGCATTTTCCTGCAACTGCTCTAAGATAGTTCTCCCGGTTGGTGATTCCTCTGCTGCGACAGCCTTTTCCAAAGCTGCCAGCATATCATCACCGAGAAAATAATTAGCATTCATACAAAGGTCAGCAATGGTCCTGGTAATTTGCTCAACATTTACTTCACGCATGGGAAAACCCTACCTGAATAATTCAACTTACATATCAGTTCATCATCGATTGTATACTGTATATCTAACTGCTTTTACGATGTCAAGTGATTTATAGAAAAAATTCTATCCTAAAAGTTGATACTTACGAAGCCAATAAAAATCAACATGATTATACTTTATGGCTTGCATGATTGACACCCTTAATTGCCGGCTGTATACAAGTGTCACCGACGGTCTGAAACTGCATTATTCATAGCGGTGTGAAAATGTAACAACTGCCTATTTATTTTCTTCCCTGAAAAATTTAAAAATTCTTCTTCCTGATCTTCTTCAAATTCTTTCCTTTATAAAAATCTTGTTTTGTTGCTTCATTGGTCATTTTGGAGGTAACTGGTCTTATGAAACAGCTGAAAAAGAAAAAGTACCGTCATTGCGGCAGCTTATTCCGTCCTGATTCCCGTAATCACAAAAAGCAAAAATACTGTGACAAACCTGACTGCAGAAAGCTGAGAGCTGATTGCCCATCTGGAAACACTAGTTTCCGGATGGAAACTACTTTTGTTAATAACTCAACTCTATGAGTTATTAACAAACAGCTGAAAAAATTTCATTAAAGGAAGTTCAATTGAAGTTACTTCCGGCGCGATATCGTGAGATACCGTTGTTTTTTCCGGCAAATGGATCGCAGAAATTGACCTAATGTGGGACAGTTTTTAAAACTGTCCCGACAGGCGAGTTTGGCAATTTCAGCGTAATGAGTCGTTGAAAAAACAGGTAATCGAGCGCAAAAAAGCACCTGAAGTAACTTCAGTTGACAAAACATAGGACCTTATATCGGAATTCCAGCAGTTAATAAAATATTTATGCTCACGCAAAAAAGTCGAAAAATCAATAACACCCTAAAAACTTCATAATCGAGGAATACAATATCTGAATAATGGAATTTTTAAGAAGCCCTCACTATTCCCCGGTATAAACCGGTTTTCTCTTCTCGCGGAAAGCCAAGAGTCCTTCCTGGCGATCTTTGGTGGGGATAGTGACTGCGTAGCAATTTGATTCCAACGCCAGGCCGGAACCAAGGTCAATTTCACTACCATAATTAATCGCGTATTTAGCCATTTCCAAGGCAATTGGGGCATTCCGCTTAATCTTGGACGCCATTTCCAGAGCTTCATCAAGCAGTTTGCCTTCGGCTGCCACCCTGTTTACCAGACCGATATCCAAGGCCTCCGTCGCTTTGAGGCGCTGGGCAAGGAAAACCAGTTCCTTGGCCTTCCCCTTGCCTACCAAACGGGCCAATCTCTGGGTTCCTCCAGCTCCGGGGATAATTCCAAGGCTGGTTTCCGTAAGCCCCATTACTGCTGTCGGGGCGGCAATCCTGATGTCAGAGGCCATCGCCAGTTCCGTTCCACCCCCGAAAGCAAAACCATTGACAGCAGCGATAACCGGTTTCGGCAGATTTTCAACCATGGTAAAGGTATTGCTGATAGTGAAAACAAACTGTTTCACCTCAATCGGGGTCATGGTGACCCGCTCTTTCAAATCAGCTCCGGAACAAAATGCCTTTTCTCCGGCACCGGTAATTACCACCACCCGCACGGCAGGATCAAAAGCAATTGCCTTAACCTCTTCAGCCAGGGCAGCTAACAGCTCCCGATTCACTGAGTTCATACTTTGCGGCCGGTTTAAAGTTAGCAAAAACACACCGTCTCGATTTTCAGTCAAAATCAACTCTGACATAAGTTCACCTTCCCTATTGATAGCTTTATACTGTTGTTTCAATGTTTTAAATCTACCAGTTAAACCGATAGGTTGATATGTTTTCCCAGTTTACAAGCATGTATTCAAGCTGTCAGGATTATTGACAACCCTGTAAAAAAGGTATCATGTGACTGGCCAAATGATGAACGTTTTTTTCTAACAGATTGCCGGCCTGAACCAATAAATCCTTAGACACCCCGGTCTTAATGCCCATTTCCTCCAAGCAGAAAACCAAGTCCTCAGTAGCCAGATTACCGGCTGCACCCGGAGCAAAAGGACAACCACCCAAACCACCTAAAGCAGTGTCAAAACGGGTTATCCACCACTACAGCCCGGCAATCACTCCAGCCAAAGCCCGGCCACAACTGTCATGGAGGTAAAGACCAAAATCACTTTTAATATCCTGATCATCAAGGTATTGCAGCAAAGAAAAAATCTGGCCGGGAGTCGCCACCCCCCAAGTATCGCATAAGGTTATTTCTTCAACCCCCCAGGCAATGATTTTTTTAAGCAACCCGGCAATCCAACCCTGCAACATCGGCAGGAACCAGAATACAGCTCATCTCCGGCCGACCATCAGGTCTGGTACCGGTAACTGCCTGGACCACAATAACTCCGGTAATCGGGGTGGAAGCATTGGTAATAAAGATTTTTGAGCCATTAATAACCCATTCATTGCCGTCCAATACGGCATTGGTCTTTGAATTACCAGCATCGGAACCGGCATTGGCCTCCGTTAAACCAAAAGCTGCCAGCATTTTACCCGAGCATAAAGGAGGCAGCCATTTTTTCTTCTGTTCTTCAGAACCAAAATAATTGATCGGCCCAATCCCCAGGGAATTTCCCGCTGCCACGGTAGCAGCCTGTGAACCATCAACCCGGGCAATTTCTTCGACAGCAATAATATAGGAAACATAATCCAGTCCGGAACCACCATATTCAGGAGACACAAACATACCAAACAAACCAAGAGCTCCCATTTTCCTGGTCACTTCCAAAGAAAATTCTTCCTTTTCATCCAATTCCTGTACAACCGGAGCAATCTCCTTTTCTGCAAAAGAACGCACACTTTTACACGGAATTTCCTATTCTTCCGCTAAATCAAAACATAAAGCCATCTTCCAGCCCTTTTCCATCTTAACACTTTACGTTGACTGTTAAGATGTGTACAAAAAAACATGAATAGAACTGAGTTTCGATATATCATTTAAGCTGCCATGTCAATCAAAAAGGATTTTCAACTCAAATCATATCTTGATTATTGGAAAGCCAGTATGTTAGGTTAGGCGAAAGAATTTATAAATTTCACGGAGGTTATGATGTGCCAATCGAATGCTTTTCTGGTAAAAAAGAATGGAACTGAAAAAATGGTGATGGAGGATGTTTCTTTCATCACCCCCCTGGAAGATGGTTCCCTGGAGCTAACCGGCCTTTTTGGAGACCGTTTAACCCTTAATGCCTCCATCAAAGAAATGGATTTATTGAAACATAAGATTCTCATCCAGGAAAACTAATCACGCTGATGGTACTGGCCGTTCTCTTTCTGCCAGCCATTTTTGGCGCATCCGGTTAACATAGTGGTGAGCCTGGCGGGTAACTTCCGGCAAACGATAGCGGGTGGAAAGTTTCAGCACCATCATGGCTGCCCTCTTTACAGTTGTAAGGTGCCCAGGTGAGACAAAAACCGGTTTAACCCTCGTCCGGGTCCGGACCACCATGCCGAGAAGTTCCCCAGTCGTTCCCAGCAAGGGGCTCATTGCCCCCTTTTCCAGCCCTGGCAGTTCATATTCTCCCACCAGCCTACTTTTGGCACAACCAATAGTTGGCAGGTCAAAAAGAACACCCAGATGCGCAGCCAGTCCAAATCCACGGGGGTGGGCTATCCCATGCCCATCACAGACCAGCAAATCCGGCAGGCGGGAACAGCGATGCAGAATTTCAGCCAGCAATGGCCCTTCACGAAAGGTCAACAATCCGGGAATGTAGGGAAAGGAAGCAACGGCTAATTGCTGTTCCACCGCCATCAGGGTTAAATCCGGATAAGAAAATATCAGCACAGCGGCGAACAGCATGTTGTGGCGCCGGTCATAAGAAATATCGGCCCCTGCCACAGTTTCCGGCGGCCAGTTATCCTGATCTGCGACAATGACCCGTTCCCGCAGCTGCCGCTGTAAATCTACTGCTTCCTTGTATGATAACTGCCATGGATGATTGATGACCTGATGAGACATGCTCCAATCCTCTTAAAAACATAGACTCAACTTTCTGACTTTCATTGCCAAGAATACATTACAGGATGTTCGGGCTTGGCTCATAGCCGTGCCTGCCGGCAGGCACGGCGACAGGCACGGCTGTTTTTTAGAACAACTCAGAAAGTTGAGACATAAAGAAAACACCGCCTACCACTTACCTGTCACGCATTTTGCGTCTTGTCAAGAAAAGTGAAACCTGCTATAGCCCATCATGGAATGACCATTTTTATCGAAGGAGCAAGTACGCCATGGAAACAGTAAGCATCTCCCACACTTCAACAAAAAAACCGATCCCGGCTGCCGACAAGCTGGGTTTTGGACAATTATTTACTGACCACATGCTGGTCATGGATTATAACCGGGAGCAGGAATGGCACCATCCACGCATTGAACCCTATGCCCCTTTTTGTGTTGAACCATCCATGATGGTTTTCCACTATGGCCAGGCCATTTTTGAGGGGATGAAGGCCTTTCGCCAGGAAGATGGCAATATTGGCATTTTTCGTCCCCAGACCCATTTTGTCCGCTTTAACCGGTCCGCCGATCGAGTGTGCATCCCCCAAATTGATGCGGAATTCGCCCTTAAAGCACTCAAACAGTTACTTGAAGTTGATCACCAGTGGGTTCCCAATGCCAAGGGAACGGCACTGTATATCAGACCGTTTATCATTGCCACGGATAATTTTCTCGGCGTCCGGCCTTCTGACACCTATAGACTCTTCATCATTCTTTCACCGGTAGGAGCTTATTATGCCGAAGGGTTTAACCCGGTAAAAATCCTGGTGGAAAACAAATACGTGCGGGCGGTGCAAGGAGGCATTGGCAACATCAAAACCCCGGGAAATTATGCTGCCAGCCTGTTGGCGGCTTTAAAAGCCAAGGAAAAGGGTTACACCCAGGTTCTCTGGCTTGATGCCAAGGAATTGAAGTTTCTGGAAGAAGTGGGAACCATGAATATTATGCTGAAGATTGATGGAGAGGTCATTACTCCTCTTTTAAACGGCAGCATTTTACCGGGAACTACCCGCGATTCCGTCCTGACGATTCTTAAAGAATGGGGGATCCCCTGCGCAGAACGCCCCATCAGCATAGATGAGCTCTTGACTGCGGCAGACAGTGGAAAACTGGAAGAAATGTTTGGAACCGGCACGGCAGCGGTTATCTCCCCGGTGGGTAAGTTGAAATATAAACAGCAGAAATTCAAGATTAATGACGGCAAAGTTGGCCCATTATCCCAACGCCTTTTCGACCATATCGCCGGCATTCAATATGGCTTATTGCCTGACACCTATGGATGGCTGGAAAAAGTAACCGTTAGCGGATGACTCAACTACCGAAGACCGCGGTTATCACCCTGGGCTGTCCTAAAAATCAGGTGGATGCCGAACAGTTGCTGGCCCTGCTGTCCAGCAAGGAATTTCCCCTTGTGGGCCAGGTGGATGACGCTGAAATAATCATTGTTAATACCTGTGCTTTCATCCAGCCGGCAGTGGAAGAATCGCTGGATGCGATCTTGGAAATAGCCGAATATAAACAAGCTGGAACTTGCCGCTACCTGGCCGTTATGGGTTGTCTGCCCCAGCGCTATGGCCAGGAATTGCTTAAACAAATTCCGGAAATTGATTTGGCTCTCGGGACCTCGGCCTTTCTGGAACTTCCAAAACTTTTACTAAAACTTCTCCACGGCAAATCACCGGCCAGGCTTCATGTATCCCCCCCAGACTACCAGAATACCTGCGTTCTGCCGCAAACCACCAGTCAGCCCCATACCGCTTACCTCAAAATTGCCGAAGGATGTGACAACCACTGCAGCTACTGCATCATTCCACAACTCAAGGGAAAACAGGTAAGTTTCCCCCTGGCCGAACTGGCTCGCAAAGCTTCAGAGCTTGCTGATGCCGGAGTCAAAGAACTGAATATAATCGCCCAGGACATAACTGCTTACGGGCAGAAGCTTCCGGGCCGGCCTGACCTTGTCCGGTTACTGGAACAGTTGAATGAGATTGATGGGCTGGAGTGGATTCGCCTTTTATATGCATATCCGGGGAAGATCAGTAATGAACTCATAAATCTGCTGGGGGAACAAACAAAGATCTGCCCCTATCTCGACCTGCCTATCCAGCATATCAGTGACCCGGTTCTGAAACGCATGAACCGCCATGACCACTCACAAGCCATCAGAGAAACCATTGATAAATTAGGCTCACTGAAACGAAATATTCACCTGAGAAGCACGGTGATTGTCGGTTTTCCGGGTGAGACAGACCACGACTTTCAACTCCTGTTGGATTTTATCGGCGAAGGATATTTCACCTATCTTGGCTGTTTTCCCTATTGGCCGGAAACCGGCACTAAAGCCGCCATACTGGAAAACCAAGTTGAAGAATCGGTAAAAGAGGAGCGATGCCGGGCCATCATGGATTGCCAGCGTCAGATTACCAGCCAACACCTGCAGACATATATCGGTAAAAATATACCTCTATTGATGGAAGGCGAAAGCCTCGAGTCTGAATTTCTACTCCAGGCGAGAACAGCTTTTCAAGCCCCTGATATTGATGGAATTACCTATGTCACCGAGGGTTTCGCCCAGCCAGGTGAAATGGCCATCGGAAGAATCAATCAGGTACATGAATACGATCTCTTTGCCTCCCTGAACGACAATTTTTCTCTGCAAACTACACCATAATTCATTGAGCCATGGCCAATTTCAGCTTTACCAGGCGAATATCAGGCACCACAGCCAGTTTCAATCGGGATGAATACCGCCATTTCATCACCGTGCTGCGAAAAAAAACAGGAGACCTGATTCATTTTCTTGACGGTCAGGGCGGCAAGTATACAGGCAGAATAATTGCCATCGATACCGCAAACAATTCATTTCAGGCTGAAGTAGAAACCCACCGCCACTGCCAGCAAAACTCCCCTTCAATCACCCTGGCCCTGGCCCTCCCCAAGGGGAAAAAATTTATTTTCATCATCCAAAAGGCGGTCGAGCTGGGTATCAGGAAGATTATCCCGCTGGAGACCCGCTATTCAGTCAAACAACTGCCGGCAAGCCGGGATAAAGAACGTAAGCTTATCCAATGGCAGAAAACAGCCCTTGAAGCAATCAAACAGTGCGGCAATCCATATCTGCCTGAAATCAAACATCCTATCCCCCTAACATCCTTGAACTTGCCAACCGGAAAAAATATTGTGAAGCTGCTCTTCCATGGACCAGCGACCGAAGGAATTTCAACCCAGGCTGCGGCCCTGGCCCATGCCCGGAAAGTACTCATGATTATTGGTCCGGAAGGCGGATTTTCCCCGGAAGAAATCGAATTTTTAACCGGATACGACTGCCGGACAATAAGCCTCGGCTCCACCATTTTACGCCTTGAAACCGCTACTATTGCCGCTATTGCCATTGTCCAATACCTTACCTCAACTTTGACGACTTCGTCAAAGTTGAGAGATTCATAGATTAGATCCCGACACAGGCCGGCACCATTTTTAATTTCCAGACCGATTCCAGATGGCAGAAAAACCTTGTTTTATTAACAAGCATCCATTATATTTAATTCAATTTAGACCAGTTTTTTGTTTCATCATTATATTGAGATTTCAGAACAACACCTTTTCTTCTTCTTGACTATTCACGGAACAGAGTGCTAAAAAAGTTGTATGTGAAATTTTCATCAAGTTCCACCATGGACTTCCCAGCGACCTTGATATTATCTGAGCTGTCCACACAATTGCAAACCTTGCACTGCATGGTAGATAATCATGAAGCAATCCGAATGTGAGAACCTGATCGTCATACCCACCTACTGGGCTCCGTCCTCCCCCGCAGGAATTAAACCAGACTATGGCGAAAATGAGGAGGTGATTTACGACCACCCAACAAATCTCAATTCCGAGGGCACCCTCACTCGTTGCCTCGCCAGCCTCGAACGGATTAAGGGGTACTGCTTCGACGTTCTCATCGTTGGCAGCGCCTCCACCCCGGAGATCCAGAAAGAGATGGCCCATTGCGTGAGGAAGCTCGTTTGCGGAATGCGTGATCGACTGCCCGGCAAAGTTTACCTTTTTACCGATGACCGCATCGAACTATGTCGGGATATTCTGAGAAAACTGCCGGCCCAGGCCACACAGTTCATGGAAGTTAAAGGCTACTCCAACGTCCGAAACACCATGGTGATTCTTGGGTCCCTACTCGACGCTGAGCGCATCATCATGATTGACGACGACGAGTATATTACCGACCCCGACTACCTGGGAAAAATCGTGCGGACGTTGGGAACTCGCGTGAACGGAAATGTCGTCGACGGGCTGGCAGGCTACTATATGAACCTGGATTTTACTTGGCAAGTCCCCGAATCCGGCAAGCTCTGGTCGGCCTTTTGGCCAAAAAGCACCACCATTAACGCCACCTACCAAAAGCTTCTGGAGCAGGAGATTGCCGGTGACCTTATCGAAACTCCGATGGTCTTCGGCGGCTGCATGGCCATAACCAAAAACCTGTATCGTACCATTCCATTCGACCGGCGCGTGCCGCGTGGCGAAGATATCGACTACCTGATAAACGCGCGAATGTTCGGCTACAATTTTTACATGCACCAAAAGCTCTCCATCGTCCACGATCCACCCCCAAAGACCAATTCCGACTGGTTACGCCTGCGACAAGACATCGTCCGTTTCATCTACGAGAAAAGGAAGCTCGTTGAACAAGAACCTAGGCCCAACATGGTCAGGGTAAATATAGACCAGCTTGGCCCCTATCCCGCTGCCTTCCTCGGCGACGATCTGATGGATCGGTTCGTGCGAACCACAACGTTTTTAGCCATCGACTACCTGGCTGATGGAGCTCACGAAGACGCCAAGGAATGCCTGAAAAACGTAAGCCTGGCGATGGAGACTGAAAAAAGCCCTCGTAACGGCTTCCAGGATCTCCTGCACTTGCAAAAACTCTGGGGGGAGATTCACAAGGCCATCGCTGATAGCGAGAACCGCCAAATACAGGAGCTCATGCTGGAATAGAGAGTGAAATCCCCCGTGGCAAGCCACAGGAATCAAATTGTTTTGGCTCTGCCATGATGATTGGAAACAATCGGATCAAAATAAGGTTGTTTGTAATATGCTAGTTATTGTCCAAAAACTGTGCTGCAAACAGGCTCCCGCTCATTCTCACAGGCCGTTCCTGGCCTGCCTGTCGGCAGACATGGCCGGCTCCGAGGCGTCCGCCGCGAATCACCATCCGGGTGATTCGCCAGACACCCAAAACTGCTTTGAGCCAAGCCCGGACATCCAGGATAATCGCTCCATAAACACAAAAATAAATCTAATGATGCTAATGCAAGTACTTTCTCAGACGCTGTCAAACATAAACTAATGAAGGAGGATGATCATGCCTAGAGGTGATGGACTGGGACCGCCGCAAGGCGGCCAGCGAGGAAAAGGACAGATGGGCGGCCCACAGGCCGCCGGACCGGGAGGACAGTGCGTTTGCCCACAATGCGGTCATAAGCTTCCCCATGTCGTTGGGCAATCGTGTTATGAGAGGAATTGTCCCGAGTGCGGAACCAGAATGACGCGGGAATAAGGATTTTATCCAGAACCTGCTGAGCGATATGGGCTGGGTAACCCGGACAATCTCAAAACAGTGCGTCAGGGTGAAAGCAAACCGGCATTTCCTGGTAAAGCTCTGTCCGCCTGGCTTCCAGCAATCTCCGTGACTAGTATTTCGATGGTCATTGGTCTTTTCTGTTTTTTGTTTCCTTGACTATCTGCATGGCAATATTCTGAAAGATGTGGGCCGTGTCGGAAGTCGGAGAAGAAATCATCAAAGGGATTCCTTTGTCACCTCCCTGACTGATTTCCAGATCAATAGGGATGGCGCCCAGTAATGGCAGTCCCGTTTCCCGGCTGAGCTTTTCTCCTCCCCCGTGTCCAAAGATATCGATGTGCTCCGGGGAGTGAGTGCATTGAAAATAGGACATGTTCTCTATTACTCCCAGGACCTGCCTTTTATGTTTTGTAAAAAGGCCAATAGCCCGCCTTACATCGGCAAGCGCTACTTCCTGCGGCGTGGTTACCATCAGGGCCTGCATTTTTGGTAATGCCTGGGCGATAGTAATGGAGGGATCCCCGGTTCCCGGAGGAAGATCAACAACAAGATAATCAAGTTCACCCCACATGACGTCACCCAGTAGCTGGGTTATCGCCCTTGAAACAAGCGGACCCCGCCAGATAGCTGGTTTCCCTTCAGCCAGCAGCATGCCGAATGACATGATCTTGAGACCGAATTTTTCTGCGGGAATGAGCATCCCCTCTTCCATCTCTGCTTTGCTGGATAGCCCCAGCATGAGCGGAATACTGGGTCCATAGACATCAGCATCCAACAGCCCGACTTTATACCCCAATTTTGCCAAAGCCAGGGCCACATTTACCGCTATAGTGGTCTTTCCCACTCCTCCTTTTCCACTGGCAACAGCCAGGGTATAACTCACTTTTTCGATTCCCATGAGAGGGTGTTTTGGAAACAGGCACTTTCGTTCTTCAGCGCTCAGGACAGTTAATTGAACCTCTACCGAGGAAACTTCCGGAAGTTTTTCCAGAACCTGCTTAATGGCACCTACCATGCTGCCCTTTCGAGGGCATTTTAAGGTTGTGAGTGCCAGACTGAGTTTGACTTTCCCGCCCTCTATCCTGATATTCTTTATCATTCCCAACTCAATGAGATTTTTGTTCAACTCCGGGTCCAGAACGCTTTTAAGAACTTCCCTCACTCTCTTTTCATCAATCATGGCTACCTCCAATTCTTTGTAAACCAGTGGAATAGCAAGATTACTGACAATTTTCAATCAATAAAAAAACCGGCCACGTCACCGGAAATGTCCAACCGTTATTATGAAATATTTTTTGCAATAAAACCTTTCTGACATGGTTCATTTGACATCAAGGGAGAGTATGTTAGTTTTTATTATTATTGTGTCAATGGATTATGAAATAATGATTAGTATGCCGGATAGGATCAAGTTTGTCCAGTTAACAATATGCACTGTATAAAGATATGATCGAGTTTTTTCGCGAAAGCCTCACCCATGCCCTCATGATCACGGGCTTCGTTTTTGTGATGATGCTGGTGATTGAATACCTGAATGTGTTTACCGCAGGGGTGTGGCAGCAGAGGCTGCGTGGCAGTCGCTGGAAACAGTACTTGCTTGCCTCTTTTCTGGGAGCCACCCCAGGCTGCCTGGGGACTTTTGCGGTTGTATCTCTCTATTCACACCGGGTGGTCTCATTGGGGGCGGTGGTAGCGGCCATGATCGCCACCAGCGGTGACGAGTCCTTTGTCATGCTCTCCATGATTCCCGGGACCGCCGTTTTTATTTTTTTCATCTTATTGCTGGTGGGCATTGTGGCCGGAGTTTTGACTGACGTACTGTTCAGCAAAAAAGAAGCTCAATGGGCTACTGCCGACCATGAATTCAATCTTCACGAAAAGGAGGTTTGTCACTGCTTTCCCCGGCGGCACATAATGGAAAACTGGCAACATTGCACCCTTGCCCGAGGCGTGCTATCTTTTACCTTGATGCTGTTCACCTTCGGTCTGCTCAGTGGCCAACTGGGACCCCCAACTTGGAACTGGGTCAAAGCAACCCTGCTTTTGACCTCTGGGGTAGGACTGTTTATCGTTGCCACCGTACCGGATCATTTCCTGGAGAAGCACCTCTGGGAACACGTGGCGAAGGTTCACGTACCTCGGGTGTTTTTGTGGACTTTCGGAGCTCTGCTGCTCATGCACCTGCTGGTGGATCATTTTCACCTTGCAGGGTGGATGCAGGGGAACCGGTTGATCATGCTGGTAATCGCCTGTCTCGTAGGACTGATCCCGGAATCCGGCCCTCACTTGATTTTTCTCACCCTGTTTACGAAAGGGGCCATCCCCTTCAGTGTCCTCGTTGCCAGTTCGATCGTTCAAGACGGACATGGCATGCTGCCCCTGCTGGCGGAATCCCGCTTGGACTTTTTACGGATCAAAGGAATTAACTTTTCCGTTGGCTTGATGGTTGGGCTGATCGGCTATTGGAGCGGTTGGTAAAGATATGGAAACCTCCGAAAAAAAGCCTTGTACTATGGGTCGTTAATTTGACATCAAGGTAAAATAGGTTAATATATTTATCTATACTCTTTGCAAAATGTTCCATGGCTTGCCACAGGAAGTTTCACTGTTCACTAATGGCGGAAGGGATGCACATTCTTCTTTCAGCAAACCGCCATGAAAGGTAGCGGGATTAAATGCTTGTCAATGATATACCATAAAAAACAAAAAGGAGAAACACATGCAGTTTTCAGAAATTATCAAGACGGAAATAGACGAGGGAAAAGAAAAGCACATTCCGCACCTGGAAATTGATAAAGGGTGGAAGGAGAATAGTAACATCATACGTGTGGTAGTGGGACATGAAACGCCCCATCCCAATACTGTTGAGCATCACATTGCCTGGATTGAGCTTTATGGGATAAAAAAAGAGAACGATCAGGTCATCAATATCGGTCGTACTGCCTGCACCCCGGTTTATTCCAATCCGAATGTCCGTTTTCAGATCAATCAGATTGAAGACTTTAAGTCCTTCCACGCCCTGGCATATTGTAATATCCATGGGTTGTGGGCCAATTCACTGGAACGGTAAAACATTGTTTATCTGTTGGATTTCATCGCGTTGTTTACACCTTATGGCCAGTGTTGCCGCTATTGCCGGCACATCACCAGCAAATATAAAAGGCAATAGCAAAAGAATCGATACGGATGGATACTTTGTAGGCTTTTTACAAAACCACCATTTTAAAACTGTGGAGTCAACTTAAAAATGACCAAAGAAAGGAATAGATCATGTCCACTGATGCAAAATATAATGCAACCCACATAAATCCTGCTGAAACCGAAAAATCCGCCCATATCCAGACCATGAAAGCCGAGTCAGTTGTCAGTAGGAAGAAGATTTCCCGATCTTCAGAAGGAGGAGCAATCCTGTTTAAGTATGACGGTTCACCAATTATTGGCAAGGGCATTATTAAAGGTTCCTGTCAGTGGTAAACTGAAAATGAGGGATAGGGAAAAAGTGGATACTAATGATGATGGTTTCGTAAAAAGTCCAGATCTGGATTTTTGACCACAGCATGTAGTGGTTTGATGTGCCAGTTTACCTGTATATGGTGGTCAATTTTGTGAATTTTGACTTTTTACGAGTGCATCAATGATAGGAGATAAGGTGTTCAAATGTATACCTGCCCGATGCAGGCATTGAGAGAAATTTGGAATGCTTAAAAAAAACTACACGAAAACTGGAAAGGTCTGCCGGGTTACATTTAAACTGCCGGCTGAAGACAATACCAAAATGGCCGCCCTCTGCGGTGATTTTAATAATTGGGATACTAAGGCACACCCGATGAAATGCCTCAAAAACGGCTGTTTCAGCACCACTGTTTCTCTGCCGGCAGGTCAATCATATCGTTTTCGTTACCTGTTGAATAGTAACCGCTGGGAGAATGATTGGGAGGCAGATACCTATGTTCCCAATCAGCATGGCAGCGATGATTCTGTGGTTAAGATCTGATACCGTAGGTGTTTCTTGATCAGCAACTAGGAGAGTAGCAATGGCCACCTACAATGAAAATTTAAATGAAAGCAATTGGTGAGCGCTTCCAAACAGAAAGGAAATGCCTGTCTACCTATGTTAAGATTATCGCCTGGATAGCTTTATGTTAAAAGGATTTTTCCCTAAAAACATCATAATGGAGAAACAATCATGAACAAAACAGATATTCTGACATTGAGGACGGCGCTGCTACAAAGACGCCGGGAAATTCTCCGTAGATTGCAGGGATTGGAAGCTAATTGGCAAACCCTTGCAGAGCGAGAGATAGAAAGTGAGGAGGAAGCGCAAAAAGCAGACTTAAGCTCTCTTTTTGAGCAACTTGATGATTTTGAAAGGCAGGAAATTAAAGAGATTGATTTGGCTATCTACAAAATCGATGAAGGCACCTATGGAATCTGCGATAACTGTGGCAAGATGATTTCTCCCGACAGGCTAAAAAGATTGCCCACAACCAGGTTTTGTTATCAGTGTTCCAAAATCAGGGAGAAACCAGAGTTGAAATAGCAGCCCCTCGCTTCTCCACATAATTACACGGCCAGGAAAAAGATATTCATTCATTGCTGCCTGATAGAACTTCTTACAAAGCATTTTTAAAAGACCTTGACCCAAGTTGTGCAATATTGACGGCACAGTAGTGTCGTGGTCAGGCTTTAAGATGTTGAAAAAATTGTTATTGATCTAGAAAAAGAAGCAAAACTTTAGTGGCAGATCCGTGACAGTTTCAGCGGGGGAGAGCGTTGTGTTTGAAGATAGAAAAGATGCCGGTCGGAAACTGGCTACAGCATTGGAACAATACAAAAACAATAATGTGCTTGTCTTGGCCATTCCAAAAGGTGGTATTGAAATAGGCTATCAGGTTGCAATCCATCTTGATGCTGACTTTTCTCTTCTGATATCAAGGAAGTTACCTTATCCGGACAATCCCGAGTCGGGATTCGGGGCAATCGCCGAAGATGGAAGTATTTTTATCAATCAAAATGCTGCCTTGGGAATTCGCCCGAAAATGATCGATCAAATAATTGAAGATCAAAAAAAAGAAGTCAAAAGAAGAATTAAAGTATTGAGAAATAACCGGCCATTACCAGATCTCAGACAGAGAACTGTGATCCTGATGGATGATGGCATTGCCATGGGTTCGACGATGCAGTCAGCTATTAAGCTGTGCAGGGCTGCAAAGGCTGAAAAAATTATAGTTGCAGCACCTGTTGCCGGTGAAAGGGTGGCGTACGAAATTCAGAAAAAAGTTGAAGAAATCATCATCCTGGAGGTGCCCAGGCCTTTTTATGCAGTAGCCCAGGTTTATAGAAACTGGCATGATGTTTCCGATCAGGAAGCACTGAAAATAATGCAGGAATGGGAAGGAAGATGGAGAAAGCGGCCAAGCATGGACAACGGTTTTCCGGGATCTTTATATTAACCCTGATTATCACTGGATCCAGAACTTTCATCGTTATCCGGCCGATGAAAAGGCCAATTTCTGGGGCCGAACCTTCAGTGCTATGGCATTGATGAAGGCTGGCCAGTTGATGATGTAAGCCCGACTTCCAGACCCTCCTCCTCAACAGGCATCTCTGTAGAAAATGCTTACCGAGAGGATGACGGCAGTAAATTCCCATTTTTCTTGACATCTGATAAAAATGTATTTAGCTTTGTTATATAGGTGACTTTATCTTTGATTAATAGAGGGGGATCGCCATGCTGGTCCTTTTAAATTTCATTCCCCGAAAAAAATCTACCAGCTATCAACTCAACATCAGCCAGATATGAATATCTGAAATTTCAGGGATAATTTTTCATATAACTGCCATAAAGGATATTTTAAAAGATAACAATCAACATAAGGAGGTGGATCATGAAGGCTGGATTGATGTTAACAGGAAGTGGAGCGATGATATTTTTAACTTCTCATGCCGAAATTACAGATGATTCTTTAGTGGAAAAGTTTAAGGCAAAAGGGGTCACAAAATTTATTGCCTATGAGGTTCCTCTGGAAGAAGTAAAGAAAAGATATGGCGGGCATTATGATCTTGTTGTGCAGGATCTTTATGAAACCGATGATTTAAGGATTCTGGACTATGAAGGTACAAGGGCATTTAAAACATTCTCATTTTCTGAAATGGGAGAACCAGTGTTCCATGAGGAATAGATGGTTTTGGGTAGATGGGTAGGGGGGGAATTTTTTAATCATTTTTGGGTCTAATTTCCCACAGCTTGCCGTGAGTAAAGTGAAAATAATGCTTTGATACCCAGTAGCTTGCTACAGGATAGTTCGTAATAGTGATCATCGGTAAATTTATTGTTGTGTAGGTGATTGTTCGCTACGCTGTTCACGTTCTTGCCGGGTATGATGGGCAATGAGTTGCTCCAGCTGGTTTTGTTTTTCTCTGGTCAGGATGTCAAATTGAATCTCGCGCCGACGGACAACCATCGGGTAATCGCGGGATTTGTCCCGGATAATGAGATCAGAAATATTTTTACATGGTATCCGCTTCACACCGAAGCCATCAGTAACCAGGTAAATATCCAGGGTCGAAACTTCCGTCGGCCGCCAACCAGGTGCAAAATGGTAGAATGACAAACATCACATTCCTACATCGATAATCTGCCCTTGGGTCAACCCGCTGGGGCTCAGGACCGCATAGGCACCATTCACGGCAATAACGTTTGTGTTGTCTCAGTTCAACAATGCTAGCCATGGCATAAATTCCCCATATATAATTGATATGACAACTTTTACAAAAGACTAACCAAATTATGAGAAAAGTCAATATCGTAAAAATACCACCAAAATGTAGTGATGAAAATTAATTTTGCCAAAGCTATTACTTCTGCAACTAGAATTATTAAGAGGAAAAATCAAAAAGGAGGAATATGCAATGCCAACCTATGAATATCGTTGCGAGGACTGCAACAAGAAGTTTACAGTGATCATGAGTATGGCCGAGCATGACAAGGGAGAAGTTGTCTGTCCGGGATGCAAAAGCAAAAAGGTAGTTCAGCAGCTTTCCATCTTCATTGCCAAAACCAGCCGCAAGAGCTGAAAAAGAGCATGATATTTCCCGTCTCTTATTTTCGCAGAGGACCGGCCTCAGAAGCTTGACCCTGCTATATTCAGGGTTGTTTTGGCTCTTGGCCATGATCTTCCTCTATGGAGTCAAGCATCAATAAACCATTCCACCTCTCTTACAAAGTATTATCGGACAGGACAACGATAGATGAGAGAAGTTTTCACAAAACCTTCATCCTTTGATAACGGCCAGGGGCTTTAACTCGACCAGTACTTCAACCAGATCGAGCTGGTTGTCGATCACTTTATCGATATCTTTATAGGCTCCGGCCGCTTCGTCGAGGTCTCTGCGGCTGCGAATGGAGTGGAGAATGTTCTGGTCATCAAGGCGTTTCTGCTCCCCTTCGAGATCAAGCTGGCGCTGGGCCTGCTTACGGCCCATTCGGCGTCCGGCCCCATGGGAACACGAGGAAAAACTCTCCGGATTACCTTTACCGCGAACAATATAGCTCGGCATCCCCTGGGAGCCGGGAATAATACCAATTTCGCCGTCCTGGGCCCGGGTCGCGCCCTTGCGATGGACCATGACATTCTTATTAAAATGGCTCTCCATAACGGCATAGTTATGGGCAATATTGATCAACGGACCAAAAGATACCGGTGCTGCATACATTTGCAGAGCCGCCTGAATACGTTCCATCATGAGTTTGCGGTTAGCATAAGCAAAATCAATACAGTAGCGCATTTCACTGATATATTTCCGCCCAGGCTCGCTGTCAATAGGCAGAAAGGCAAGCTGCCACTGTTTGGGAATTTTTGAGCCCCAGCGTCTGTTCAGATCGATTGCCAATCGGTTGTAATAGTTGGCAACTTTGAAACCGATATTGCGACTGCCCGAATGGACCATAACCCAGATAAAACCATCGTTGCCTTTTTGAATTTCGATGAAATGGTTACCACCGCCCAGGGTACCGAGCTGGGTCAAGGCATTTTCATATTCCCGCGAGACGACCGGCAGATCTTGCTGGAAATAGCCGACCGGCTTCGGCATCAGAACCGGGTCCTGTCTCCTCTGGTGATGTTTGAAGCCAACTGGTATGTTCCGGCGAATTTCGCCGATAACTTTGCGCAGGCGGTCAGTGGCGATGGTAATCAGAGAGGTTTTAACGGCACACATGCCACAGCCGATATCAACCCCGACAGCATTGGGAATTACCATATCAGGCGAAGCCATGACCCCGCCAATCGGCATACCATAGCCGAGATGGGCATCGGGCATGACGGCTACATGCTTGAAGATAAAAGGCAAATTAGCCAGGTTTTGAACCTGGGCAAAAGCCCCCTGCTCGATATCATCCAGCCAGAGCATGATCGGTTTTTTTTCGGTGGTGATAATTTTTTCCATTTTTAGCGGTCTTTCAAAGGATTGGTTGACAACTGCCCTTTATCAAAGCATAATCAATCTACAGGGGAGCTGTCAACATGATTGATCATAAAAAACTGGCCGTCATCCATATTGTCAAACGGGAACTGGAACTCTCCGATGAGGAGTACCGGAATATCCTGCATACGGCAGCCGGCGTCCAATCGGCCAAAGATCTGGATGAAGCCGGCTTTCGCCGCCTGATGCGGTTTTTTGCCCGCAGCGGTTATTATCGCATTAATCCCCAGGGCCTCACCCTGAGGCAGAAACTTTTCATTCAGCACCTGTTTGCAGAGTTGCACTGGAACCCACCCCATTGCCATAATTTTCTAATGAAATATTACCGGAAACCCGATATAGAGGGATTAAATAAAAAAGAAGCCAGCAAGATCATCGAAGCCTTGAAACAGATCAAGAAACATCGTCAGAACTGAAAAATCAATACGACAGGAGAACTTCCATGAGCTATGTCCCTGATAAGATCATCTATTCGATGATGCGAGTCAGCAAACAGTACGATAACAAACCGGTTTTGAAAGATATCAGCCTTTCATATTTTTACGGTGCCAAGATCGGCGTCCTTGGCCTGAACGGTTCCGGCAAATCTACCCTCCTGCGCATTCTGGCCGGAGTTGAAAAGGAGTTTAACGGTGAAACCACGATTGCTCCCGGCCTGACGGTCGGTCTGCTGGAACAGGAACCTAAACTCGACGATGAGCTGACAGTTCGTCAGGTGGTTGAACAGGGAGTTCAGAAAACCGTTGACCTGTTGGCAGAATTCAACCGGATTAATGAAAAATTTGCTGAACCGATGTCAGATGACGAGATGGACAAACTGATTACCCGGCAAAGTGAAGTCCAGGAAAAACTCGATAATCTCGATGCCTGGGATCTTGACGCCCGGCTTGAAATGGCCATGGATGCTCTGCGCTGCCCGCCGGCGGAAACAGTTGTTGAAATCCTTTCCGGCGGTGAGAAACGGCGCGTCGCCCTCTGCCGCCTGCTGCTCAAAAAACCTGACATCCTCTTGCTTGATGAACCAACCAACCATCTTGATGCCGAAACCGTAGCCTGGCTCGAACAGCATCTACAGCGTTATGAAGGCACGGTTATCGCAGTTACTCATGACCGTTATTTTCTCGATAATGTGGCGGGCTGGATTTTGGAGCTCGACCGGGGGTATGGCATTCCCTGGAAAGGCAATTACTCTTCCTGGCTGGAACAAAAAGAAAAACGGTTGGCCCAGGAGGAAAAAGAAGAATCAAAACGGCGCAAAACCTTGCAACACGAACTCGAGTGGATTCACATGACCCCGAAAGGACGACATGCCAAGGCCAAGGCCCGGATCAAATCATACGAAGATCTGCTCGGAAATGGAGGAAAGGAACAGATTCGGAACCTTGAAATTTACATTCCGCCCGGTCCACGACTTGGCAAAGTGGTCATTGAAGCGGAAAAATTGAGTAAAGGATTTGATAATCAACTGCTGTTTGAAAATTTAAGTTTTGCCCTGCCGCCGGGCGGTATTGTCGGGGTTATCGGGCCCAACGGGGCCGGCAAAACCACCCTTTTCAAGCTCATCACCGGCCAGGAAAAACCTGATGCCGGAACTATTCGCCTCGGCGAAAGCGTCAAACTGGCTTATGTCGACCAGAACCGCGATGCCCTGAACCCGGAAGATACCATCTGGGAAACAATTTCCGCCGGTCAGGACAGTCTCAAACTCGGCGATCGCGAGGTCAATTCCCGCGCCTATGTCGCCCGTTTTAACTTTTCCGGCTCCGAACAGCAGAAAAAGGTCGGCCAGATGTCGGGCGGCCAGCGCAACCGGGTCCATCTGGCCCGGATGCTCAAGGAAGGAGCCAATGTCATTCTCCTTGACGAACCGACCAATGATCTCGATGTCAACACCCTGCGGGCTCTGGAAGAGGCTTTAGAAAATTTTGCCGGCTGCGCGGTCGTTATCAGCCATGATCGCTGGTTTCTGGACCGTATTGCAACTCACATTCTCGCCTTTGAAGGTGACAGCCAGATAGTCTGGTTTGACGGCAACTATTCCGAATACGATACTGACCGCAAAAACCGCCTCGGCGCCAAAGCCAACCAACCGCATCGGATCAAATACCGCCACTTAACCCGGAATTGATAAAACCAGACAATTTATTCTGCGGACCACAAAAAACCCTTAAGAAATTCCGGGAAAATGACGAACAGCCAGTGAGAACACCTTGCTGCAATAAGAAAAGGCTCGCCTTTTCCCGCTGTAGGCTGTCTTGAAAAATTAGAATTTTTATTTGAGTACAAGGCAGGCGAGAAATTATAACCGCAGGAATATTTTTCATATTTTGAGGATTATAATTTGAGCCTAACGCGGTAATCGGGCAAAAAAGCCATTTTTCAAGGTAGCCTGTATTTTCTTAACATTTACCTTAATGGGGTCAGCCATGAAATGTCCAAAATGTAACTATACCAGCTTTGATTATCTGACTGAATGCAAAAAGTGCGGACAACTTCTGGATGAGGTTAAGAAGCGACTCAACTTGCAGTTAAGCAAACCGACCATGAATATTGAGGAAACGCTTGATCAAGAAGCAGAAAGCATGGTGGAAGATTCAGCGATCAATGAAGAAAAAGTCGAGGATTTGAGCAATCAAGAAGCCTCCCTTAAAGATGGCAGGAAGCGGGAAGAAGATGAATTAATTGCCGTCACTAGCACGACAGATAGCTTACCGCCCCTGGAAGGGTTGGGTACCATGGAAAACCTGCAAGCTGAGGATTTAAATACTAATGAGGCAGATAGCATCGAGTTTGATGAACCAGAGGCAGTAGAAAGCCAGGAAATCATAACCGGTTTCAATCCCAGTGATAAACAGCTTGAAGATCTGCAAATCCAGGAGGATTTTGGTATAGAGGAAGAAATGCCCGAGCTTGATGTCGAGATATCTGGGGATACCGGTGATAACCTTGAAAACTATGACCATAAAAAAGTCATAGAGCTAACTGAAGAGGATCAGATTTTCGATCTGGAACTTGACCTCGATGATAAAGAAATAAAGAAATAATAACAAACTAGAAACGAACTGCGTCATAATTTGAAAGTATAATTATTTTTTTAGTTTTGAACTGTTGTTATAATTGCCAGGCAGACCAATATTAATAGCCTTATTAAAATTTTCAGCAATTGCGGTTATATTCATATTTTCAGGAATAATTTCCCAATTTGACATGCCCTCACCCAGGGCTTCAGCAATTTTAATCCGCATATAGCGATCTCCACCATCACCACCATACGCATTCAGTTCCAATGCTTTGGATTCAGCCTCAGCCTTACCGATGGCCAGGATACCAGTGGCCTGCATTTTATCAGATTCCATCTTATTTCTGGCTTTCACCATTTGGGCTTCCGAGGCCAGAACGGTGCTACGCTTATCAGCTTCGGCTTTCTGAATCTTGGCCAGTTTAATCCCCTTGGCTTCCTCCTCTATTTTTTTGGCCGTTTCAATGGCTGCCAAAGTTTTGTTCTTGTTAATTTCAATATCTTTTGCCGACAAGGTTTTCTCGGTCAATTTAGCAACAATTTCATCACTGAACACCAATTTTTTAAACTCAATGGAGACTACCTCCATACCCCGCTTATTCAGTTCTTCATTCATGCCTTTTTTTGACAAGTCAATAATCTGTTCCTTCACCTGACCACTAAAAATATCCTCAACCTCAAAATAACCGGATTTATTACGAATAATTGAACGGGCTGTATTGCTTATCAGGCTGAGGATATCATCAGGTGCTACCGCTGCCACAAAAACATCCGCCTGCTCAGGCAAAACCCGGTACCAAATACTGATATCGGCATGAATAATTTCACTGTCCCTAGTTTCAAGGGTGACATTACTCATTTCACCATCTATTTTCCCCTCAACTGCCCCTCTATTAACCAGTTCCAAATTTGATTCAGCAATATCAACAATAAGCATCCTCTGGGTCAAAGGATCAAACCCTGATAAAAACCAAAGGTATTTCCCCGGCAATACTTCTTCAGCCTGCACCCCTTTATGTTTCCCATAAAGATTCACCAGCACGCCCCTTTGATGGGCTTTAACCTCAGGAGAAAAATAAACGACAACATTTATGCCCAGAAAAACCAGGACTCCAATAACAACCAGTAAAACAATTTTCACCATATGTTTCATGAGCTTACACTCCCCCGATGGGTACCAGCTTCAAAGCCTTATTACCACAGGATTTCAACATCATTCAGAAAAGCAATCCGAAATTCTACCAAGTCTATCAAAATCATTTACATCCAGTCAATAAAAAACTCTGTCAAAAAAACTATCTTAAAGGCTCCATCTTCGATCCTGGATTCCAGAACTTTTTATTGATAAAGCTGCGGCTATTACCAACCATGGACAGCTAAAACAACAGGTAAGGCCGGTAATATAGCAAACTTCGTGGTAAAAAAATATTTTGACTATTTTGCGTGAAAGTTTGCAATAGTCAACATAATGTAATCATTAGACTAATAGCTAACTGCTAAAAGCTAATAGCTTAATTCAGGCATTAATAGTCAATCTTCCCTTTACCCTCCCTAACTACTTCCGGTGGGGATTGGGTCAGATCAATAATTGTCGATGATTCTGAATCAATTTCTCCGGCATCAAAAAAATAATCAACCAAGTGATGATATTGACGGCTTAAGCCATCCGGGTTCCCAATAACCTTCCCATGTTCATCCCGAGCACTAACCCCCAGCAATGCCGTCCCTAACCGGGTAATTAATGCCTGGCAGGCTGGTCGGTCAGGCACCCGGATCCCTACAGTCCGACGCCGGTTCATGACCATTTTAGGAACCTGTCGGGATGCCGAGAGAATGAAGGTATACGGTCCGGGAATGAGACTTTTCATTAAACGGTAAGCTTGATTGTCTACCACTGCATAACGACTGATATCGGTTAAATCAGCACAGAACAGGGTAAATTGCTGTTGTTTTTTACCGGCTTTCAGGGAATAGAGATGCTGAATTCCCCGCTTGGCATCAATGGAGCATACAGCTGCATAATTGGTATCGGTGGGCACTACAGCCAAACTACCGGCATGAAGTTGCTCAACAATTTGCTGAAGCAGCCGTTCTTTTGGCAGATCATCATACAGTCTTACTAAAACTGCCATACTTGTTTAACCTCTGAATATTTTCTATCTATCGCTTACAAATTGCGCCGTTCCGGTTGAGTCTCCGGTTTTTCAGGAACCGTTTCCGGCTTTTCCGACTGGAATTTCTGTTTGAATTCCTCCAGTTGTTTCTGTAATTCAGGTAGAATTTCCTGCTGGAGCTTTTCTTTGTATCCCTCCCCTTCTTTCAGAAGTTCTTCCAAAGATTCCTGCAGGCTTTTTTTCATTTCCTGATACTGTTCCGAATGGGGAAGTTTCTTGAGCTCCTGGATAAATTGGTCAAATGTTTGACCAATTTCCTCTGTTGTTTCCCTGATCGTCTCCCGGTTTTTCTGCAGATAATAAGACAGGCTGGTAAAACCGGTTACCGTTTCCCCTTCATGTATGGGAACAGTTGAAGGTTTTTCTCCCTTTTTAATCATAATGGCTTTCTTGCCGGACAACTCGGGATCATCGTCAAGAATAAAAAGATGGTTTTTTAAAGCAGCCGCCCGCTGAGCATCTTGAATACATACCTTAACAATAAAAGAGCCATCTTTAGAAACACGTATGGACTCAATCTTTCCAACAGGGTAATCTTTAAAGTATACCCGATCACCCTGTTTCAGGCCGTCAAGGGATTCCATTTGAACATTAAACCGCAAATCATCAGCTATAGGCAAACAGGCACTGAGTATAGCCATGCTGCTAAAAAGCAGAAACAATGTATAATAATAAGACCGTAACTTCCTCATGTCGTTTTCTCCTTATCATCACCTTGATCAGCCAATTTACTCTCTGGCTTTTCATCTGTTTGTTTTTTACCAAATATGCGGGCAATAACAATACTGATTTCATACAGTATTAACAAGGGACCCGCCATCATGAGCTGGCTCATTACATCAGGAGGCGTTAAAACCGCTGAAACCACAAAAACAGCGAGAAAAGCATATTTACGCTGCCGGCTCAACATCTTGTGATTGACCAGGCCGATACGGGACAAAAACATGGTAAAAACAGGTAATTCAAAGACCACGCCAAAGGCAAAAAGCATTCTGGTGGCAAAAGAAAAATATTCCTTTACCGATGGCATGGGCCGAATAAAGTCGGTGGCAAAACCGACGAAAAAAGAAAAACCGAAAGGGAAAACAACATAATAGCCAAACAACGCGCCACCAACAAAAAAAATTGTAGATAGAAACACAAAAGGAAATATATATTTTTTTTCACTGGAAAAAAGTCCAGGAGCAATAAACCTCCAGATTTCATATAAAATAACCGGTGAAGAAGCAAAGATTGCCGCGACTAAAGCAACTTTCAAGTAAGTAAAGAAAGCTTCCGGCAATCCGGTAAAAATCAGGCCCTGTTCAGACGGCATAACCGCCAACAAGGGAGCCATCAAGAGTCGAAAAAGTTCCTTAGAGAAGTAATAGGTCGCACAAAAAGCAAGACCGACTGCCACGGCACAAACGATGAGTCGCCGACGAAGCTCCTCCAGATGTGCAGTCAGGGTCATCTCCTGATCATTCAGAGGTTTTTGCTGATCCGTACTCATCTGGATTCTCTTCAACCTTCACTGTTTCATCAATACTGGAAGACGACGGCAACTTGGCTATTTGTCGCTGTTTGGCTGTTTGTTCCGTTTTCACCTCATTTGCAGGTTCCTGTTTATAGACAATATCCTTCAAATCATCGGTTGCTTTTCTGAATTCCGCCAATCCTTTACCCAAAGTTTTCGCCAAATCCGGCAGTTTCTTGGGACCGATAACCAGCAGAGCAACCACCAAGATCATTAACAACTCAGGTAAACCTATACCAAACATCCGTCAACCTCCCAAAACACGATTTCCTGACTGGTGTAGATCGACCATTGCACACCACATTAACCAACGTCACATCTATAATGATTACTGCAGCGAATGTCAAACACAATCCCATTATCTTCCATAAAATAAAATTTCAACTACCTGCTATCATTGGATTTATCTCCCATCCAGTTCATGGTTTGCCAAATATGGCCGAAGTTTGGAAACTGCCGTTTTTTTAAACCAGATTTATTCTGAGGTGGAGTAGAAAAAGTGGACACATTCCCAAAGAGTGCTTTATCATCTTCAAAGAGGTGTTCAATGAAAAAGGAAAGAAATCAATATAAGAGGAAATTCAAGGAAGCAACTTAAAGTTGGTCAGGGAACAGGAATATCAGTCATCATCTATAGCCGTTTTATCCGCATTGTAGAAACTTTGAACTCGGGAATCTTACGAACTAGAGGGGGTGAGGGGCGCTTTTTTCATATACACCCAAAAAATATCGAATAAGCCTTTAATTATCAAAGGGTTAGGATATTCAGTATCTCCAGGTGATCCATATCAGCAGTTACAATGTACAAAAAAAATATACATCCTGATGAAATAAAGTGAAGTATCTTTTCCCTGGTTATTACATAAAAACTTGTAAATCCAATAGGTTATGCAACCAGATGGATTCATCCTCCCATTGGCACGTTTTATGCTTAACTATGTCTCTGGATACAACCAGAGACACGGAAATCTTTTAGAAATTCAAGAAGGTAGAACAGTGAAAAACACATTACGTATCGCCGCACTGATTGCCATCCTGCATGCGAATTCGGTTTTTGCCGCGAGCGGTGCCGAAGGTGCGGAATAGGCCTCATCGGCTGGATTTTTATCGGATTTGGGGCTCTTATCATTACCTTCCGGTTTATCCCCGCCGTGATGATGTTTGGATCCATGATGTCGGCCATTTTTGGGAAGGTGGAGAACCTTGAGAAAGTTGCGAACAGTGTAAAAGCCAACAATTCCTGATTGGGTGGACTATCACGATATTTTCTGGAAAAGGGGATGAATTATGAAGCTTCTTCTAATAGCTGACAAGGATGAGGAGACTCGCAGACGGATTGTCGGGTTTTTCAGCCGGAGCGAGTACAGTGTTATCGAGGCGGATTCCGTGGATGTCGTTCTTCGTAATGTCCTGAAAAGAGAGGCCAGTGTCATCCTGTTGGGAAGTGAGTTCGATGGGTTATCGGCAATGGAAATAATCCCCCTCCTAAAGAAGTGCAATCGGAACGTGTCCATTATCCTCATATCAAATGAGGATTGCCCCTCCCTTATCCGCAGATTTCGTCAAGAGGGGATCTTCTACCATGCCTTAAAGCCTGTAAATGGCGATGACGGGGAGGAGATCAGGCAGGTGGTTGGCTGTGCCTTTCATAGCTCGACGGACAAAAGGATATCCCGAAAAGGTCATACCGGAAAGCTCCAACCGGGAGATGTCCCGGGGATATCCACTGGTATGGAGTTTTATTGGACACCAATTTAGTGAGAAGGTGTCCAGATGATTGCATGAAAACGGCTATCTCAACAATCTTTTTGGTTCTGGAGGCTATCACAGTCCGGCATTTGCCGCGAACCCTGAGGTGGTTTACAAGAGCGGGATTCTCACCAACGTCTTTATCGGGGTCTTCGCGCTAATCGTTGTATCTCAGCTGGTCCCGGTTCTTATGCTGATCATGCGGTTCATCAAGACGTTGATGAGGTCGGTGGAGCAGAGGATGGTTGCCTCCAGTCGAATCTCCTGGATGTCCGGGGTTCATCATCAAAGCGTCAGTGGCCTTGGTGATGAGGAGGAGCAAAGAAAAGAGGCCCCAGTGGCCAAATCCACACCGAATAAGGTTAATTACCGAAAAGAAGATCTTCCATGGGTAATCAGATAACTGAATTTTCAATTACATCATTCTGCATCGTGTATAACGAAAGGAGACTATCATGAAACATTTAAAAGTTGGATACGGGATTGTAACCGCTCTGTTGATCACAACGACGAATGTGTGGGCAGCCGATGGGGCGCGTTATGACAACAGTGGGATCTTCGTCTGGGTGTTTCTGGGTGCCTGTGCCCTGATCATTGTGGCGCAGCTGATCACGGCTTTGCTTACTGGAGAACGCCACTAGGCTACCGCCCACAGCAAGTCCGAGGGTCGCTAATAAAGGGATCGGAGGGTGTGCGCTTGGATGCTCACCGGATAGCCTGTCGAATGTCTGTCGTCATTTTTATGTTGGAAAGGAGAGATCATGATGCAAATTACGAAAAGAATATGTACCGGGTGGGTTGTGGGATGCCTGCTTCTTACCGCTGCCGGGGCATGGGGCATGGACGTGCAAGACTGCGCCAACTGTCACTCGGATACCTCCATCATCGAGGATGGGGGGCGCTATCTCTACATCGACCCGGTTCTGTATGACCGCACGTCCCACTCCGAAGAGGGGTGCCTCGCGTGCCACACGTCGGTAACCGACGGTCACCCCGACGATGGCGTCCGGCCCTCGCGGGCGGTCTGCAAGGACTGCCACGATAGTGTGGCCGAGGAGTATGCGGCCTGTGTCCACGCGGACAACACCGACTGCACGGACTGCCACAACCCTCACCAGGTGAAGTCGATAGAGGCAGTTTCCGGTTTCGAGATGAATCGGATGTGTATCGGGTGCCACGATCCAAAGGAGGTTTCCGGAACCCACAGTGTGTGGCTCCCTCAGGCCCAATTGCACATTGAGGCGCTTCCCTGCATAACCTGTCACACCGGCTCGAAGAACTACGTGATCACCTTCTATATCGAAAAGGTCGAGAAGAAGAAGGCCGGCGCAGACAAGGTACAACTGGCCACCTTCGAGGATCTCACCGCCATCGCCTCCTCCCAAAAGGTGGAACATCTGATCGACGCGGACGCGGACGGGAGCATCAGCCTGGCGGAACTTAAGAAGTTCAACACTTCATCCCGCAAAAAGGGATTGAGACTCAAAGGCATGATGATTCCGGAGGATGTGAGCCACACCTACAAGACAATGGATAACCGCTGGGACTGTACCTTCTGCCATGCCTCCGGACCCTCTGCCATGCAGGCAAGTTTCGTCGCCTTCCCGGACGGACAGGGCGCTTACTCGCGGCTAAAGGTTGAACGGGGGGCGGTACTGGACGCGCTCTACGGCACACCCGATCTCTATATGATGGGTGCGCCTCGCGACAAAACGCTAAGCGTCATCGGAATCATCATCGCATTGGCCGGTCTTCTGATGCCCATCGGACATGGGTCGCTTCGCTTGTTAACCATGAAGAATCGAAAGAAGGAGAAGTAAAATGAGCGTAAAGGAGAAAATCTATCTGACCCCCACACCGATCAGAATCTGGCACTGGCTCCACGCCTTCGGGATCGTTACTTTGTGCGTCACCGGCGCTGAAATCCGCTTCCCTGAATTTGTCCATGTGTTCGGCAATCTCAAGGCCGCGGTACGGGTTCATAATACCGCCGGCATCGTTGTTGCTTTATCACTTGCCCTATGGTTTGTGTACTACGCATTTGTGGCTAAAAACCTGATCAAGCTTTACGTGCCGACGGTTGGAGATATCAAAAAAGGCCTGATACCCCAAGCCCTCTACTACTTCTTCTACTTCTTTCTGGGGAGCAAGCCAAATCCGCACCACCAGACGCCGGAGAACAAGTTCAACCCCCTGCAGAAGTCGGCGTATATGGCGGTCATGCTCATCCTGACACCCCTGGTGATCATTACCGGTATCTTCATGATGAACGTGGAACCATTGCGTAACCTTGTCCTGGCCGTCGGTGGCCTCAAGATCCTGATTGCGGTGCACTGGTTGCTGGCGTGCTCCTTCTGTGCCTTCTTGTTCGTACATGTTTACCTGGCGACGTTGGGGCACACACCTCTCGCGCACTTCAAGCTCAGCTGGACGGGCTGGGAAGATATCGAGCCGGACGCGCATGATGATCACTCCGCGGAAAAGCCCAAAGCCGCCGCCTGACAAGCCGGGCGATCCAGTCGTGGCCACCGCTCTTCGGCCGCACGAGCGGCGCCCCCCCCCGGGGGGGGACCCGTTGTCGGAAGGTCGGAAAGGAAAGTCGGATATGTTTAACCGCTTTGCTTCCAAAGCAATCGTCCCGGTGGCGTTTTCCCTGACTGGTTTTATCATCGTCTGCAGCCTCATCCTGTATTCCTCCATTAAAGAGGGTTTTATGAGGAGCGTGGTACGGCAGGAGACCATGCTTGCCGATACTGTCGTCAGTTCAACCTTACACCATGATGTAGGTCTTAGGACATGGGCTCGGGAACCTGAGCCTTATGCAGACTAAGTGAGGGTTTTGAATGTTTTTGCGGCGGAAACAAAGACAAAGTCATCTTGGTTCGTATGAACACCGGATCCCTTCGCTTTCGGGGTTGGTCGCACATCGGGTATCTTTCGGCATTTTATCTGTTCTATTATTATATCGGCCTGCTTCGGGAGAATTTCTGGCAGGTGTTCATCGCCGGTCTGACAATTCTCGGCCTTGAGAGTTATCGGATCTGGTCCGTCTGTAGTGAGACCATAGGAAAGGAAAAGAAGATCCTCCGTTGTTGGGAAAGTTGTTAGAAAAGTGATGGACTTTTTTTTGCAAGTCCATCAAAGCAAGAGGTCTGATATCTCATATGGGTAGAATAATGGTAAAAGCCGTGCCACTTCCCGGCTTGCTGTCAACCTTGATCTCACCGCCATGGGACTGGATAATTCCGTAGGAGACCGAAAGGCCCAGGCCAGTGCCCTTGTGTCCCTTGGTGCTGAAAAAGGGATCGAAAAGTTTCTCTATGTTTTCTTCCGAGATGCCGTAGCCGGTATCCTCGATCTGGATGGTGATATGGTCCCTTGATGCGCTCACCCCCGTCTTTATGACCAGCCCCCCCCCCTGTGGCATCGCTTGGCTTGCGTTGATCATCATGTTAATGAGAACCTGCTCAATCTGAGAAGCGTCCATCAATATTTCCGGAAGGTCAGGATCATACTTCTTGATTATCTTGGTGTCTTTGAAATCGGCATTGTGTTCGATCAGGGCGATAGTTTGGTCAATGACTTTGTTGATCGGCTGCATTGACTTTTGCGAATCAGAAACCCTGGCAAAGTCCAGCAGTTCCTTGACGATTTTGGAGCAGCGCGTTGCCTCATGAATAATAGTTTGGCAATCCTCCGCCAGACCATCATCCAGACGTGGATCCCTGGAAATGAGAGAGGTGTGGATCATAATCCCCGTAAGTGGATTATTGAGCTCATGGGCAATCCCCACGACGAGTTCTCCGAGGGACGCGAGCTTTTCCGAACGGCACAGAACGGACTGCATCTCCTTTACCTCGCGCGTGCGCTCCTCCACCCGGGTCTCCAGCGTAGCAACCCACTCATCCCGTTCCGCCTGGTTTTTTTTCAGCTTGCCGGTCATGTCGTTGAACGCCTCAGCGAGTTCCCCCAATTCTTCCCCCGCCGGTATTGATTTGATAAAGCGCCAGTTTCCCTTTCTGACAGCCCGGATGTGTTCCAGCAGCGCATGAACCGGTTGGATGACCAGACTCTTGGTGAGCAGGACCAGGCAGAGTGAAATGGAGAGAATCAGGCAAAGGATCTGAATGAGGGTATTGTTGCGATAATTGCTGATCATCGACAGCATGGGGTCGGCGGAAATGGTAATGTCTAGAAGGCCCAGAACACGCGTATCCCTGGAGTGGGCATGGCATTCACCCGTCCAGCATGTCTTCTCGTTGTATATGGGTCTGGTCATGCCGAGAACCTTTTTGCCGTAACCGTCAATGAAGATTTTGCTTTGGGCCAGGGAAGAGGGATCCTCCAGGGTCACTTCATCACCCAAGGTCATTTCATCATTATGGCAAACCATACACGCCGGCGCCCGTTCCTTGTCAAGAGTGGTGCCGATTTCGGTCCCTCGGGTGGAGAAGGCCATCATCCCCTCCCTGTTGAGGATTCTGATATGCTCGATCCCCTTTTGTTTACCCATCTCCCCGATTGTAACCTGTATCTGATTCCTGTCATTTTTCAGCATCTGATGGAATACGGCTCTGAAGATGGTTTCGCTCAGATGGTCAAGGTCTGATACAGCACTCCGGAAGAAGGCGTCCCTGATGGTGGATATATTAAAATAACCGAAGAGGGCCGAGGTGAGCAAGAGGACGATTCCCGTAATCAGCGAGATCTGAACGATCAGTTTCAGACGCATGCCCGTTTCCTCCTCACCCCTGGTTCGAACTCCAGGGGAAGATTCCTACTACTCAGAATCTTGAGAGTCCAAAGTTCTCAATGAACTATTATGTTAAATTGTGTTACGTATTTAGATGAAAATACGTACACAAACATTAAATTATAATTGCCTGTAACCCTTTTTTAAAAAGACTTGAATTCAACTCGTAAGTGCCACGGTAATTGGTTGTCACAAATCAACCATCAGCCGGGAGTTATCCCGAAACCGAGGTAAAAAAGGATATCGAACAAAGCTTAGAAAACGTACGTCTAAAATTGAAATTACCCGTAACGTACTCAACGACGCCAGTAAACCCTTGCATGTTACCGAAATCGTCCAACTGGCCAAACAGATTTATGATGTGCAACTGGATCGTGACTCCATTGTTTCGGCTATTTTGAAAAAGGTAAAAGCTGGTAAAACGTTTATCAGAACCGCTCCGAATACCTTTGCTTTAAAAACATATATTACTCGGGAAGGGAGGGGTATCATGATCAGCAAGGAAGCCGGGAAGATGCCGGGTGTCAAAAAACTCCATCAAGAGTCGGATAACTCTGGTAAAACCCCATATCACTACAGCGACATTTGAACCCCTAACTTTGTGGCCAAAGCAAGCTGCTTTTTTCTGTGACTATTATGTGCTATAAGATTGCGCCTTATAGTATATTTTATGATCTCCACAGTTCCTTTTCGTG
>Ga0307991_1000158_pt1 | contig 51403 bp, 39 predicted proteins | sample EllFjometagen131_FD_203146 | JGI IMG/M metagenome (GOLD analysis project Ga0307991, IMG submission 203146) | Marine microbial communities from Ellis Fjord, Antarctic Ocean - #131 | ecosystem: Environmental > Aquatic > Marine > Unclassified | place: Southern Ocean | collected 2014-10-08 | reverse complement strand
CCAATTTTTAAATTACATACTTCCGGTTGCAATTGTCCAATAAATCATTGCAAGATGACTTAAATGCCTATATTTTATATTTTTTTGTCTTATTATTAAAATCATACGTCCCGAGGTCTGAAATAACAGAAATGAGTTTGAGATATTCCAGTGCAGTTATCTGCTTTTCGTCATGATGACTTGACTTTATAAATAGTCTCCTAAAAGGCATAAACACTATGAAGCGTCTGTCGATAATTTTAACATTATTTTTAATCACTTGTTTCCTTCCCAACGATGTCTTTGCTTATTCTGTCACCCTTTCCGAGAATACCATGGAAATTGGCGATACCATTAACGTCAGTTGGTCTGGATTTGTAGGCCCCTGCAATGTGCTCGTATATCAAGGGGACACGAGATGGAAGGAAGCGGATACTAACGCCCCTGGTAGCGGTAATCAGGATATAACGGCCTATAGTGACTGGGAATTAAGAGCAGATTACTGTATAAGAGTTGAGGAGAAATCAAATACTTCGCTATACAGGTGGTCTGAAGATTTTGAAGTTAAATATCAACAGCCTGATATTGTAGCCGAAAAAGCCTATATGTTCAGTATAGAAGATTTTGGACAGGAATTAACTGATCCAAAAGTTGGTGATATTGTGCATTTTAAATGTGAATTTCGGGTTGATGATAGCGATATTAATAGCTCTTTTGCACTTAAATGTTACCTTGATAACAATTCAACTCCTTTTTATTCAACAACATACAGTTCCGCAAACGCAGGCTCAACTTATTATCCTTCAACATCTGGCACATGGACGGTGACAGCAGGAGCGCATAATATTCGATGGGAAATCGATGCAAATAATGACATCTCCGAAACTTCCGAGAGCAATAATACAGCAACAAAAAGCTGGAATGTGCCGGATCAGTTTGACCTTGAAGGTCTTGGTGCTTCGATTGTTGACTATAATGGCGACCCGGCAACCGGATATGTGGGGGAAACGGTATATTTTAAATTCAGATATCGTATCGTCGGACAGGGTACAACCGTGCCGTTCGATCTGCGGTGCAATTTGGATGGAAGTACATATTGGACTGATGATGGTATTGCCAGAACCGGGGAACAAACTTATTCAGTCACGGCACCTTCGGGTTACGTTGCTACTGAAGGAAGCCATAATATTGAATGGACGCTGGATTATAATAATGAAATCGATGAATCCAATGAAGCCAACAATGTAAATGATATGGGTTGGACTCCGGCACCTGTGCCGAACATTGATGTTACTTTTCCGGATGGCGGAGAAACACTGATTAGAGGCACTGAATACACCATCACCTGGACCAGCACAAATGTCTCCGGAAATGTAAAAATTGAAGTTTATAAAAACGGTTCTCTCCATACACAATTGGCAGCAAATGATCCGAATGATGGAAACTATCCATTTGTGCCGACTGAAGCGTTTCTTGATGGCAGTGATTATCAAATTGCCATTACGGCAGTAGACGAATCTGCGTCAGATTCCAGTCAGGCATTTTTTACCATTCAGGAGCCAGTCTCAGATTATCCGGTTTTCGTCCCATTTTATCGCCTCTATAAATATGACTCAGGCAATTCCACCCGGGATCATTTTTACACCACCAACAAATCCGAGCGGGATACTGCAAAGTCAACAATGGGATATACTGACGAGGGGATCGAATGTTATATCTCCGATCGAAATTTTCAGGGCGGCATCCCCATATACCGGCTCTATAAAAGTGATGTTAACAGTCACTATTTTACGACCAGCGAAACGGGAAAAAATCAAAAAATCACTGAGGGATATGTTCTTGAAGGCGATACCGGCATCATCGGCTATGTTTACGAAAATCCGGCACAGGGACTTGTGCCGATTCATCGTTTAAAACAAACCTCTGACACGCCGGATCATTATTTCCTGTGCACCAGCAGCATTGAATATCAGGCCGTTATCGGTAGCGGCTACATCGATGAAACCAGTCCTGACGGCATGGGGTATGTTCAAGCCGGAATGGCAAGAGAAACGCTTGCCCATGGCAGGCCCCAGGCAAATGTCGGCGGTGTTGATCTTGGTTCCGGCGCATTTACAGGGGCTTTTACAACCGGTCTTGCCATGAAAGGCAGAGGCCCGGATCTGAATTTTTCTTTTTATTATAATTCATGCATGTCCAATTATCACCCGTATCCCATGGGGCCGGGATGGAAGCATACCCTGGAGGCTTCCATTGATGTGGATATTGATGGCAACGTGTTTGTTAAATGGCTGAACGGGTCCATTTCTTATTTTGAAAAAACCGGTGATGGGGTTTCCGATTATATTGACCAATCCGGCAATCATGACCAGATCACCCGGATGGCCAGCGGAAATCAATACGATATCCTGAGAAAAGACCAGACTGTCTATCGATACATGAAATTTAACATCAATCCCTGGCCGGGTAGCCCGTTTTTTGATGCAATATCGCGATTGCTTCTGGTTGATATTACGGACTGGAAAGGAAATACGCTTACCTTTGATCGGGCTGCAGACTATGGCGTTGTCATGGAAGTACGGGATAATTTGGGCCGAAAATTAAATTTCGAGTATTTCTCACCCGATCTCCAGTTAAAACAGGTCAGTGAAGAGGTCGGGGGCGTCACAAAAAGAATTATCTCTTTTACATACAATGAAGATTTCACCCTTAAATCTTTCACTGATGCCCGGGGTAAAACCACCAATTATAATTATGATGTTAATGGATTTTTATCCGGTATTACCTATCCGGAGTTGAATACAGTTACGATCGGCTATGATCCTGATACCAGAAACGCTGAGTCAGTAAAAGTCGGCAATGACCCCGCATCGTCAATCACATACACTCCGTCTTCAAATACAACCACAGTGGCAGACCCTCAAAACAATGTGTTTACTTACGTTCATGAAGGTTTCCGTCTCACCAGTCAGAGCGGACCGGACTTAAACGAGTCGTTGTTTGAATATACGGATACAGTAAATAACCCAAACAAGCCCACCCGCATTGTGGATAAAGAGAATAATTCAACAGATTATGAATACGACGCCATAGGCAATGTCGAAAAGATTACCAATGCAGACGGGAAAATAGCCACATTTACCTATAACACCAAAAACAATCTGCTTAACAGCAACCAGTTTCGCGCTGTCACTGCCTCAATAACCCCAACCATATATTCCTATGACAATGACGGAAACCGGCTGATCGGCATTGAAAACCCGGAGCACGATACAACTGGGATAAATTACGATTTAAACCACCAGGTATCGTCTGTTGAAGACGGAAGAGGCTATCTGACGCAGTTCACATACGATGCGTATGGAAATCTTCAAACAATCACGGATGCGGAAAACAATGTAAGCACCTACACAAATGACTATGCCGGGCGGACCACCCAGGTTGTTGACGGAGAAAATAAAAATATCTGGTACGGAATTGATGAAACAGATCATCTCACATCCGTGAAAAATCATCTCAATCATATGGTCAATCTTGAGTTTAATGACAACGGCCTGCTGGATAACATCAACTGGATCAACCAGGGGCCGACCGCTGCAACCGGTTATGTTTATGACGATAAAAACCGGCTACAGAGTGTCACCAGTCCGTTAAGTTATGTAGAATCCTATACGTATTATAATAACGGGAGTCTCTATACCCGGAATGACGCCAACAGCATTGAAACTACCTATCATTATGACGGAAATAATCGGCTGGAAAGTGTTGAGTATCCGTCCCATACAACTGCCTTCAACCGAGATAAAAACGGCAGCATTGAATCCGTCAATTGTGAGCATGGCAATGCGTCCCGGTTTACGTTTAATGCGCTGAACCAGGTGGAAACGGTTACGGACCCGTTCGATAAAGCCGTATCATATGAATACAATGATGCCGGACAGCTCTGGAAGATCATCTATCCGGGAAACAAAACTGTCACATACACCTATGATGAAGCAGGGCGGCTAAAAACCGTAACTGATTTGCTCAATCGCACCACAACATATACCTATGACGCGGCTGGCAACCTTAAAACCATTGTCCGGCCAAACGGCACCAGCGTCACTTACACCTATGATCAGGCCTCACGACTTACCGGGATTCTGGATAAAAAATTAGATAACACGGTAATATGTGAATACACGTATCAGCTTGACAGAGTGGGCAATCACACCCAGATGGATGTAACTCAGCCGCTGACCGCATCTCCAACAGCCACGGATGTGGATTTTTCATATGACAGGGGAAACCGGATTCTCAGTGATACAGCCACAACATTCACCCATGAGAACACCGGTACCCGGAAAACAAGCACAACCGGCGGGAGCACCACCACATGTTCATGGGATTATGAAAATCGCCTCACCGGGATCAACTCACCGACTGAAACGATTACGTATCAATATGACGGCCTGGGCAACCGGATCGCCCGGATCAAGGACGGTGCCACTAAAAAATACGTTCTGGACCTGACCGGAGGCATGAGCCGTGTTGTGGCGGAAACCGATGCAAGCGGCACGATCACGGCCTATTATGTTTATGGTCTTGGCCTGATCAGCCGGATCTCCGCAACTGAAGAACAGCGTTTTTATCATTTCAACCACCGGGGAGACACCGTGGCAATGACTGACATGGCTGAAACCGTGACGGATAAATATGCCTATGACTCATTCGGCAGATTGCTGGCATCCGACCCCATCATCCCTGCGCAGCCGTTTACCTATGTCGGACAGTATGGCGTCATGGATGAAGGCAACGATATCTATTTTATGCGCGCCCGGTTTTATGATGCTGCAAGGGGGCGCTTCATCAGCAAAGACCCGATTGGTTTTGAGGGTGGAGATTGGAATTTGTATGGGTATGCTTTAAACAGCCCACTTAATAATATCGATCCAAATGGTCAGTCTTTTTTTGAGTCTCTAATAAATTTAACATCAAAATCTAAAAGTATTATAGATCATACCCGCGAATATTACAGAATTAAACATCAGTTAGAAGAAATTAATTTTGTCTCACGAAATTTATCAAAATATAAAGAATGGAAAAGTCTTTCACAGAAAACAGATTTTTTAGATATAATATCTACCGCATGGTTCGTTGGCAAAGCATGGTATTGGTCTGTCGAAACAGTGGCATGTGGATATTATGGATACAAAAATGATGTATATATTCAACCTATGAACTCTATGGAAGTTCTGAGAGTAGCTCCTGTTGTTGGAGAATTTATTGATTTTTATGAGATGGAAAAGGAAGCCTACAATTCTTTAAAATTTTTAATCAATAAATAAATATTATTTTTTATCTACTTATGAATACAGTAAGGATGCTTAACTGTAGAATAAATAAGGAAATCTCATGGAACATAGTGTCAACGAAAAATCAATATTCGCGTTTTTATTATCATGCATATTCATGATGTTGATCCCAAATTTTTGTTTTTCAGAAACATATACCTATGACTCCCTCCATCGCCTCACCCGTGTCGAATACACAGACGGCACGATCGCTCAGTATACATACGATGATCTGGGGAACCGGACATCCTTGGTGGTTACAGCCGAATCATCATCCCCGACTGCTGCCTTTTCAGCTGACCAGACAAACGGATATGCCCCACTAACCATAAATTTCATCGACCTGTCAGTGGGTAACGTTACGTCCTGGGCATGGAATTTCGGTGACACCGTCGACAACACCAGCACGGACCAGCACCCCCAGCATACATACAATACGCCCGGCACCTACCCGGTTTCCTTGACTGTTGACGGTCCTGATGGGCCGGACACCAACACCAAACCAGCCCATATTACCGTGATGACATTGCCTTCAGAACCTGTCGCTGATTTCAGCGCAACCCCCGTATCCGGGGACGCGCCGCTACCGGTTTCATTTACTGATCAATCCACCGGTGAAATCACATCATGGGCATGGGATTTTGGAAACAGCGACACCAGCACAGAACAAAATCCTCAGTATACATACAATACATCCGGCACTTTTCCGGTAACCCTGACCGTAACCGGACCGGGCGGAAGTGATGATGAAATGAAGCCGGACCATATTATCGTCACTGATCCGGATGTTATTACCATTCAACCTGGTTCGGAAGGAAAGGATACTTGTTATGGAACGGTATATTACCAGGAAGGCAGGCCCGATTCTGGTGTGCTGTCCTTCGGTGGATGGGGTGATTATTACTATGATTACCTTGAATTCGATCTTTCACAATGCCCGACGGCTGAGGAGGTCACAAAAGCGGAGATTTACATTTATGCAATCATAGCGCCTAATGATCCGAATATTGAAATAATGAGGATTACAGAGAGTTGGACTGAATCCGGAGTGAATTATCAGAATAATCCGGCGAGCGTATTTTATAAAAATTTCGGCTTGGTTAATGCTGGATGGAATTCAATTGATATTACGGATTTATATAAAGACTGGCTGAATGGGGGCTATCCCAATTTCGGCATCAAGTTTAGTCCCACTGCCAATAACCAGACAAATTCCGCATTTGTATCTTCAGACAATGAAGAAGAAAGTCTTCATCCCAAGCTTGTCATCAACCAAGCTGAATCATCATCGCCGACTGCTGCCTTTTCAGCTGACCAGACAAACGGATATGCCCCACTGACCATAAATTTCACCGACCTGTCTGTGGGCAATATTACGTCCTGGGCATGGGATTTCGGCGACAGCGGCACCAGCACGGGCCAGCATCCCCAGCATACATACAATACGCCCGGCACCTACCCGGTTTCCCTGACTGTTGACGGCCCTGATGGGCCGGACACCAACACCAAGTCCGCCTATATAACCGTTAATGCATTGCCTTCAGCACCTGTTGCAGATTTCAGCGCAACCCCCGTATCCGGGGATGCTCCGCTTTTGGTTTCATTTGCCGATCAATCCACCGGTGAAATCACTTCATGGGTCTGGGATTTCGGAAACGGCGACACCAGTTCTCTTCAAAATCCTCAGTATACATACAATACCTCCGGCACTTTTCCGGTAACCCTTACTGTACAGGGTCCGGGCGGAAGTGATGATGAAATTAAACCGGACCATATCACCGTCACTGATCCCGGGAATAATACCCCTCCCACAGCCGATGCTGGTACTGATCAAACAGTCATGGAAGGCGATGTGGTAACCCTTGATGGCTCCGGGTCAACGGATACGGATGGTTCCATTGTCGGATGGCACTGGACCCAGACGGATGGCTCGGCTGTTTCATTATCTGATGAACTGGCAGAGCAGCCCACCTTTACAGCCCCGGAAGTGGATTCTAATTTATCTCTGACCTTTGATCTGGAAATAACAGATGATGATGGAGATACGGATACGGATACAGTTGTCATTCAGATCAATGATGATATCGGCTCCGGTACGGTCATATTCAATGATGATTTTAATGATGGCGTTATTGATACGGAAAAATGGCCGACTGTATCAAGTAATGGCGTTTATGAGAACGAAGGCATGCTAAAAACCATCCGGGACGTAACCGACCAGGGAGGGGACGTGACTTCAAAACTGATAGATATTAGTGACCAAAATGCGATCGTGATAGAGCGCAGAGTAAAAATTCATTATGCCAATGAATATTATGATGGCAAGCTTGGATTCTATATCGAAAATGCTGGGGACTATACTTTCGGTATTTCATATGCAAATTATTCTTATGAATCCGGTAATGAGTGCGCAAAGTTCGGCTTTTTTATTTTCCGAAATAATGCCAATTCACACACAGATGCGGATCAGGTTGATGTCAGTGCAAGAATCGAACCGGTCTGGGATGAATGGTTTGATGAAAAAATTATCTACCATCCATCTTCTGGTATTCTTGAGTACTTTATAAATGGAATAAAACAAATTGAGTACAATGTCGGTATAATTCCGACGCTTAGTCAATACCGTTTTAAATTGGGAATAAACAACTGGGGATGGGAGACAGGTCATTATCAGTATACTGACTATTTCAGAATTTCACAGGAACCATATATTACTGCAACTGATTCTATTTATGTAGTGGGATATAAAAATAACGGGACGGATAATGACTGGTGGCTGAAAAAGTTTGATGAAAACGGCAATGAAGATACGATCAACTGGAATAAGACGTTTGACGGCGGATTTGGCAATGATATTGCACAAAGCATAGCTGTTGATTCTGGAAAGAATCTTTATGTAGTAGGATATAAAAATAATGGTACAGATGCCGATTGGTGGCTGAAGAAGTTTGACCAGGCAGGCAACGAGGATACGACAAACTGGGATAAAATATTCGACTATAATGGTGTCGGAGACGCTGCATCAGTCGTTTCAATTGATTCCGATGATAACATATATGTCGGCGGCTGGAATGGGAGTAATCACGGGGATTGGTGGCTGAAAAAATTCGATATCAACGGCAATGAAGATACGGTTAACTGGGATAAGACATTTGACAGTGGAGGAACGATTACAAGCGATTTTATCAACGATATAGCTTTTGACAGCAATAATAATGTGTATGTTGTCGGGAAAAGAGCGGATGGCAATGGTGACTGGTGGCTGAAAAAATTCGATCCCAATGGGGTTGAAGACACGGTGAACTGGAACAAGGATATTGCCGGACAAAACTGGGACTATGCATTTTCAGCCGTGTTTGATCCTTCTGATAATATCTATATTGCCGGACACAGCATGGATTGCTGGTGGCTGAAAAAATTTGATGCCGATGGAGTTGAAGATACGGCCAACTGGAATAAGGTGATTGATATCAATACGTCTGGCAATATTAACTCATCAAATCAGCCTCGTTCTGTTGCCATTGATTCCAATAATGATCTTTACTTTGCCGGTTACAGATCAATAGGCGTTGAAGAATCCAACTGGTGGCTAAAAAAATTTGATGCCAATGGGTTTGAAGACACGGTCAACTGGGACAAGACCATTGATGGAGATACCGGTTTAAACTATTCAACGGCAGAAGTGGCCAATGCGGTTGCTATTGGTTCAAATAACAATGTCTATATAGTAGGCTCAAAAAACAATGAAACAGACCTGGATTGGTGGTTGAAAAAATTTGATGAAAACGGCAATGAAGACACAGCCAACTGGAATAAAACATTTGGCGGGGCAGGAAATGACTTTGCCGCGTGTGTTGCCATTATTTCAAACACAACTTCCACTGTATCCTGGTCGGATGTTTCCCAGACAGTAACAGAATCAGCCGGTGCGGTCACGGGCATAGCATCACTTACTGCCACGTCGTCAAAAGATGTGATAGTGCCGTTTATCATTTCCGGAACTGCGACAGCCGGTGGCGTTGATCATGATCTCGCCGAAGGCAGCATCACTATTCCGGCAGGTGCATTCAGCGGATCTGTAACTGTCAATATTATAGATGACAGTAAGCCGGAAACGGATGAAACGATTATTTTGGAGATGGGAACTCCGATTAATGCGTTGCCAGGATCGATAACCACGCATACTATCACTATTACAGACAACGATGTAGATACGGATGGCGATGGTACGCCTGATTGGAATGATGGATGTCCGACCGATGCCAATAAAATAGTATCTGGTACTTGCGGATGCGGTGTGAGTGATGTTGATTCTGATCAAGACGGTACGCCAGACTGTAACGACGAATGTCCGAATGATCCCACCAAAACCAGCCCTGGTATCTGCGGATGTGGTACTCCGGATACGGATTCAGATGGAGACGGAACCCCGGATTGTAATGATGAATGCTCAGCCGATCCCGATAAAATTGAACCTGGTGTCTGTGGTTGTGGGGTAAGTGACGTTGATTCGGATGAAGATGGTACGCCTGATTGTAACGATAGTTGCCCGCTCGATCCTAATAAAATAGTATCTGGTACTTGCGGTTGTGGCATAGCTGATATTGATTCTGATCAAGACGGTACGCCTGACTGTAACGACGAATGCCCGAATGATCCGAACAAAACCAGCCCTGGTGTTTGCGGATGTGGTAATCCGGATACGGATTCAGATGGCGATGGTACACCGGATTGTAATGATGAATGCTCAGCCAATCCCGATAAAATTGAACCTGGTGTCTGTGGTTGTGGGATAGCAGATACAGATACGGATGAAGATGGTACGCCTGACTGTAATGATGAATGTCCAGAAGATCCTGATAAAATTAAACCTGGTGCTTGTGGATGTGGTAATCTGGAAACAGATACGGATGGGGACGGGATCGCCGACTGCATTGATACAACACCTCATGGTGTTGATTTCGGAGATGCACCTGATCCTTCATATCCAACACTGCTTGCCACTGACGGAGCAAGACATAAAATTGTTCCCGGATATTATCTTGGTTCTGAAGTGGATTTAGAGCCTGATGGTCAGCCTGATATAACTGCCACCGGAGATGATAATGATGGTGAAGAAGATGAAGATGGCGTGGTTTTCAATACTTCGATCATTGCAGGACAATCATCAGATATTGTTATTACAGCCTCAGCCTCCGGCATGCTGGATGCCTGGATTGATTTTAACAACAATGGAGACTGGGACGATGCTGGAGAACAAATTTTTGCCAGCCAGGCATTAACCATCGGAGACAACAATCTGGATTTTATGGTACCCATTGATGCGGATGCTGAAAATCCGATCTTTACCCGTTTTCGGTTCAGTTCTACAGGCGGTCTTTCATACACCGGTTTTGCTGATGACGGAGAAGTGGAGGATTATTCAATCTCAATACTTGCCGACAGTGATGGTGATGGAGAGCCCGACCTTACTGATCTTTGTCCGAATGACCCGAATAAAATCGAAGCAGGTATTTGCGGTTGCGGTGTGAGTGATGTTGATTCTGATCAGGACAATACGCCTGATTGTATTGATGAATGCCCCAGCGATTCGAATAAAATAGATCCCGGTCTTTGCGGGTGTGGTATTCCGGATACCGATTCGGATACTGATGGTTTACTGTATTGCAACGATAACTGCCCAAACATCGCCAACCCCGATCAGACGGATACGGATAAAGACGGCATCGGCGATGTATGCGACGATATCTCCAATATTCCCGGAGATATCAATAATGACATGACGGTTGATTTGAAGGACCTGATGATTGCCTTAAAAATTTGTGCAGGAATAGAAACTGATCACCATGGCAACCTGGCGGCGGATGTTAACGCTGACAATCGTATCGGGATGGCCGAGATCCTGTATATTTTTAAGTATATTTCAGGGGTTGTGCATTATGCTGAATGAATGAAGATTAATACCTGATGGCTTCGTAAAAAGTCCAAATTCTGTGTTGCGCTGCATCCTTCGCTGCTTCAAAGTACGCTAAGTACAAATCATTGCTCAGGATTTACGCGCCTTGAATTTGGAACTTTTTTCTTTGCCATCGAAATCCGACTTTTTACGAGTTTGTTAATACCTGAATTTCGCATGAAAATTGATAAGAACTGTTTTATCAATTGGAAATAAAGGGGTTGTAAAGAATTATATTATTTTTTCTTATCAATTTTTACCCAAAGGGTGAGCCGGAGGCTCGCATGTGCTGCGTTATTAACGGCTTGCAATAGTTCACTATGACTGTGCTCCGTTAAATGCCTTGCACATGGGAGCCTTCGACTCATGCAAAATTCAGGTAATTGTATCGTGCCTTCATAAAAATTGAGAACAAATCGGGAGAACAAATCGGTGTCACATCTTGAATTAAATCATTATTTCATTTGCCATTTTTCAGCTTGTTATTTTCCAACAATTTTTATGCAGCTTTGCTCATGAGTATTTCTTAAATCATTTCATTTAATATGTCAGCTAATGATTTAATTCAAGATGTGACACCAATCTTTTTTTAAATCATTTCATTTAATATGTCAGCTAATGATTTAATTCAAGATGTGACACCAATCTTTTTTAGCGCCTGGTGAACGGCTTTATTCCGCCCGGTTTGTGGGCGAAAGAGGCTTTCTGGTCACATTTGTCCAGGTGGACCCCCTGTTTACGCTTGATTTATCAGATCCGGAAAATCCATTTGTTGCCGGCGAACTCAAGGTGCCGGGGTATTCGACCTATCTGCATCCCATAAATAGCGATTACCTGCTGGCCATCGGCCAGGATATAAGTGTTGACGGTGGTATCGTAAGAATAAAAGGGTTGCAGCTATCCGTATTCGATACCAGTAATTTTACCACACCTACCCTGATCCATTCCGAGACAATCGGCGATGCGGGAACATATTCCGAAGCACTTTATAATCACAAGGCAGTCGCGTTCTGGCCGGGAAAAAACCTACTGGCCCTGCCGGTTAGTCTCAATGAAATTAATAATTCTGATAACTGGGGAGCTAATACATTTAACGGCCTGTATGTCTACCGGCTTTCCGACACGTACGATTTTGAATTCCAGGGCCGGATTCCCGTGTTTGAACGGGATGGACAGGATATGTTCAGCTATAAGTATTATCCTGCATGGTATCGGGGTTTGTTTATTGAGGATTATGTATATGCGCTGACACCTTATGTGGTAAAAGCCGCTCCCATCAATAATATCATCGAACCGTTCATAACCCTTGACCTTGACCTGATGGAGTAATTCCGGATGGAATAAGAAAAGATGCATTCGGTGCCCGGACGATAACGTCCGGGCACCGGATTCAGAATTGAAATCCCGACACGCATCAACTCTTATCGGACTTGATCATTTCCTCTATCGGCCGGGAACAATGTGTCATTATGTTGAATTAAATCATTATTTCATTTGCCATTTTTCAGCTTGTTATTTTCCAACAATTTTTTATGCAGCTTTGCTCATGAGTATTTCTTAAATCATTCCATTTAATATGTCAGCTAATGATTTAATTCAAGATGTGACACCAATCTTTTTTTCAAAAAAAATCCCGGCCACCTAGTTTATATAGATAACCGGGACACAAAAAAACCCGCTCCTGTTTCCAGGGCGGGTAAGGGGTGGTGTTGTAGTGAGCAGTTGGCTAAAGAGTGAGACGTTTTAAATCAAAAAACATTGATCTCGTGTTTCTGCCTTTATCTTTTTCTGTAAAAAAATCAAACCCATTTTTTTGATAAAAATTTAACGCTTTTTCATTTTTATAAGCATCAACTGTAACTAAACGGCATCCAGTCCTGTTCTCCGTTAAAAACAATTCTTTAACCATATTAATCACATGAGTACCAATATTAAGCCCTTGAAACTCTTTTTGTACACCAAACCGGGTTATTTTAACTGCCGGGTATGTTTTTGTTTTTTCCTCTACTGTTTTCTTATCTATAGGAATTTCAATCTTAAATTTCTCATGCCTTACTGCATCATTGCACAAATCAATAAGGGCCACCGGAAAGTCGTCTCCATTGGTGGCCCTTTGAATTATATATGATTGTGATAACAATTCAGAATGATATTTTATGACATCTTCTCTAAAATAATCATTTAAATCATTATTATCACAATCAAACTCTTTTAATTTTTCATAATCACTTACTTGACTTAATTTAAAACCATCTCTTTCAAACTCATTTCTTTTGACATTTAGCATATCGTTTTATAAGTTTTTTTGCGGAATCAAGTTTAGGCGTAGGTGTAGCGACGGCTGGTTTTTTTAAGCCTTCTTCCAACTTCCTTTCAAATTTTTTTGCATCTTCACCCGTTAAATATGGGGTTGGCGCGACACGTAAAGCCATAGTTCACCTCTTTTGGTTAAAGGGCGATTGTTTTTCTATATATAAAATAAGTTAAATAAAGTTCATAGTCAAGAAAATGTGTAATTTCATACACGGATGAGGAAAACAAGCGGTTTTTAATAATTCATTGAATCCAAGGTTATCAATTCAATATTCGGTCGTGTCTGTTATTAATCCCGATCACCTAATTTATATAGACAACCGAGATCTAATTTTACACCTACCCGCACCCCCACCGCACCCAACAAAAAAAGCCTTGCAATATCCCTAAAGGATTGCAAGGCTTTATAAAGAGTTGGTGCCGAAGGGGAGACTCGAACTCCCACGAGCGTGCGCCCACTAGACCCTGAACCTAGCGCGTCTACCAATTCCGCCACTTCGGCACAACTTCAAAAGAAGCATTGATTTAAAAGAAGTTTTTATATATATGCTAATCAAAATTCTGTCAAGATCAATATATTGAAGTTTGGTGTTTTTTGAAATGAATGTAATTAATAATTTAAATGAAATAAAACAACCGTTTGCAAATCCAGTGGTAACTATTGGAAATTTTGATGGTGTGCATAAAGGCCACCAGGCGATTTTTCACCAGGTCATTGAAAAAGCGGAATCTATTAATGGGACGTCCGTGGCCATCACCTTTGAACCGCACCCAATCAAAGTCTTAAAAAAAAAGGCACCGCCGCCGCTGATTACCCTGTATGAACAAAAAATGGAACTGATAGCCAAAACCGGCCTGGATGTACTGATATGCATCCCTTTTAATAAAGAATTTGCTGAAATATCCGCTGATCAGTTTCTTGAGGGAATACTGGTCGACAAAATCGGCACCCGGGCAATTATTATTGGAAAAGATTATTCGTTTGGGAAAAATCGGGAAGGCAATATAACATATTTAAAAAACCATGCCGACAGACTCGGATATGAGGTCATCGTCACTGACTGGATTCCGGTCTCGCACAATATAGACGAAAGGATCAGCAGTACGCAGGTTCGTAAAATTGTCATGACCGGAGATGTTGAAAATGCGGTTGCGCTGTTGGGTCGTCATTACCAGATTCGCGGAAAAGTCCGGCGCGGTCGTAACCGGGGTGGCCGCCTGCTTGGTTTTCCAACGGCCAATATCAATATCGTGGATGAACTCTGCCCGAAAATCGGCGTGTATGCGGTAACGGTTGAGTGCCGCGACGGACACTTTAAAGGCGTTGCTAATATTGGATACAGCCCGACATTTGACGATCATGTATTTACCATCGAAGTTCATTTGCTCGACTTTAATAAGAATTTATACGATCAGGATATTCGTGTCAATTTTATTCAACGCATCCGGGCGGAAAAAAAATTTTCAAATATTGATGAACTGTCCCGGCAGATTCAAATAGACATCCTTGCCGGACGCGACATCCTTTCTCATTATTAACCTTTAATTTTTACGTTACCGAAATGACTTTACTAAACATTTTAACATATCCAAACCCTGTTTTAAGGCAGCCGACAAAGCCGGTTACCAACATTGATGACCAGATTCAGGCGATCATCGAAAATATGGCTGAAACCATGTATGATGCCCCGGGTGTCGGTCTTGCCGCTATCCAGGCAGGCATTGATAAATGCATCATTGTCTATGACCCGGAGGCAGATGATCAAAAAAGAAATTTTCAGGTGATGATTAACCCGGAAATTATATTTTCCAAAGGATCCATGGTCTCTGAAAATGAGGGATGCCTGAGCGTTCCGGATTTTCGGGCGAATGTCCAACGGTCCGGACAGGTCATTGTTGAGGCTCTTGACAGAAACGGGAAGCCCATTAAAATTGAAGCTGAGGGACTTTTATCCGTGATTATGCAGCATGAAATCGATCATTTAAAGGGCATCCTGTTTATTGACCGGATTAGTGTGCTGAAAAGACAAATGTATAAAAAAAAACGGATAAAGGCGCTAAAAAGTGAACAGACCGTTTAATGTGGTTTTCATGGGAACACCGGATTTTGCTGTTCCTTCTTTAAACGCCCTGAATGACTATGGGTGTCAGGTCTCTCTGGTTGTAACTCAGCCGGACAAGCCCAAAGGGCGCGGTCGAAAGCTGGCCGCCCCACCGGTTAAGGTTACAGCGGAAGCTTTTGGTTGTCCTGTTATTCAGCCTGAATCCGTTAAAACCGATGAATTTTATCACCAGATTTTACAAATTGTACCGGATCTGCTTGTGGTGGTGGCGTTCGGCCATGTGTTGCCCAAAAAAATACTGGAGATTCCAGCCTATGGCGCAATTAATATTCATGCATCCCTGCTTCCGAAATACCGGGGGCCTGCCCCGATTCAATGGGTAATCATCAATGGTGAAGCAGAAACCGGTGTTACCACCATGATGATGGACAAGGGGCTGGATACCGGAAAAATCTTTCTGACCCAAAAGACCCCCATTTCCCCGGACGATACCGCCGCCACCTTACATGACAGGCTGGCCATCGCCGGGGCGGACGTCTTGAAAAATACGTTAAGGGGACTGGCAGATAAATCCATACGGCCGATTTCGCAGCAACATGCCCTTGCCACATATGCGCCCATGCTTTTTAAAAAAGACGGCCGCATTGACTGGTCGCTTTCTGCCAAAAAAATCGAACAGTTTATTCGCGGTATGACGCCGTGGCCCGGCGCTTATACTTTTTATGGTGATAAACGAATCAAAATTTACAAGGCAGAGATTAAATCCATGAAAATCTCTGAGGAACCAGGCAAGGTCGTTGAAGGACTTTCTAACCAGTTGCGTGTGGCCACCGGCGATGGTGTTTTGTTGATTACCGAAATCCAGGGATCTTCCGGTAAACGAATGGATATCAGTGATTTTTTAAGAGGTCGTAATCTCCCGGTAGGCACGGTTTTTACTTAGTGCCCGAACAAAAACCGCCAATTTTCCTAATTTCTGCGTTGGGCTTAAATTTTAATCCTCAAAATACAAAAAGTATTCCTCTGATTAAACCAGTTTTAAGATTTGATTGCCTGCCTTGAACTTGAAAAAATTTTCAGGTTTTTATTCAGACACTACTTAACAGAACAATTGCCGAAACCTGATTTTATAAATATAAAACGAATTGACTGAAATGAAAAAAAATCAGGATATGACCGATATCCCCCGAAATGCTGCTCTCACGGTTCTCAATACATTATCTCAACCAACGCATCATCATTTAGACCGGATCATCACCGACGCCATTGATAATGCAAACTTAAAACTCTCACCCCGTGACCGTAAATTTTTAAACGCCTTGATTTTCGGTACGCTTCGGTGGCGCGGGAATATTGACTGGATCATTCGCCAACGCTCTAAAACCCCTCTTGAAAAAATAACCCCGGAAGTCTTAAATATCCTGCGCCTTGGATTGTATCAAATATTTTTTTTAGACCGTGTTCCCGATTCCGCCGCAGTCAACACATCCGTTGAAATGGCCAAGCATGCTGCCCCGCCATGGGTCGTAAAATATGTCAACGCGGTGCTTAGAAATGCCATCCGGTCCAAGGCGACACTCCCCTTCCCTTCTTTAAATAAAAACCCGGCCCTGGCGCTTTCTATTTCAAAATCCTTTCCCCGATGGCTGATCAAGCGCTGGATATCAAGATTCGGAATTAAAGAATGCTCAAAACTTTGTGATGCCCTGAATTCAATTCCGCCGATCACTGTTCGGTGCAACACCGTAAAAGTGCAGCGGGATGATTTGTTGGAAATGCTGCTTTCAGAAGCTGAAATGATTTCCCTGTCACTGCATTCTCCGGATGGCCTCTCTTTTGTGCGCCCCCAAAAACCAATCCATGAATTTGCCGTGTTTAAAAAGGGATTTTTTCAGGTGCAGGATGAAGCAGCACAGCTGGTTACCTGCCTGCTGACACCGGGCCCTGATGAAATGGTTCTTGATGCCTGTGCCGGTTTGGGTGGCAAGACAGGTCATATTGCCCAGTTAATGAAAAATACCGGCCAAATAATTGCGGTTGATCATGATCAAAAAAAACTGACACAATTAAACGATACCATGCAACGCCTTGGAATCTGTAATGTGATGACCCGTATGCATGACTTTAAAACCCCAATGCCGGATTATCCGCATCAGGGATTTGACCGGATTTTACTTGATGCGCCGTGCTCAGGACTGGGAGTGATCCGAAGAAACCCGGACACCAAATGGGGCGTGTCCCGAAAAGATTTAAACCAGTACGGGAAAAAACAATTAAACTTACTGGAAAATGTCAGCGCGCTTTTAAAAATCGGCGGCACGATAATTTATGTTGTCTGCAGTTTTGAACCAGAGGAGAATGAATCAGTTATCAACGATTTTTTAAAGACCCATAAGAATTTTAAAATTCAACACGAATTTACGGATCTGCCATTTGATATCCGGGAATTTACAGACCTGGAAGGATTTTTCCGGACATTTCCCCATCAACATGACATGGATGGTTTTTTTGCTGTCTGTCTGAAACGGACCACCTGAAACGAACAAAATGATACGACTCATCCCAAAATTTATCGCATTGATCATTGTCTTTTTTATCATCTCCGGCATCAGCACCTATTTTACCGTTCGTTATTTCATTAAAAGCGAAGAGATCGTTATTGTGCCGGACCTTGTTGGCGAAGACATTATATATGTTCTGGAACTGTTAACCCACCTGGGGTTGAATACCAAGGTCAAGGAATCCGAGTATAGCCGTGATTTTGCCCAAAATAATATTATCTTTCAGGACCCAAAACCCGGTGAAGTGATCAAAAAAGGCCGCGATGTTCGAATCATTATTTCAAAAGGGACAAAAACCTTGTCCATGCCGAATTTAAAAGGTTTAAATTTTCAGCAGGCACAGCTGATTATAGATAAAAACGGACTTTTTAAAGGGAATAACGCAAAAACATTTCATGACACGATAAAAAAAAATATTATTATTTCCCAGTACCCGATACCTGGCAAAAAAATCGTACGGGGTGGTTCGTCAAATCTGCTGGTCAGCCTGGGAAAAAGACCTTTGGAATTTCTCATGCCGGACCTGGGCGGTCTTTTTCTGGACGAGGCTGTACTTGAAGCGGAAAAAAATCATCTTGTGATTGATTCCATAAAAACGGTATATCAAGAAAATAAAACAGCCAATATTATTTTAAATCAGGACCCGTTGTCAGGATACCATGTTCAGGAAGATCATCAAATCAATCTTGAGGTGAATCGTAACACCGACCGTGGCCCTCAAAATACCCGCCGGGGAGAACAAAAAAACGCATTGTTCAGGTATCAGCTGGCGTCGGGATATTTAAAGCAGCATATCCGGATTGAACTCAGAGCTTTTAACACGACGTTTATTCTCTATGATGAATTAATGACGCCTGAAAAAAAAATCTGGGTACTTGTACCGGGATATGTTGTTTCCGTTATTTTTTTATATAAAAATGATGAACTGGTTTTGAGCCGAATCTTTGATTAATTCGGCTTTTATATTGCCTCTAATAAATTATCAGATTATGATAAATAATATTTTAATTATGATTACGGAGATTTAATAAATGAAACTGATTGCCCCATCAATACTGTCTGCTGATTTTACCACCTTAGGCGATGAAATCCGCAATGTCGAAACAGCCGGCGCGGACTGGATACACATCGATGTCATGGACGGTCATTTTGTACCCAATATTACCATGGGGCCTTTTATCGTCGCAGCCATCAATAAAGTGACGGAACTTCCTTTAGATGTTCACCTGATGATTGAGAATCCGGATCAGTATATTCCGGAGTTTGCCGATGCCGGCGCCGATCTGATCTCCGTACATGTTGAAACCTGCCCGCATCTGAACCGAACCATTGATTTAATAAACTGTTCCGATTGCCGGGCGGGTGTGGTTTTAAATCCTGCCACGTCATTAAACACCATTGAGTGGGTATTGGAATATATTGATTTTGTCCTTTTAATGAGTGTCAATCCCGGATTTGGCGGGCAGTCCTTTATTGACAACACGATTGAAAAAACACAGCAGCTCAAACAGATGATTGATAAAAAAGGCCTTCCCACATTAATCCAGATTGACGGTGGGGTAAATGAAAAAACAATTTACAATATTTCCGAAGCCGGCGCTGACGTGTTTGTTGCCGGATCTGCGATTTTTGGCACCGGCGACTATAAAAAAACAATCAAAAGCTTAAAGAACAAGCTCAAGAATCCATCATAATTTATTGTAAATAAAGACGATACTCTTTCGCTTATTTTTTAATAAATAAAAATTCGATAACGGGAATCCGATATGAAACAAAAAATTCTTGTGATTCATGGTCCGAATTTAAATATGCTCGGAAAACGAGAACCGGAAAAATACGGTACCTCAACCCTTGATGAAATTAACGCAACCATTGAAGCACACGGCAATAAAGCCGGTATTGAAGTGCACGTATGCCAGTCAAACCATGAAGGCAGTATTGTTGACAAAATTCAGCAGGCCCGGGATATTTTTGACGCCCTGATCATCAACCCGGCCGCTTACACGCATACAAGCATTGCCATTCGAGACGCGATTCTGCTTTTAGATATACCGGTGATTGAAATACATTTGTCCAATATTTTTAAAAGAGAATCCTTCCGGCATAAGTCCTTGCTGTGCGATGTCGTGACCGGTCAAATTACCGGGTTCGGCATGTATGGATATATTATGGCGCTGGATGCGATGATTAATATTCTTCAATGAGAGATAAACACCAAATGATGGCTGACAAAATAAATGTGCAAATAATCGGAATGGCTTCGGGCATTATTTCACATTTAAATAATACAGCTAAAGGCATCTTAATGTAACCTAAACGTGCTGGTGCAAGGGAGAGATTATACCTCAACGCCCTTGATCAGACCGTCGACTAAAAGGATTAAGGTATTGACATCTGTTATACCATTGGTTATACTTTTGTCAAAATCAATATGGGGGTAAAATAGATGCCAAACATGAAGACTGCGATTTCAATTGAAAAACCAATTTTTCAGCAGATGGATTCACTTGCAAAAAAATTAAAAATATCTAGAAGCCGTTTATTTGCGATAGCCGCGCAGGAATTTTTACAGCGCAATAAGAATATTGACTTGTTAAAGTCCCTTAATGCGGCATACGATGATTTACCCGATACCGAACCTATTGTGGCAAATATGCGTTCAACGCACTATAAAATTGTTAAAGACCAATGGTGATGGCGTCGTAAAAACTCCCATTTACTGCGTTGTAGTGGTTTTTCAGACTTTCAATATACAACATGTATTATTTCAATCCTGAAAAATCACCACGCCTTGTATATAGAATTTTTAACTTAGCCATCCAAATACTTTTTACGAGAGTGTCAATGGTAATTATCCAAGGAGATGTTTTTTGGATAAATTTTGGTGAACCTACAGGGTCTGAGCCCGGTTATCGACACCCCCACGTTGTTATTCAGAATAATTTATTCAACCGTAGCCGAATTAATACCGTTGTCGTTTGTGTATTAACATCCAATTTAAAACGCGCAGCAGCGCCAGGAAATGTACTGTTAAATAAGGGAGAAGCGAATTTACCCCAAAAAAGTGTTGTCAATATTTCGCAAATATTTACCGTTAACAAAAATGATTTGTCAGAAAAAATCGGTACACTTACAAAAACCAGACTTCATCAGATATTAAATGGAATAAGACTTCTTACCGTACCTCATGAAGTTGATTAATCGCACTGCCGCACGCAACCTGCCAGAGCAGCAGACGGCAAAAACGCATGACTTTTTATTTATTGCAATTTGAAGACGCTATCTTCGTCATGTGAAGATTGATCATACAGCCGTTGACCGGTACGGTATCTGGTTTATAAATTACCATTAAAAAAATATATGAAACATTATTTCTATCCCGCACTTGTTTTACTTGCCGGACTCGTCACGGCACAGATTTTATTTAGCATTTTTGTCTATTTTTCCAATATTTCCCTGTATCAAACCCTTGAAGCAATCAGGCATTCGGGTTATGTGATTGTACCCAACGAGTGGGTGATGCCCAGCCTCAAAACCATTACACCCGCTATCTGCGGCGGTTTGTTTTTTTCGTTAACCACGGGCGTTGGATTAACGCTGATGACTTTTTTAATGGTTTGCGTTTGGCGGCGGTATTCTAATCATTATGGGTTGCTTTTATTTCTGTTTCTGGCTGGCACAATTTTTTTAACGATTAAATTTAATTATAATATCCTGTTGACGCTGGTTTGTATATTGATCATTGGCGCGACAATTTTTGCTGCGCTTAAATTTCAACCGGATTCGCGTGAACACGGTTATCCCCTATTCCGTGTTTTTGCCGGCCATTTTTTTGTTATTGTTTTGATCGGATTGGTCTGGATGCCGGTAATAAATAAAGATATCTTTGTTTCCATCCGGGACAACCTGCTTTTATCTAATCCCATTGGGGAACAAATTAATAACTTTTATTATAAATACACCTTGTATCCGGCAGAGACATTCAAGTCCCTGGACCAGAAACTTTTAAAATCCTGCCATATCAACACCCATGACAAAAATCAGTTCGAGCAGATTAAGCAAAAAATGATTGCACACGACTATTTGCCGGTGAATAAAAAATTCACGCCGGATTTAACAATTGATACTGAAAAAAATATGCTGATTTTTTTGCGGCATGGTGAAAAAATCCATCAGTGTTCATTTGTCGAATTCCTGAAAAGCTCCCCAAAAATCCTGGAATCAATTTCAGAAAAGACGGATCACCATAAATTTTTAAGAAAGCTTACTTTTTTTAGCATGATCACCGCTTCTCCGTTGATTTGCTATTTTTTCCTGCACGCTTTTTTCCTGTTGGGATTGTTTTTCGTAAAATCGAAAATGCTTCGCATGGCAGGCGCGTCAACAGCCTGCCTGATGATGTTTACACTGCCAGCTATTTCTTTTTACCATCAACCGGTAGATGCCCAAGATCGTGAGGGACTCAGCAAGAATTTAAGCGCTGAGATTTGGCAGGATCGTGTGGCGGCTTTAAAAGTGATATCAGACCACACAGACCACAACATCCGGATGGACCGGTATATAGAACCTGATCAGCTTGATCGGCTTATTCAGTCTCCTATGATTGCAGACCGTTACTGGTTGGCAAAGGCTCTGGGGAACAGCCAGACAACCGCATCCTATCTATTAATTTTAAAGTTGCTGGATGATCCGCACCCGAATGTCGTGTGCATGGCAATGCACAGCCTGGGAAAACAAAATCATCGAAAGACACGGGTTGCGATTAATGAGATTCTTCGGCGGATAAAAATTTCCGAACACTGGTACGTTCAATGGTATGCGTATAAAGCATTAAAGAGGCTGGGATGGAAGCAGGAAAAATAAAATCGGTTTTAGTTATTATCACCATCGCCATTATTATAAGCGTTGAGATGGGTATCTTAAAACTGCCGATGGAGCCACTGATAAAAACCGGAACCGCCCGTTGTCTTGAGATTATTTTAATCTTAATGGCGTTCTGGTGGTTTGATGACAATCGATTGGCAGGCATTGGATTATCTCTTGACCGGATCATGCCGGGTTTCAAAAAAGGGCTGATCTGGTCTGCGGGATTTGGGCTACTGGCTGCCATACCTGGTGCCGTGTTGTTTCTATCCGGCACCAATCCGTTTAAACTCTTGCATATGCGCCTGCCTGAAGCGATTATGGATATTGTTTTGTTTTATATTATCGGTGGACTGATTGCACCAATGGCTGAAGAAATATTTTTTCGTGGTGTGATATACGGATATGTGAAAGGGGTGTTACACAATAAACTAAATAAATGGTCAATTCCGGCGGCGATAATTATTAGTACGTATCTATTTGTTATTGCGCACCCGGGAAACTCCGGGATTCCTTTGCCGCAACTGGTCGGCGGAATTGTTTTTTGTGTTTCATATGAGATCGAAAAGTCGCTGTTGACACCGATTATTATCCATTCGCTGGGCAATATCGCTCTGTTCACGATTTCACAATTTTGATGGCTTTGTAGCTATTGTATACCGCGCACGCTATTTTTTTACCACAGAGCGCTCAGAGGACACAGAGAAAAAGACGATTCTTTAATTGCCTTTAATTAAAACCACCTGTTCCAAGGATGAACGGTGATTTTTTTCTCTGGGATCTCAGTGTTCTCTGTGGTTAATTTGTCAATTAAGTGTAACTATTTCATGCAGGAATATTCTGACTATCCGCCTGACTATCCAGCCTGACTATCCAGGACATCCCGGACGGTCGTGGCCAGCTTCTGAAACGTCAGAGGTTTGAAAATAAACGCCTTTAGACCAATTTTTTTGGCTGATTTATCATCTATTTTCGGATTATACCCCGTGCAGATAATGACCGGAATATCCGGCCGGATTTCAATCATTTTTTTTGCCAGTTCATCGCCATTCATTTCCGGCATTGTCATATCCGAGATTATTAAATCATACGCTTCAGGTGATTTTTTGAAATCGTTTAATGCGTAGGTACTTTTATTATGGGTTATAACTGTATACCCAAGGTATTCCAGCATCTCACGGCCGGTATCAATGATGGTTTCTTCATCGTCGACCAGCAAAATGCGCTCATTGCCGGTGGGCAGCAAAGATGTGATTTCAAAAATATCATCACTGCCTTTTATATTTTTATCATCAATAAGCGGTAAATAAACAAAAAAGTCCGTGCCAATGCCGGGTTCGCTTGAAAACAATATATTGCCGCCATGTTTTTTAACAATACTTTGTGCCACCGCAAGACCAAGGCCTGTCCCCACGCCTTGCGCCTTGGTCGTATAATACGGATCAAAAATTCTTTTCCGGTCTTCTTTTAAAATTCCATATCCAGTATCACTGATCGTCAATTTTACATATTCCCCGGATTTTATATCCTGGTCATTTTTTCTAACATTTGGCAGGAACGCCTCCCGCTCCAGTGTTACGGTCAGCGTACCGCCCTCATTTTTCATCGACTGACCGGCATTGGTCACCAGATTCATAATCACCTGATGAATCTGGACCGAATCCGCCTCGATTAAATAAATCGTTTCACCCAGGATTTTATTTATTTCAATGGATGAGGGCAACGTCGCTTTTAACATTCGCAACGCCTCACGGATAACCATATTGATATTAACCGGTTTGCGTTTTTGCTCTGTCTGACGGCTGATGGAAAGAATTTGGCGGACAAGCTCTTTGGCACGATTACCGGCTTTAAAAACTTCTTCAAGATAATGCGAAATCTTGCTGTCAGGTTCAATGTAAATTTTAGCCAGTTCGATATAGCCGAGAATCGCTGAAAGGATATTATTAAAATCATGGGCAATCCCACCGGCCAAGGTTCCGATAGCTTCCACTTTCTGTGATTGAACAAGTTGGGCTTCCAGTTTGCGTTGGGCCGTAATGTCATGAAAAACAGTCAGGGTATAAAATTCTCCCTTAAGTTGAATGAGCTTGGAATAAAGCTGTACCTGAATCGATTGTTTGTCCCTGATGCGATGGGAAATTTCATAACCGGCAACGTCACCGGTTGCGATTAACTGGTCAATAAAAATTTGCCGGTCTTCGGCCGGGAATCCCAGATCCAAAGTATTTTTGCCGATCACTTCATTTCTGGAATACTGCATTTTTTCGCAAAATTTCTGATTTACATCCAGCACTTTCCCATTCAAGTCCATCAACGATATCGGTTGGGGCGATAAATTAAACAGATACCGAAATTTTATTTCATTTTCACGAAGCGCTTCTTCGACTTTTTTCTGTTCGGATAAATCCGACGCAACGCCAATAAATCCAATCACTCCGCCATTGTCATCTTTTTGAAGCGTGTACGTCATATGCGTTGAAAACAATGTTTCGTCAGATCGTTTATGTCCGACTTCTCCTCTGTGATATCCACTCCGGAGGACCTTCTTGTTTATCGGTATCACTTCGTTGGCATTTTGTTCATCACTGTGAAACATGCTGAAATGTTTACCAACAAGCGTCTGTGCGGAATACCCGTGCATATCCGCCCAGGCCTGGTTAACATATGTGATAATTCCATTTAAATCTGTGGTTGCAACCCCCTCACCAATATGATCGACAATATTCATTAAACGATATAATCGTTTTTCGGTTTTTTTGGTTTCAGTAATTTTACGGACAAATATCAGTAACCGGGGTTTTGCTAAAATAAAAATTTTTTTAAGACTTATTTCAATCCACAGTTTATCGCCTGAATGATTAGTGGTCTGCCATTCAAAAATCTGGGGCGATGCATCAAGGGCTGCTTTGATTTTGGATTGGGCGTCATCAAAAGAGTATGGCGGGGCATTTGAAAATAATAATTCAATATTTAAATAATAAATTTCTTCGGGTTTATACCCAAAAATATCACATACGGCGGGGTTGAAGTCGACAATCTTTTCCGTTTCCGGATCATAAAGCACAATCGCATCGTCGGCAGCTTCATATATTTTTTCAAACCTGTTTTCATGCGGTAAATGATTTTTTGAATCCTTGTTTATCCTTTGTCTGAGTTTTAAATTCCAGATAAGCAAAAATATCAGAAAAATAATACAGGACAATATCGGTAATATCAATTGAGAGGTATTCACAACATCATTTGCCATTGTGGTCTGAGGAATTATTTTTTAGATTTATGGTCAGAAAAAAAAACATGTAATGCTCGACAGTTTAATGTTTTTCATGAATATTGATGGCTTCGTAAAACGTCCAAATTCTTTGCCATCGAAATCTGACTTTTTACAAGTTTGTCAATACTGATGGCACAGAAAAATTTATGACAGGTGTTCAAGGAGAATTTTAAACATTCTCCGAATTGGTTCGGCCGCCCCCCAGAGAAGCTGATCTCCTACGGTAAACAGCGTTAAATATTCCGGGCCGATATTCATCTTTCGTATCCGTCCTACGGGAACTTCAAGTTTACCACTAACCGCTGCCGGAGAAAGATATTTAATCGAATCTTCTTTTGTGTTTTTGATAACCTTCACCCAGTCATTGGCATCGGCGATGATTGCTTCAATATCGCTTAACGGCAAATCTTTAGACAACTTGATGGTTAATGCCTGGCTGTGACATCTCATAGCACCGATACGGACACATATTCCGTCAATAGGGATCGGGGTGTTGGTTTGAAGAATTTTATTTGTTTCAGAAAATCCTTTCCATTCTTCCCGGGTTTGGCCGGATGCCAGGGCCGTGTCAATCCAGGGAATGACGCTCCCGGCAAGCGGAACGCCAAAATATTCCACAGGGAATGAAGGGCTTCTCATTGTTTCAATGACGCGCCGGTCCAGCGGAAGAATGGAAGACGCAGGATCGGAAAGAATCTCCTCACCCGCTTGCCCGATAACGGACATCTGCCGGACCAGTTCCCGCATGTTATTGGCACCGGCACCGGACGATGCCTGATACGTCATCGAAGTCAACCATTCGATATATCCCTTTTGAAATAAACCACCCACTGCCATCAACATCAAACTGACCGTACAGTTGCCGCCGATATAGTCTTTAATGCCATCTGACAATGCCTGATCAATCACATCGCGATTCACCGGATCAAGGGCAATCACGCTGTCATCTGTCATTCGAAGCGCTGAGGCGGCATCCAGCCAATATCCATTCCATCCATTGGCACGAAGTTTGGGATATACTTTTTGGGTATAACTTCCCCCCTGACAGGTGACAATGATATCCAGGTCTGAAAGGGTTTTAATATCAAACGCATCTTGAAGGGGCGGCGCTTCCAATCCAACATCCGGTGAGTCCTGACCAACCTGGGATGTGGACGCAAAAAGGGGTTCAAACCCGTTAAAATCATTTTCTTCACTCATTCTATCCATAAGGACAGAACCAACCATGCCCCGCCACCCGATAAATCCAACCTTTAACATTTGAAAAACCCTTTCAAATCTCTTGATTTCTTGTTTAAATCAATGCAGAATAATGAGCCATATCTATTGGAACCTGAAGTTTAGAATTCCAAGGATTGTATTGAACATGATGGACAAGAATACCTGCTTGTGCTTAATTTATATAAGTTATAAAGATTTCTGTTTATTTGTCAATAACAACATAACTGTAAATCCTTTCTGAAACTTTAATTCTAAAGGGATATTTTCTTAACTAATTTTAACCCAAAAACCTGGTTTAAAAATGCCGATTTATCAATATAGTGCCTTAAATATAAAAGGCAAAACGGTTACCGATATTATAGATTCGGAAAACATCGCGGCAGCCCGCCAAAAACTTCGTGCCTTAAAGATCTATCCGACGGCCATCAAAGAAGTTTATGAAACAGAATCCAAAAAAAAATCGGACCTTCCATTTTTCCCCAAATTGTTTTCCCCCAAAGTAAAACAATCTGAAATAGCGATGATGACACGGCAACTTGCCACATTGATTACTGCCGGCTTTCCCCTGGTGTCTGCCATATATACACTGATACCGCAAACCAGTACCAATATATTCAAAAGAATTCTGTCCCAGATTAAAGATGCCATTGAAGAAGGTAGCAGTTTTGCCGATGCGTTGTCCCAGTATTCTGACACCTTTTCAGACATGTATATCAATATGGTCCGTTCTGGGGAGTCATCTGGAACACTTGAGCTGGTTCTGGAACGACTGGCCGATATCACTGAAAAACAGCAGGCACTCAACAACCGAATTCGATCAGCACTTACCTACCCGGTGCTGATGTTTTTTTTAGGACTACTGGTTCTTTATTTTCTTTTGGCATATGTTGTTCCGAGAATCACTTCCATTTTTAGTGATATGGGCCAGGTACTCCCAGCCCCCACCCGCTTTCTCATTGCCACCAGCGAAATTTTCAAATCCGGGTGGTGGGTGATTCTTCTCGGCATTGTCTTTATTATCTTCGGACTCTCGCGATTAAAAAAATCGGACAAAGGCATGTACTGGTATGATAAAACAAAATTATCTTTGCCCGGTGTGGGAAATTTAACAACAAAACTGGCGGTTGCGCGTTTTGCACGAACGCTTGGGACATTGCTTGAAAATGGCGTAACCCTTCTCCAGGCCCTGGGGATTGTAAAAAATATTGTGGGAAACCGGTTAATCGCCGATTCTATTGAAATCGCCGCAAATGATGTGGAAAAAGGAAACGGCCTGGGGAAATCTTTAGAAGCATCAAATTTTTTCCCGCATATATCCATTCAAATGATTCAGATCGGCGAACAGAGCGGTGAGCTGGAAACCCTTTTGCACAAGGTCGCAGACATTTATGAAAATGAAGTGGAAACCACAGTGATGGGATTGAGTACGCTGCTGGAACCGATTATTATTTTATTTATGGGGGTAATTGTCCTGTTTATTGTGCTGTCCATTCTTTTACCAATATTTGAAATGAACCAGCTGATCCGGTGATTTAGATTTACGAAGCCATCAAAAATGAACGGTCATTCCCAGCACGATACTATCTGGCTTTACATTAATGGATATCTTCGGGTTAACATCCGGATGAAACTTTTTTTTCAGGCCATGCACAAATTCATTTTGTTTTTTTTGATTGAATTTATGCGCACTTGATACACCGCCATAAATATTCCCAGCATAGAAACCCATCTCAACGGCCGCTATCAAGCCGCCAATGGCGTACAACGATTCATCAAAGCTTTCGTATGCACCGTAAATTAAAACGCTGTTAACCAAAAATGCGGTCAACGCATCTTGATAACGGCCACAATACAGGTAGCCACCGCCCGGAATGATTGAAAGAATCCCGGCAGTAATCGGATTTTTTGTCGGATTCTTTGCATACGCGGTTAAATCAATGCTTAAATTTCCGGTATTGTATGCTGTCTGGTTTGCTATGCTGATGTCTGAAAAAGCGCTGCGCGCGCGAACAAAGTCGCCGGATTCAAGATAGAGCCAGCCGAGATGATAAAAAATTTTATCATCCATATCCGTGTCATCCGTTATTTGTTTAAGGTAAATAAGATTTTCAATCGCGGAAGGATAGTTCCGAACCCGCTGATAACTGCGGCTGATCATAAAAGCGCTTAAAATGCCGATCGGTGTCGGGCCGTTTTGATCCAGAATATGGGTAAATTGATTGAGCGCCTTGATATAGGCTTTATCGTTAAAATACGACAGGCCGATTTTATAATCGGCCATATCAATGCGTTCATCATCCGGAAAAAAATAAATAAATTTTTTATATTCTGCCGCCGCCGTCGTATAATCCATTTTTTCAAAACAATGGTTCGCATAATTCAATTGTCGATCGGCACTTATTTCAATTAAGTCTTGAGCAGATACTTCATGAATTCCGCCACAAAATAGCACTGCAATTAATAAAGAAAAAAAGAAAAAAAATACAAAGGTCGGAGAATAAATCAATTTTTTCAGCATTCGCATGATTTTCAATGATACAATAAGATAAATCATAGGTCGGGATTATTTCCCAACAAATAAAATTACGATGTTAATTTCCGGAAAAGTCCCGGCCTACAAAAAAATATTTATTGACACAGTGATACAAAGCACCAGCCATTACCTTCTTACGAAGCCATCCGGATCAGGTCTGCGTCACCCGCAGCACCTCTTCAATGGTCGTTGTACCGTCAAGTACTTTTTGAATGCCGTCATCATACAGGGAGGTCATTCCCTGCCGGGTGGCCTCTTTTTGAATCTGGTGGGAATCATGTGTCTGTAAAATCATGTTATGCAGGGTTTCATTCAATACCATGATTTCGTAAATACCGATTCTGCCTTTGTACCCGCTTTGAAAACATTTGGGACAACCGACTGACCGGTAAATGGTTATCGCGTCATCACTTACCGGCAGATCGGGTTTCCCCAGCCCGCCCTTGCGTTTAATTCCCCGGAATTGTTTTAATGTTGCCGCATCCGGCTGATAGGATTCTTTGCAATCATTGCATAATACCCGGACCAGGCGCTGGGCAACAACGGCAATTACCGAAGATGAAATCAAAAATGGTTCAACGCCGATATCAATCAACCGGGTGATAGCACTGGCGGCATCATTGGTGTGCAAGGTTGAAAAAACAAGATGCCCGGTTAAGGCGGATTGAACGCCGATATCGGCAGTTTCCTGATCCCTCATTTCACCAATCAGGATCACGTCAGGATCCTGCCGGACAATGGCTCGCAGTCCCCTTGAAAATGTCAGGTCAATCTTGGAATTCACCTGAATCTGCCCGATGCCCTTAAGCTGATATTCAACCGGGTCCTCAATGGTAATAATATTAATATCCGGTGAATTAATTTTTGATAAAATGGCATACAAAGTGGTGGTCTTACCGCTGCCCGTCGGTCCGGTGACAAGAATAATACCGTGGGAAGACTGTATTAATCCTTCAATTGTTTCAAGCCTTTCATCCTTTAATCCCAGTTCCGGCAGCTTTAACAATGTCGTTGATTTATTCAGCAACCGGAGCACCAGCCGTTCACCATAGGTGATGGGAATCGTAGAAACACGAACATCCACTCTCTGATCGCCGATTTTTACCTCAAACCGTCCGTCCTGAGGGAGACGTTTTTCAGCGATATTCATTTTCGACATGACTTTAATTCTGGACGTCACCGAAGACTGCATCCATTTGGGGGGAGACAAAAGATCATACAAAACCCCGTCAACACGGTAGCGAACTTTGAATGTATTTTGGTAGGGTTCTATATGAATATCACTGGCCGCGCTTTTAACGGACTGGGAAATAATATGATTCACCAGCTTAATAATTGGCGCATCACTGGTATCGTCCAAAAGATCGGCAGTTTCTTCAATTTCACTGATAATGTCGTAACCACTTTCCTCCATGTCTGCGACAAGCTGTTGGGCGGTATCCCTGCTGCTGTCATAAGCGGTGTTGATCAATGATAAAATCGATTCGCGGGTTGAAAGGACCAGTGCAACATCGTCCCATCCAAGTATTTTTATTACATCATCTAAAGCTTGGAATGACGACGGGTCGTTGATCAAAATCACAGATTGATCCGTATTTTCCAGAAAATCTCTTTTTTCAAGGGATGACGGCAATGGCGGCAAATTTTTGACCGGAACCATCGCATATTTTTTTAAAAACTGAATGGATATCTGCTGGGTGAAGTCCGTATCAAAATCTTCAATGATAATCCTGGGCAAAAAGGGAAGATTATAAAGTTGGCTAAAAGCTTCCAAAAGCTGAGGTTCGGTAACTATCTTCTTTTTGATCAATATTTCAGAAAGGATCGCATTCTGTTCAAAACAGGTTTCCTGGGCGTCCTTGAATATTTCTTCGGAAACATCGAAGTCCTGGAATAAAATTTGTGAAAGGCGCTTAAACATTATTTATTAAACCATTTATTAAACCATTATTCGTTTATCAGCATTTGGGGGACAGAGAAAAAAGACTCTTCATCAAAAAGCTTAATCCGACCGGCTTCAAGTTTGTCCATTTGACTCATTTTCTCTTCGTAGATCTTGCTTCCTTCCGATGTATCTTCAAGGACATGCGGTGTCAGAAATATATACAGGTTAGCCTCTTCCTTGCCTTTTCCGAGGGATCTAAAAAGCCAGCCGATGGCGGGAATACTGCCCAGGCAAGGCACTCTGTAGTCAGTTGAAGAGAGCGCTTTATCGATTAATCCGCCTATAACCACTGTATTTTCATCATTTACAATAACGGTTGTATCAATTGTTCGCTTTAACGTGGTCGGTTGAAACTGATTGGTGGTGGATTCCAGTTTGGTGGATTCCAGCGTTATTTCCAGCCGAATCTGCCGGTCCTTATTGATTTGAGGAGTGATTTCAAGAGTGATTCCAACATCCTTGTATTCATAATTGCTGTAATTCGTATCCCCGCTGCTGGCTTTTGTTAAATACGGCACATTTTTACCCACCGTAATCTTGGCAGTTTCATTATCCGTGGTCAGTATTTGAGGTGTGGACAGAATATGGGCATCCGAGTCTTTTTTGTAAGTATTTATTACTGCTGAAATGGTCGGAAAGACGATCCCTCCGACGGTAATGGATTCACCAAAGACGCCAACGGAAAAGCCCGGGGGCAGAACAGATGCGGATCCGGTCGCGGCTGAAAGCGCAGATGAAATATAACCGGAATCTCCCCCCATTGCCCCGCCGGAAAAGCCACCGCCCCAGGCACCGTTATACTTGTCATAACTGCCTTCACCGCCAACTTGCCATTCGGTTCCGAGATTCAAGGATTTGTCTTTATTAATTTCCATTATCAGACATTCGATATAAAGCATGGAACGCCGGATATCTAATTTTTTGATAATATCTTTTAACACATCATAATCATTTTTTTCCGCGACAATAATCAGGCTGTTGGTGGCTTTATCTGCTGTTATTTTGACATCTTCAGATACAATTGGTGCCAGTTTCTTGCCCTTGTTTGCAGCCCCTGCCCCACTTTCTTTTGTCGGAAACTCCTGTAGCACGGATGCCAGTTCTTCAGCTTTGGCATTTTCAAGATAATACACATGAATTTTTTCACTGCCCCGGGGCATTTCTTTGTCCAGCATTACAACGAGTTGGCGAACGCGTTCCGTACCGGTTTCACTGGCCACGACAATGATGATATTGGTCCGTTTATCTGAGACCAACGTAACGTCTTTTTTCCCTTTTTTAGAGGGCTGAGCAGATGCATTAAAAACCGAATCAATGATTTTTACCATTTCATCCGCATCCGCATACTCAATGGGCAGAACCGAAATAGACTGGCCAATGCCTGTCACATCGATGGCATCAATAATACGAATCAGCCGTTTAATATTCGAATAGACATCCGTAATGATCAACATGTTTGTGGGTGCATATGCCAGAACCACACTGCTCTTAGACACTAGGGGCGCGCATAATTGTTTGACTCCGTTCGGGTCCGCATACTTAAGATGGATCAGTTGCGTAACAATTTTATCACTCGGAGAATCTGCTTCTTTTTTTAACCGGGTTTCAATATTCATGGTCCGTGCATAAGGAGATGGGATAATTTTGGTGATTTCTCCCGCATCCACCGTGGCATATCCATGAACCTCCAGAACTGATTCAAAAACCTTATAGGCCTCATCCACGGATATTTTTGTGGGTGAAATAACAGAAATATTTCCTTTTACCCGCCGGTCAATAATAAAATTTCTGCCGGTTAGTTCACTGATAAATTTTATAAAGACTTCAATATCCACATCATTGAAATCAATGGAAATAAAACTTTCTTTCGGAAAACTCGCCTCGGCCGCGGGCGAAGATACGAGCGGAATGTCTATTTCTGATTGGGTCGGCCGGGTCTGATCGGTTTGATCAGCCGAAAAGGCCGGTTTGCAAAAAATAAAATAACCGATGCAAACGCATAAGGCCATGATTGAATATCTTTGTAAACTTTGCATATTAATTTTCCGAATTTTTTTAAATTAAATATTAAATATTGGTAGTCCCGTAAAACGTCAGATATTTATTCTATCTGATAATTAATAGACAACCCCTCACCCTTCCGCTCAATTTGAAGTTCAACAGAATTGGAGGATTTAAGATTATCATAAAACTTTAACGCGTCATCCACCGATTGAATATCTTTTCCATTAACCCCTTTAACAATATCACCATTTTGAAGCCCCATATCCTTAAAAATGGAATTTTGTTTGACGTGGCTTAAAAGCAGCCCATTGGGTTTACCGTCTTTAAAATGAGGTCTGACTTTTACCTGGCTCATCAGCTGGTTAATATTTTTTAAAGAGCTATTAATCTTTTCACGATCAATACTGAGCGTCTCATCTGAACCAAATCGTTCATCATCTAACGGGTTTTGATTCTTTCTTAAAGAAGAAGGTTGCTTTCGTTTTTTTGCCTCATTGGGTTTATCCTCTTCCATTAAAAGAATTTCATCCTTACCATTTACATTTAAAACAACTTTTTTTCTTAATATCCGTTTGATCTCGGCGTTTTGAATGGCATCCCCTTTTTTATACAGCCCTTGTTTGCGTTTTTGTGTATCCTCGATAACCGCATATCCATGATCGCTTCTACCGGTGATTGTTCCAAATAATTTAAGGTTCAGGCTGGTTTGCTGCAATTCCTCAAGGTCAATGTCACTGGTGCGTTTCTCCGGTTTGAGATCCTCTTTGGTTTTAAACAAATCCCGATTGGTGATTGACTGGTAAGCAGACATATTTTTTATTTGCCGGTCTTTGGGCGTATTTGTGTGTCTTATATCTGAACCAGGATCGGCAAGTGCCGCCAAATCAGTGGATGAGATCTGTAATAATTTTGCGGTGAGAATCTGGTAGGATAATTTGACGCTTAAGAATATCAGAATAGTTACCAGGGCAATATTTAATATGGAAAATAAATTTTTAAACATAATCAAAATCAATAAAAATTATTAATAAACAAGGCATACGCTATTTATCGCTTATAACACATGAAATGATACCATTTCATTGACGATAAGGTGAAAACTGATGGCTTCGTAAAAACTGTCATTTCGTTTGCGCGCCACTAAAAATTCATTAAACAGGGTCACAATCTAAACAATTTTTTATCTAAACGAAAAATTCGGCCTATCCAGCGATCCGGTAATACGAAACGGGATACCGCCGGTTTTAGATTTTTTCTTTGCAATCATATCAACCGGTAAAATATTGCTTAGCTGTTTAATAAACGTTGGATGTGGTTTTATTTCACCGCGAATGTTAATCGTGCTTTTATTCATCGGATTCATTAAAACAATCAATCCACTGGCATGGGCGGATATTTCACGGCTGCTGATATTAAGCTTTTTTAATGTCACCCGCTGATTAATGATTTCGAAATCAGCATCAATTGTTTTAAAAACCAGCTGATCTATGCCGAATAACGCCGGGACAAATCGAACCGTACTGTCAGTGACAATTATACCGGCATTTCCTTTTCCGGCGGGGTCCTCCTTGTTGCTGTATATGATGTTTCCGTCAGCAATACCGGAAATTTGATATGATTCAAATTCTTTAATAGCCGGTATTTGTGAAATTTGAATATTTTCAAACGATGCGTTAATATCAAATGCAGGGTTTTCGCTGATGTTGGCAACGCAAACAGACGAATCCAGATGCCCCTCAGAAATATCGCCGGTAATAAAAAAAATTTTGTCCGTTGCAAACAAAGAGGCATATGACGGTTTAACGTCTAAAAAATCTGCGGCAATAAGGGATTGATTCTGGTGCAACAGATTCGGTGCCAATAATTTTATGCCCGGCGGAAAGCTCGGTTTCAATTCCATAATGGATAGTTGAACGCCCGGCGACTTGTGGTTAATCTGATAATTAATATATGCAGTGACAGCATCACCAGGAAACAGGTAGTAAAGAAAAAACACCATCACCATGATGATATATCCGGCATATACGATCTTTTTTTTCATTGTTAATCCTGATTAATGAAGAAGAAAAATTACATCTGCTTCCTATATTTGTCCGGCGTTCGATTATGACTCAAACGTTTCCACCTGAAGTACGGCACTGACCAGTCCGGTGTCTTTCCCGATTTTTGTTATGGATAACCGTTTGACAATTACCATGTTTTTCGATGTCTCCACTTTGAATAAATAGGCAGTTAAGTCCTTTAGCGTCACTTCCTGAAGTTTTAATTCAACGCGTGAAATTTTTAAGCCGGAATCTTCCTTAATACTGGTGGATGGTTTCATATAAGCAATATGATCTTTTAACCCCGTATCGCCGGCAAGTTTGTCCAGAAAAGAAAAAAGCGTGAAATTGGCCGGTCTTTTTTTCAAGCCCTGTTGCGATGATTCCAATTTTTCTTTCATGATAACATATTCAGAACGCAATATTTTCATGTCCAGGATGTTGTCTTTTTTGATACTCACCTGCTGCATGAGGGCCTCACGTTTTTCATATACCGGAATGACAATAAACTGGATGATGATAAACAACGTCAAAAAGACAGCAGCACCAGTTACGGCTATTTTTTCCCGTTTATTCAGATTTAAATTCATTTAAAAAAATCTTTCTTACCCTGTTTTTACAGATCGATTTTCAGTTTAAACTGAATGCGATTGGATGACTTTTCAAGATTTGCCGAACTGATCGTAATATTTTTTAAAATCTCGGTACGTTCCAGTCTGCCTTTAATGTCATCAACGGTGTTAAATGAATCGGTATTACCGGAAATCACCAGACTGTTTTCTCCCCTGACAAAATTTGTCATTTCCACATCCTGTTCGGAAGGAATCCGAGAACTGATTTCATTAATGATGTCAATGTTTAATATTTCATCTTCGATCTTTCCGGTAAACATATTTTTTTCGCGTTCCTGTCCAACACGAACTTTCATCTGCTGTAAAGGGTCTACTATTTTTGTGACATCGGGAAATGTGGATTGAAACATAAATGCAATCTGACGATTTAATTGATTCACTTCCTTTTGAAAAAAGTGCGCTTCAAACAGGACATTAAACATGGTGAGGACAAATACAAAAGCAGCGATGAGTCCGGTTTTGATAAAATCATTTTTGTATTCTTCCCAGTATTTTTTAACAATGGAACGGTCACCGTAAAAATTAATCGTGCGGATACCCAGGATTTCAACTGCCGCCAGGCTCAGCGCATTATTCATATTCACAAAATCAAATGGTTGATCACTGGAAATGTTGAGTTTTGTATTAACATCCTTAAACATGTCTACGGGCGTCGTTGTCATTCCCAGAGAATTTTCGATCTCCTGATTTAAGACGTCTGTGTCAATTTGGCTTCCTGACAATAAAATTTTTGATGGGTCAAAATCTCTGACAAATAATGCTTCAAATGACGCAATAACCTGCATAATTTTTTGACACAATTTTTTTGCTTTTAATTGCGGGTCAGCAGTTTTTGTGTAAAAAGATCTGGCGATGTGCACACGACCGGACACAACGGCAAAAACAGTCGCATATTTTCCATCCACATCAATAAAAATAACATCATTATTTATTTCAGTAAATCTTGACAGGCAAAGTACGGAAGAGAAACCACCGGGTGCGACGATGTAAGGCGCGATATCAAATTTCTTTAGGATTTCAAGGATTTCATTAATCTCAGAAGATTTAGCCACACTGACAAGAATATCTGTTTTCTCAGCCTGAAGAATTGTTTCAAAATCTATGGTTACATCATCTATCGGAAACGGCAGTGTTGGTTCCAGTTCAAAAGGGAGGATCTGATAAATTTTTTTGCGATCTTTAAATGGTACCTGAAGGTTCCGGTAGGATACCAATTCAGATGGAATAGAAACAATATATTCTGCCCCGGTAACATTTATTTCTTTGACAATTTTACTTACGGTTTCGGAGATTCTCTTGGGCTTGTCTGCAGGCGCGTCATTGATATTCGAATAAGGAACATGCATCTGTGTATGAATCCGGTTGCCTTTTAAGGTGTTTTCAACCAGCAAAGCGGATATACCATTGTTCCTGATATCAATTGAAAAAATTTTTCTGCTCATAATATAAAATAATACTATTCTATTATATTTTATTCATTTTTACTGGGATCTATAGTGATTCCGTCTATTAATGTAAAGGACAATCATCATTTACTTATCGGAAAAGAGGCGTTGATCATCGTTTCGGCCACAATCCCTGTCGCGTAAGAAACGCGACCTACAATCCATCTCCCATGATTTCAACTTCGTAGGCCGGGATTCTTTCCCGGCGATTTTTGATGATTGACCGGAACGATGATCAACACCGGAAAAAACAACATACCCTATTCATATGCCCAGTTCAATACCTTACAATACCACTTACCGGATTCTTCGTTTTTTTCTCTCTGAACAATAACCGTTGCAGTCTTCTGAATACCTCGCAGTCCGGCACTGCACTCAATCCGAAATATATCACTTTGCGTTGTGATTAGTTCCGCGTCAATCTCGACCTCACTGCAACCTGGCACATTAGTATACCAGTTTGGACTTGTAAGATCATAAAGAAACTGTTCATTGACGGATTCAATTCGATAGTTAAAGATTTCAGCAGCCAGAAATTCCTGACCAACCGGCAACAACGCCGCGAGAACCGGCATGTCCGCTGTATTAATATTGATTTTACCCGTATAGGTAAATTTATCATTTAAATCAGATACGCCGAACACAGTGAGAAAATTAGAAATGCCCATGACCTGATCATCCGCAGCATTAAATAGTTCCGGCGTGATTCCCTTGGTCCGGATCAGCTCTTCAATATGCCTGAACGGACCATTTCGGGTTGTATACTCAGGATCAAGATCCTGATAATATTCATCCTCAGCACCATTTAAACCGGTAATCGCGTCATTGTCATTTGAATCCAGCCAGTCTTTGATCGGGTTAATAATCGCACTCGGTTCGACGATTTCTTCAAATAAGGCATCGTTTTCTTCCAGGCTTTCCTGCTGGGTCAATATTAAAACCATAAATCGAAGCCATAAATCGTGCTGGGTCGGGTTAAAATCTTTTCCTTGAGGGAATTTGACCAGCGAATTAACCTGAATCCTGCCCAGCTCATCCGTGATATACATCACAAGTCTTCCTTCGTCAAAAGGGAGCTGTGAAAGATACGCATCAATCTTTTCAGGGTTTGCCCAGTCTTCCTGCACGGAATCTATTTCTGAATCGTTTTTATCCTTGATAAGAATGGCCTGGCCAACTTCAACGCCGGATGTTATCAAATGGGACAACACCATCTGATCCCTGATAATCGCAGAATTTTCAACGGATACCTGAAGCTGCCGGTTGAGTTCAAACGTGACGATTATCAGCAGTGCAATCACTGTCAGCGTGATGATCAGGGCAATGCCGTTATTATTTTGATAGGGAGGATTTTCCATTTTTTTAATCAGATTTTTCCCTGTAAACAGGGAGCGCCATTTTAATGTCAAATGTATAAGAGCCATCGTTGTTTTTAATTTTCAATTTAATTTTAACAGCATAGGGTGTTGAATATTTTAGAAAATTAGAATCTGAATCCCATTTTTCATATTCATTTTCCTCTTTATCAAAGTAAAGAACAGAAAATTCTTCGATACCCTCACATAACACCGGATCACTCTCTTTTTCCTCAAATTCATAATCTTCATCATAGGGATACACCACATCTGATCGTTTTAAGACAACCTCAGACTCCGGATATCCCTGTTCTTTTACATAATAAACAATTTCGGCAATCCCATTTTCATCACGCCGGGTCATAGACAGATGTTCGGTTGAGGCAAAACGCAGTTGTGAAAAACTTTTATTGCCGGCAAATGTTTCTTCCCCGACAAGGCGATATGGGTCCGGGGGATCATCAAAATCAGGGGGATGATACAATGGTTTCTGTTCGATATATATGGCGTTTAAATCAGAAGCGATTCGATTTAAGCAGATTCTGGCCATCTCATACCCGCCCATACCATTTTTTATGGCATCTGTCCGAGATATGACAGCGTTGAATGTTCCAAAAATAGTGGACATCACAACGGCGAAAATAGAAATGGCAATCAGGATTTCAAGTAATGTAAATCCCGTATTTTTCCCGGTTATCATGATTAAATCATCTGGAAATGATTTTCTATTCATCATAAGCCCCGGAATCAGCATCCAGAAAATGACGGATAGAAAACTTTAATTCATCATTATTTAAATTGATAAAGACATCAATTTTTTTCAACGTCAGTTCCGGGCTTTCAATAACATTAATTTTTATTTCCTCGATTTGGATGTTCCATGCATAGCCTGGATACACATCACCAAAATCCCCGGATGATGACAAATCAAAATTTGATGGATTCAACTTGATTTCAGAAATTTTAGAATCCGCCAAAAACGGGGCAATCGTATAAAATCGAATGGTTTCATTCATTGTTATGGACTGGCCCTGCAGCCTTAAGATGCTGACAAGAACAATGGCGATAATAGAAACCGATACCATGACTTCAAGCAAAGTAAATCCTTTGCTGAAACCGCCAGGGGGCTTTTCAGGTATTTTAAAATTCAATGTATTCTTCAATAATTTTAACATGGGGAAGAAAGGGTTCAATCAGGTAAGAATATTGTACATTATCATCATGTTCAATATGTATCAGGACTTTGTCTGAATATCCTTTTTTATAAAATTGGATACGGACAACCCCTTTGGTAATTTTATCTTCATTGACGAATTCAACATCCATTAAACAATATCCGGAAGGAATTTGATACGCATTCTCTTTCGGTATTTCTTCAGCTTCCTCTGTCTCTTCTGTGCCATCGGTGTCTTTCGGCACGGGTCCGGAAGACAACCACATCTGATTATTATCAAGATCAATGTTAAGCGCCTGAAGGGTTTTCTCTTTGACCGCTTTTTGCTTCAAGGCTTTAACATTTAATAAAATCCAGCTGGAAATCTTACGTTCATTATCTGAAAAAAAAGAAATGTCTAAGCGTGGAATCGAAAAAGAAAGTAAAATGCTGATTATTGAAATAACAACAATCAGTTCAATTAATGTAAACGCGGAATTGTTGCTGTCTTTTATTTTATAAGGATTGTCCAATATTTATTCGATTTCCCAATTGTTTATATCCTGAGCATATTCTTCGCCGCCGGGCTCACCATCTGCCCCATAAGATGTGATATCAAAATCTCCATTAACACCCGGGCTGAGATATATGAATTCATTCCCCCATGAATCTTTTGCAATTTTTCCTTTATCAATGTATCCCCCGGTTCGCCAGTTTTTGGCTAATTTTCCGGTACCCGGTTTTGTCACAAGTGCATCAAGGCCCTGTTCCGTTGTGGGATACGCGCCATTATCTAATTTATATAATTTTAATGCTGTTTCATATCCCTGAATATCAACCCTGGCTTTAACCTGTTTGGCCTGATCGGGTCTGCCCATGATTTTGGGCGCCACCCAAACCGCTAAGACACTGAGTATAACAATAACAACCATCAGTTCAATCAGTGTAAACCCCTTTTGGTCAATCAGCGTAATACCATCATTGGCGCTATAAATTTTAAGATTTTTTGTCTGCATATCCTGACACCTATGTTTATGAAATGGTGGAAATATGAATAAAGAAATGATATGAAATAAATTAATTTTTTTTTATCGGAAGTGGCTTTAAATTTCAAGCTTTTTTATCAGTCATCCGGCATGAAACATGATCATTACACATTAGGTGAAATTATGTCAAAAAAAAACGACCACTTGGTTCTGGATCGACCGGAAATATTAAACCTTTTATTTCATCCCCGAAAAGAGTCCGGCCGGACATTCCCCGCCTTTGCATTAAATCAGGATATTGCGACTGATAACGGCATCCATATTGGCACACGATTATATTTAACGGACCCGGACATGCCGCATATTCTTTTTTTTCACGGCAATGGTGAAATCGCGGAAGATTATGATGACATCGGTTCTATTTACATGAATTTCGGCCTGAATTTTATTGTTGTGGATTACCGGGGCTATGGCAGGAGTAATGGGTCGCCAGGCATATCATCCATGTTCAGTGATGCCCATTTTGTGCTGAAACACTTCTCCGGCTGGCTGGAACAAAACCAGAGAAAAGGCCCCTTATGGCTTATGGGCCGTTCGCTGGGAAGCGCATCGGCGATTGAACTGGCCGCTTCGTTTCCGAAAAAAATAAACGGGCTGATCATTGAAAGCGGGTTTGCTCATACCCTACCACTCCTGCAAAGACTCGGCATCAACACGGAAATATTAAACATTGAAGATTCCCGGGTGTTTTCCAATGCGGAAAAGATCAGCCGGTTTGCCGGCCCCACATTGATCATCCACGGTCAGTATGACCAGATTATTCCTTTACAGCATGGAAAAGATTTATTTGCCCGTTCTCCGGCCGGCAGGAAAAAAATGCATATTATAAACGGCGCGGATCATAATACGTTGCTGATGATTGGAGGAAGGCAATATTTTGAAATTATCAGGGATTTTATTAATCAGGCTAATCCATGAACCGTATCCCATCACCGTATCCCATCATTGATCGGCAGCCGTTATTTTGATAGCATGATTGATTATTAACAACCCATAGACTAGGAGATAAAATTTTGCATGTGCCTTTAAATGGGTACCTTGAATCCCCTCAAAATCGACCTGAAGCTGGAATGCCGGCAATTCACAAGGCCATCCATAATGTCATAAAACCGGTGTTTATTGTTGATGTCAAGGGATCGCCGGGCGTGTGTCAGGGTGGTAAAGTCATTCTCAATGATGCGTTTAACATAGATTCAAAAAATCTTAGATTGTTGTCATTTGCCCCGCCCCTTCTCCCTGAAAATCTGGGCAATTCAGCGTTTAAAAACCGTTATAAAATTAAATATCCGTATATTGCCGGTGCCATGGCCCATGGAATTTCATCTATCGAACTGGTAAAAGCAGCCGGAAATGCCGGCATGATCGGTTTTTTCGGTTCTGCCGGGTTGACATTAAATGATCTGGAAAAAGCGATTTTGCGTTTAAAATCTGAAGCTGCCGATATCCCCTATGGGGTGAATCTTGTTTTTTCAGGCGCACCAGAACAGGAATGGGCGATTATTAATTTATATTTAAAACACAACATACGCCTGATCAGCGCTGCCGGGTATCTTAAACTGACGCTGCCTCTGCTCTATTACAGGATCAAAGGGGTATTCCGGGACACAAACGGTACAATTATCTGCCCGAATAGAATCATAGCAAAAACCTCACGGCTTGAAATCGCAAAACAGTTTTTATCACCGCCTCCTGAAAAAATGATTCATCAGCTGGTGGACCGACAACTGATTTCCCAAACAGAAGCGTCACTGGCCGGACAAATTCCAGTGGCAGACGATCTGACTGCGGAAGCCGATTCCGGTGGGCATACGGACAACCGCGCTGCCATTTCACTGTTGCCGTCGATGATTTCGCTGCGGGATAATTTATTTCAGACGTATAAGTATTCCACCATGCCGTGCATCGGTCTTGGGGGCGGAATTGCCACACCAAAGGCAGTTGCAGCAGCCTTTGTGATGGGCGCTGATTATGTACTTACCGGGTCCATTAATCAGTCATGTATTGAATCCGGAACGTCACCCACAGTCCGGCAAATGCTGGCAAAGGCACTACAAACGGATGTGATTATGGCGCCGTCAGCCAACATGTTTGAAAGAGGAATTAAAGTCCAGGTTTTAAAACGGGGCACCCTGTTCCCGCAACGGGCGGCAAGGCTTTTTGAACTATACCGCACGTATTCAAGTATCGAAGAGATTCCGGATGATATTAAAGATGAGGTTGAAAATAAAATATTACAAAATTCATTTAATTCCGAATGGGAACTGACCCAAAAATTTTTTAAAACCTATGATCCGGTTCAGCTTGAACTGGCTGAAAAAGACCCAAAACGCCGGATGTCTCTTCTTTTTCGTTCATATCTTGGTAAATCATCAAAATGGGCAATTAACGATGAACCATCGCGGAAAAAAGATTATCAAATATGGTGTGGCCCGTCCATGGGCGCATTTAATGAATGGACAAAGGGATCTTTTTTAGAAGACCCGGAAAAGCGACAGTTTGAAACCGTTGCCATGAATCTTTTATTTGGCGCCTGCGTTGTTATGCGTCATCAATGGATAATGCAGGGGATAATGCAGGGGATAATGCAGGGCGGCATATTTCTGCCGACAGAAATTGGTCAATACAACCCCCTGAGCCGGTCTGAGATTAAACAAATTTTAGCAGGCAATACTTGATGGCTTCGTAAAAAGTCCAAATTCTTTGTTGCGCTACATCCTTCGCTTCTTCATAGTACGCTAAGTACGAATCATCACTCAGAATTTGCGCGCCTCGAATTTGGAGCTTTTTTCTTTGCCATCGAAATCCGACTTTTTACGGGACTGTCATACTTCAAATTAACACAAAAAAATGTAACATCTCAATAAGTCCGGGCAATCCAGAACTATTTCACAAAGTAAAGCGTGCCCGAACTTTTTAAAAAGACAAAAAAAACTTCAACCGACAGTTTCATAAAAATATATAAAGGCTTAAAATAATGAATAATTTCAACAATAAAAATATTTCGACTGACTGGGCACAGTGTCTAGAAATTATGGCTATGTCCGCTTCATCCCGTCCTGATTTGAAAAAAAGGCTCTTTGATTTAAAAGAAAAATGTTTAAATTCATCAGACATCAGACAAATTGCAGATAACAGCCGCCAGTCCTTTGCAGGTCATCTTCCATTTCGGTTGTTAATTGTCGTTGACATATCAGAAAACCCGGTAGAAATAATCGATACGACAATCACAGATCTGGCAGCAAACGCAAATCCGTTCTGGATTTCAAAAAATGCCTTTTACGGTGAAATTGCCTGTCCTGGAATGCTGGCTTTTGCATTTCCCGGACAGGGCAGCCAGTATACGTTTATGGGACGCGATCTGCTCCACTGTTTTCCCGAGGTACGTAAGTCCATTGCCGGGGCGAATGATGCATTTGAACCATCCGGAAAGCTAACGGACTTTATTTATCCCGATCTGACCGGCCGGGAAAATGAAAAAGTGCTGATTGAAGAAGCCTTAAGATCCACGAATATCGCCCAACCGGCAATTGGTGCCATCAGTATTTCAATGTTAAAAGTGCTGCACCGCTTTGGCATAGAACCGGACTGTACCTGCGGCCACAGCTATGGTGAACTCACTGCCCTGTTCTCCTCCGGCCGGTTTGATGAAAAAACATTTTTTTCTTTATCCGTGGCCCGGGGAAAATATATGGCTGAAGCTGGCGGAACCGGTGATAAAGGAAGCATGCTTGCCGTTAAGTCGCCCATAGATCAAATTGAAAATTTAATCCGATCCAGCGGCGTTGATGTGATTCTCGCCAATCGAAACAGCCCGGACCAGGGAATCCTTTCCGGTTCCACTGATGCGATTTTACAGATGAAGTCGATTTGCAAGGACAACAAAATCCGGGCAACGGTTTTGCCGGTGGCTGCTGCTTTTCACAGTAAACTGGTAAAAGGTGCCGTTGAACCATTCCAGAAAAAAATCGCATCAGTGGTATTTTCACTTTCCCGAATACCGGTTTATTCCAATACCACCGGGATGCCCTACCCGGCTTCTGCAAAAGACGCAAAAAAAATACTCGGCAATCACCTGATGAACCCGGTTAATTTTATCGAAGAAATACAAAACATGTATCAAAACGGGATTAGGATATTTGTCGAAGTCGGGCCACGAACGATTTTAACCGGGTTGATCAAAGCCATATTAAAAAATCAGGATATTTACGCGCTTGCGGTTGATGCTTCATCCGGCAGACATTCCGGTGTCACCGATATTGCCAAAACAATTTGTATGCTCGCATCAATTGGATATCCGGTGGCACTTAAGGAATGGAAAACTTCCTGAATCGATTATTCTTTCTAAAAAAAGTAAAGAGCGAAAACCAGATTCAGTTGGAACGCTTCATGATTGGGGCGAAAGGATCACTTGTCTTGTTTCTTATACCAGGCATTCCATTCTGAAATGGTTTTAAAATCTTTTTGGGTAATGTTTTTTAATCCGCCCTGGGCGTATTTGCGAATGGATTCATTGGGATGGTTCAAAAGGGAAATCGCATAGGGGATCAGTGATTCATCCGTGCTCTTTAAAAGCATAGAACCAGCCATTTTCTGGCGTTTTGGGTGCCCGCTGTCCATATTGGTTTTGATAAATTCGAAAACTTCCGGGCCGCCGATTGCAGACAGGGCAAGGCTGATTTGCATCTGGTACTGAAACCCGCTTTCATAATAGAGATCGATTAACGACTTTACAGCTGAGGGACCGCCGATTTCGCCCAGAGCAAAAATAGCTGGAGCGGTTAACTCCCTATCCTGTTTTTTAAGTATCGTGCGTAGCAGGGAGATTGCTTCGGCAGCTTTTAAATGTCCCAGAGACCAGATAGCGCCGACAGAACCTCTTTTATTTTCACGTTTTGCAACATAAATCAGCAGCGGAATTGATTCGCGGTCTTCCATCCAACCCAGCGCCACTGCCATTTCATTCTGACCGGATTCTTTTGAATTTTTCAACCGGGTCCGGATTACGGATTTTGCCTGAACAAATTTTTTCTGCCCGAGAATATATGCTGCCGGGGCATTTAGCCCATGGTCCTGTTTAAATCGACGATACACTTCAGGCGCAATACCGGCATCAGTCATCCGGCTTAAGATCCGGGCGGATGTCATTGCAATATCGGGGCCAGCTTTCAGGGCCTTATGGCCCAGCAGATCACAAAGCGGGTTTACGGCAAAGGGATCATCAATCACGATTAAGGTATCGGCGATATTTTTCTGAAAATGAAGATTGTCTGTTTGTAATAAAGGTAAAAGGATGGGCACACTTTTACGAGATTTAATTTTGCCAAGGGCAATCACCGCCGCATTTTTAACCGGAAATCGCTGTTTATTCATCAACCCAATGAGAAAATCCTCTGTACCGTCAACAGGAAGTACGCCTAATATTTTTGCTGCATGAACATAGGAAAACTGCCAGGCCCTGGTTTGATTTTGCAGTATCAATCGGGATACAAGCGGATCCTCAATGGCTATCAAAGCATCGGTAATTTTAATTTTTAATTGTTCATTCTTAACTGCCAACAACAGGTCAAACAGCGGTTGAACGGCCCGGGAATCTCCTATTTTTCCAAGCGCTTGAACGATGAAACGCTGCTGAGGAAGGGGCTTGATCCGGGTTATTTTCGAATCCCGAAGTAACAGGTTGATCAGCATCGGAACAGCTGATTCTTCTTTTAAATCCCCCAGAGCCATGACCGCGCAATTCTTTACCGCCGGGTTGGGGTCATTAATCAAGCAGTCAAGCACCAGCGGTGTCAGGGTCTGGTCCCCGGTTTGGCCCATTGCCAGTAATGCGTGGGTCTGCATGCGCCAGTTCTCGCTTTTGATCGCTTTTTTTAATTCAGGAATAGCGGATTTACCCATTTCAAGCCATAGGAAATACGTTTGGGTGATTGATGTATCAGGAGACGCCTGAACGGTTTGAGCGTTTTGTGAAAAAGCCGGTGCGGTAATCACTGCCGGGATTACCGCAAAGAAAAGCAAGATAACGGGTATTCTTAAAAATTTTAACATATTAGTTTAAAAGAAAAGATATCATTGGGGGTTGTTTATAAACGCATCTATTCTGAAGCATCAGGGTTTATTTCAGAAAGCTTTTGTTGATATTTATCTGCAAGTCGCTCAAGTTCCTCAATTCTTTCCTCACCAGTCGCAACATCGCTTTGTGTGAGATATTCTTTGCCGGTCTGACCGGCCAGCGCATTTGTCCGTTTGGCAATATACCGGATCAGATCAATTTTGTCTTTGGTCTCTTTAAGCTTGTAAAAATAATACTCTGCCTGCTCTTTTGCTGAAGCACTGCCTTTCCTTATTTTATCGCTCAACTCAATCGATTTTCTCAGCTTCTCACCTTGTTCCGGGTTGTAGCCGCCGGCTGCCGGTTCTTTTGGGACCCACATGTTGTCCGGAAGTGCCTCGGCCATTTTTGTAAGCTCACGCTGATTTTCAGCCTTTTGTTCTTCTGTCAGCCGTCGCGGCACCTGTTTAGTGTTGTTCATCATTGCCTCCCCGCCTGTTGACGATGCTTGTTTTTGAGATTCTGCGGTCAAAGGCAATTCCGGGTTGACAGGTGTTGTTGCCGGTGGCGCATGAGAAGATGCAGCCAAAGGTTGATGATTACTGCTTACTGATTGAACCTGAAATACAGGGGCAGGCGGCTGAGTGTCTTTGTAAAACAAAAAATAAGCGGCAGCCGTAACAAACAAGATAAACAGGATGCCTAAAAGCATGGCTAAAATTTTAGTGGATTTATTTTGCATAATCGGCTTAAACGACCCCAAAAATTATTTATTATAAGATCAAAAAGTTAAAAAAGCTGTGCAGGATATATCCGCACAGCTTTTTTAAAAGAACAACAATTTTTAATATAATATTTACATAAAAAGTTCAACCACAAAGTAGATGGCATCAGCAACCCAGCCGTCAATCAAATCTCTCGGGTCAACCGGATCTTGAAGCAGGGTGTCTGATGCGGCCGCAGCCAGTTCATCAACCGGGGCCAAGTCTTCGCCGTATGTTGCATTAATTTCATCAATGATAAGGTTTGCTGCAACTGACTGGCCGGTTACTGATGGATGAACCCCATCTAAGCTAAACAGCCCGCCAAGATAATCAGCAGTAATAAACCTCTGGCCGGCTGGAACACCAGTGGCATCTTTTAAATCATGGCCATTTTGTCGGATTTCAGTAAAAATTGCATTGGCGTCCACAAAAGCAAAATTATCTGCCGCCGAAACCCGTTCAATCTCAGCATTAATTTCATTGGTGCGTTGTTGAATCAAGGCAAGGTCATCAGGCGTTAAGGCCATATTCGAACTGGCTCGGGCCATCCAGAAAGGATTCATAGATCCGTTCGGTAGATCCGGGCTGCTGGCTTCCTGCAGATAAGCAATGCAGGTGACATCCGGAACGTTTAGCAGGACAGCCCCTATGACAGTATCTTTGTCAGCGATTGCATCAACACATGCACCAAAATCTCTTTGAAAATCAGCCAAAGAAGTCAGGGCGCCGGTATCACATGTGAGAGCAGCTCCCAGGACATCATTATTACAAAGCCAGAAGCTGACAAACGTAGGATCACGATCCAGCGCCTGTTGAACCTGAGGCGCGCCATTGGATCCAAGCACGAGTTTGAAAAATCCACCCTCTGACCCACCGGTGTTCAGACCGTTATGGGATTCAGAACCGGTGATGCCAAAGTTGTTAAGGATATCCTGGTCATCGTAGCCATCCACACGTTCACCGCCCACCAGGGGATAATAATATTCATACCATGCGATGTTGCCTTTTAACACATCTTCAATATTAATCAGATAACCCGGGAATTTAAGCAGGGGTTGATTGAACTCAGTGCCCATTTTTTGTGCGATTACGTTCGGATAGGTTGTCGGTTGACGGGTTTCATCCACTGCACCGCTCTGGAAGCCGTGGGTTAAGCTGTCACCAATAGATACATAGCGATCAAATATTTGTGGTTCGGGTGCTGGTGGTTGGGAACCCATTGCAAAGGCACCGACAGTTGTTAACAGGACAAAAACAATGGTTAAAAATAATACATTTTGTTTTTTCATTTTAAACTTCCCCCTTAATATATTTTTTGTTTTTAATTTACAAAATCAATTGTCCGGATAATGCATCAGTGTTCGTTGTGGAAGATAGCAGTTTTATGAAGAGATGTCGGTTATTTTTACGGAACACTGTTTAGCAATTTAGAGGCACTTTATATACAAGGTCATTGAACGTCAATCAGGGAAACCCTGATTTAATGCTTCGTTTTCCCTGAAATTAACGTAAACGAGAACTTCGTTGACAAATTATACACGAGGAAGTCACACGCAGGCCCTATTTTTTGTTTATTGATGGAGGATCATCCATTCGTTCGGCCCTACCTATCGCTACCCAAACCAGACTGACTTTCGCCGTTCCAGCCCCTTTTCGAGCATCTGCATGCCCTCTTCCCATACCATCCTGTGATTCCGTTCCACCAGGGCCCGATCGGAAACATCCGCCGGACTGCCTTCCAGATAGATCGGTGGAGAGATATAGTAACAGAACTTTACCGGCCGCGGCAAAGGCCCCCAGCCGAACCACAGGGGTAACGCATACTTGGAATGCCCCATGATTTTGCCAATCAGACGCATTTTTCCGAGTATGCGATAGGTGTCGTCCGTTCCGATGCCCATGTGAAGAATGATGGGCACACCGGTTTTCATGGCCACTTCGATAAACCCGTAACTCTTTTCCCAGTGCAGTTTATATCGGCCTTCAGGCCCTTTCATAGCATCCCGGGCACCACCAGGATATACATTCACCATATTTCCGGCCTCAAGAAATCGGATGGCATTCTCCTGGATACCAGATAATGCCCCCATCCGGGTCCAAAAAGCACGCGAGATTGGATCAAGAAACAGATGATAATCGCCCAATCCCCGAGGCATGCGTCCTGTGGCATTATAAATCGCAAAAAAAATAAACGGGGCATCCAGCCCCATAATTCCATGATTTCCCACCAAAAGGGCCGGACCTTTCTCAGGAATATTTTCAAGACCAATATATTTAGGCCGAAAATAATGGGAAAGGAACCTGACTATTGGACGAAGTTTTTTAACCAACGCCACATCCATGGGATCATCTTCAGGATAAACGTCTTGCGAAGTTTGGAACAGTTTGGAAAATTTATAATCTTGAAACACCGGTGGTCTCTCCTTAAAAGTTGCATCACTGACTGTTTTTATCGAATTCAGGGGTCATGTTTCTGTCTTGGCTATATCTATGATGATCTGTCTCATTATATCAATAAAGTTTTTTACCAATATGGCCAATTCATCACAAACAATACTTTGTGCCTGACAAGAATGATGACCGGACCCTGTTTTTATTTTTCTCCTTCAATCAAATCGATAAACACCAGGCGATTTTTGAAATTTCCCGGTCAATGCCGGCCCAGCTTAACCAGAAATAATACGTTCTTTCCTGGTATTTCAGGTAAAAGGGTCACAAAATTAAATACGGGTAAAAGGGTCAAATCTTTAGTCTTGAATTATTTTTCAAGATGTCGAGTAGACCGGCTTCTCCTATGAAAACAAAACATTACAAACGAGTCTTTTAATGACGCCTTGCCGCACGCGGCTACTACGTGACTGCTGTCTTG
>Ga0307991_1000157_pt1 | contig 51483 bp, 59 predicted proteins | sample EllFjometagen131_FD_203146 | JGI IMG/M metagenome (GOLD analysis project Ga0307991, IMG submission 203146) | Marine microbial communities from Ellis Fjord, Antarctic Ocean - #131 | ecosystem: Environmental > Aquatic > Marine > Unclassified | place: Southern Ocean | collected 2014-10-08 | reverse complement strand
CCTGCGCGATTGAATTCGGACATGATGTGGAATGGTCCTGCAAATTAGATATCTTTGAAATTGCTTGCTTGGGCCCGGCCAAATACCCTATTCTCCAGCCAGTCATTGAATAAGCCTTGGAAAGACCGTTGACAGTGAATGTCAACGGGTAAATTTTATCATTAAGCGAAGCAATGGATACATGTTCTGCTTTATCATATATAAGCTTTTCATATATCTCGTCGCTTATTATATAAATCCCATGTTTAACAGCGATATTCGCTATTTGTTCTAAATCATCTTTAGTATAAACACAACCCGTGGGATTTGAAGGCGAATTAATTATTATTGCCTTTGTTTTTTTCTTTATTGCTTTTTCGAATTGCTCAGGAGTAATTTTAAATTTATTCTTTTCTCTTGTCTTTATATATACAGGCTTGCCCTGGGCAACATTTACCATTTGAGGATATGACACCCAGTAAGGCAGAGGAATAAGAATCTGATCCCCTTTATCACAAATTACCTGCAAGATACTGTAAAGGGAATGTTTTGCCCCATTAGAGACAACTATCTGCGAAGGCTCATAATCCAAATTATTATCTTTTTTAAATTTATTCGCAATAGCCTGTTTTAACTGCGGGGTTCCTGTGGAAGGCGTATATTTGGTAAAGCCATCATTGATCGCAACAATAGCACTTTTCTTTATATGCTCCGGCGTATCAAAATCAGGCTCTCCCGCGCCAAAACTAACAATATCAACACCATCTTTTTTTAACTGCTTTGCTTTACTAGTAATCGCCAGAGTAGGAGATGCACTTAGACTTTGAACACGCTGCGCTAGTTCCATTCTATTCAGCCTTATCCTGCTTTAAAAACTTTCTTAAGCCTCCCAGAAATCCTTTTTTATCATCCTGAACATCTTTTGCGACCTTAGTCTCTTTAGAAACTTTGGCTGTTTTAGTTGATTTCCCAGCCTTGCTCCCGGAATCGTTTACTTTATCTTTTTTAGCTTCTTTGTTTTCCTTCACCTCTTTTTCAGAGACGGTCTTTTTATTTTTTTTAGGCTTTTTTATTTTCGGCTCTTCTTTTTTAAGTTCAGTCATTTCAAGGATAACTAATGATGCGTTATCACCACGCCTGTTGCCCAGATGTACAATGCGAGTATATCCCCCAACACGAGTGCTATAACGCGGGCTTACTTCACTAAACAATAATTTAACCAAATTTCTATCAGCTAAAACCTCAAAGGCCTGCCGACGAGAAGCAAGCGTATCCTTTTTTCCGAATGTTATAAGCTTTGCAAACAATCGGCGGGATTCTTTGGCCAGGGTTTCTGTTGTTTTAATTCTTTCTTCTACAAGTAAGCTTTTCACTTGATTTCTTAAAACTGCTTTTCGATGTGCGCTTTGCCTACCTAAACGTTTAATGCTTTTTCTGTGACGCATATTATTATCCTTATTTTTTTAAAAGATCATCAACCTTCATTCCAAACGATAGACCCATAGACAGCAAAATGCTGTTTATCTCCGCAAGTGATTTTTTACCAAAATTGCGGTATTTAAGCATCTCCAGTTCCGTGCGACGCACAACTTCGCCAACAGTTTTAAGGCGTGCCTCTTTAAGACAGTTCGCGCTTCTTACAGACAGATCCAGCTCGCTAACGTTCATTTTTAATTTTTCCAGAAGAGCTTGATCCACTTCTGACTTCTCTTCTTCTATATCCTCTTCCTCAATAACACCAAACTTCATAAAGATATCCAAATGTCTCTGTGAAATATTTGCCGCATGCAACAAGGCATCTTTAGGTGCTATACTACCATTTGTCCATATTTCAAGTAACAAGCGGTCATAATCAGTGATTTGGCCAACCCGGGCATTTTCAACATTAAAATTCACTTTAGTAACCGGAGTAAATATAGCATCGATATTAATCCTGCCTATTGTCTTAGCCTCTGCATTGGCAAGTCTCTCAGCAGTTACATAGCCTCTTCCCTTACTAACGGTAAGCTCCATGTTTAATTTGCCGTTCTTATCCAGAGTCGCAATATGCGCATCAGGATTGATAATCTCTATTGTTTCATCAACGATCAAATCAGCTGCTGTAACTTCACTGCTTTTTCCTGATTTAAGATAAATCGTTTTCTGTGCGCTGCCCTGCACTTTTAAAACAACTTTTTTTAAATTAAGAATTATCTGCGCAACATCTTCCACAACTCCTTCAACCGTAGAAAACTCATGCAAAGCGTTTTCTATTTTTACCGATGTGATTGCTGCTCCTTCAATAGAAGAAAGCAATACTCTTCTTAATGTATTTCCTATTGTTATCCCATAACCGCGTTCAAAAGGATCAGCCACAAATTTACCATAAGTATCGCTCAGAGTATTTTCATCACAAACTATACTCCTTGGCATCTGAAAATCTTTCCACCTTGCTCCCATAAAAAATTCCTCCTTTTAAGGATCCCGCATATTTCAGCGGGAGTATTAAATCCCGCCCTAGCGGGATAAATCACTTTATTTCTTCAATTATTTAGAATATAACTCTACTATCAACTGCTCCTGCACAGCAAAAGGAGTTTCTTCACGTGTTGGCAGTTTCGCTATTTCCGCTTTAAGATCCTTACTATCAACATTCAACCAAGAAGGTATAATCCTTTCCTTAGTAACCTCAAGATTCTCTTTTATCTGCTTGGTAAGTTTTTCTTTAGTCTGGATCTTAATTTTTTCTCCTGTTACGACCAGATAAGAGGGAATATCCACCTTTTTTCCGTTGACAGTAACATGCCCGTAACGAACAATCTGCCGAGCCTGGGGAAGCGATACCGCGAACCCGGTACGCAAAATGACATTATCCAGCCTTCTTTCTAAAAGCTGAAGCAATAATTCACCTGTTACCCCTTCCAATCTATCTGCTTCATGAAAGTAACGTCTGAACTGCCTCTCCATAACCCCATATATTCTTTTTACTTTCTGCTTTTCTCTAAGCTGCAATCCGTAATCTGATATCTTGCGTCTGCGGCCTTTGCCATGTTGTCCAGAAGGATAACTACGTTTGTCAAAAGCACATTTATCTGTGCTACAGCGCAGCCCTTTTAAAAACAATTTTGTTCCCTCTCGACGACAAATCCGACAGGACGGTCCAGTGTATCGTGCCATTATTCCTCCAAATTATTTCTCTTTTTTTTATCTGCCACTTACTTTTTTATTTTTTTACTTTTTAACCATAACAAAACTAGCGAGGCTCGCCATAATTATCTTATCCTGTCTGCTTGGCGGCTTTTTACTTAATTTTATACTCTTCTTCTCTTGGGAGGACGGCATCCATTATGCGGTACCGGAGTAACGTCCTTAATCAAAGTTATCTGAAGCCCTGCGGCCTGCAAAGCTCTTATTGCCGACTCTCTACCTGAGCCAGGACCCTTGACAAATACCACTATTTCCTTCATCCCCGCTTCTTTGGACCTTTTCGCTGCATTTGAGGCAGCTACTTGAGCTGCAAATGGAGTAGATTTACGCGAACCTTTAAACCCGCTTGTACCTGCGCTTGACCAGGAAATCACATCGCCATTATTATCCGTGATAGTAATAATAGTGTTATTAAATGTTGCCTGGATATGAGCAATTCCCTCGCTTACATGCCGGGTTATTTTTTTGCGTGCTTTAGGTTTTTTCTGTTTCGCCACTTTTATCTCCTTCAATGATCCCGCCACACTTAGGCGAGAGACTTGATCCCGAGTATTCCCAAGGGATCTGTTTCAATATTTATATTTTATTTCTTTTTTCCCGAAGTGCGCCTAACCGGCCCCTTGCGAGTTCTTGAGTTAGTTTTAGTACGCTGCCCACGAACCGGTAAACCTCTTTTATGCCGTATACCGCGATAAGCCCCGATTTCCATAAGCCGCTTAATGTTTTGAGAAACCTCTCGACGCAAATCCCCTTCAACCCGGTAATCCTTTTGAATTACAGCAGTGATTCTTGAGACCTCATCTTCTGTTAAATTCTTTGCTCTAGTATCCGGATCAATACCCGCAACGCTCAATATTCTATTAGAAATAACTCTTCCTATACCATGAATATAGGTCAAAGAGATCTCAATTCTTTTTTCTTTCGGTAAATCTATTCCAAAAATTCTCGGCACAATATCCTCCTATCCCTGCTTCTGTTTATGTTTGGGATTTTTACAAATCACTCTTACTACATTTTTTCTCTTTATTATTCTACAATTCTCGCACATAATGCGAACGCTTGAACGAACTTTCATTTTATTTACCTCTATAGATGATTCTTCCTCTCGTCAAATCATAAGGCGAGAGTTCTACGGTTACTGAGTCACCCGGTAAAATGCGGATAAAGTGCATCCGCATCTTTCCGGAAACATGCGCAAGTACCCTGTGTCCATTTTCAAGCTCAACCCGAAACATTGCATTCGGCAATGTTTCAAGAATCCTGCCTTCGACCTGTATACCTGCTTCCTTTGCCATGATACCCTTTTTTATTTAATTTTTGAAAAAATTTCTGCCACTGCATTTGTAACACAAATAGTATGTTCAAAATGCGCCGACAATTTCTTATCCATTGTTACTGCTGTCCAATCATCTTCAAGAATAACCACTTTTGCCGTCCCAACATTAACCATCGGCTCAATCGCCAATACCATTCCTGCCTCAAGCTTAATACCCTGCCCCGGCTTTCCAAAATTCGGAATCTGCGGCTCTTCATGCAAACTTGAACCTATCCCGTGCCCAACAAAATCCCTGACTACAGAAAACCCTTCCTTTTCCACATGCGACTGCACAGCATGGGAAATATCACTCAGGTGATTTCCCGCCCTTGCCATATTGATCCCTTTCAAAAGAGATTCACGGGTCACATCAAGCAGTTTTCTTGCTTCTTGGCTAATACTGCCCACTGGATAGGTGACTGCAGAATCACCAAAATAACCGGCAAGTTCACATCCGACATCAACACTGATTATATCTCCGTCTAACAGCATTCTTCCACCTGGTATACCATGTACCACTTCTTCATTAACAGAGGCACAAATAGTTCCCGGATAGCCGTGATATCCTTTAAAAGCCGGAATTCCTCCGTTTTTTCGGATAAAATTCTCCGCCTGAGCATCTAGTTCTATAGTTGTTATCCCAGGTTTTATTTTAGCTTTTAAAAATTTTAATGTCTTTGCTACTATTATGTTCGCTTTTTTTAACTTCGCAAGTTCACTTTTTGTTTTTTTTAAACTCATTTTAAGCCAGCTTTCTTAAAGATATCTTTAAAAACACTATACAGCTCACCTACATCTAGATCTCCAGAAACTTCCTTGAGCATTTTCTTCTGATTATAATAATCTATAAGCTCGCTGGTCTGTTCATTGTAAACTTTTATTCTGTTTTTTATTGTTGCTTTTTTATCATCATCGCGCTGATAAAGCTCGCCACCGCATACATCACATATACCCTCTGTTTTAGGCGGAATATTAGTAATATGAAAGATTTGACCGCAACTACGGCAAATTCTTCTGCCAGTAAGGCGCTTTAAAATCGTCGCTTCACTTGTTTTAAAATAAATCACTAAATCAAGAGGCATCTTTAAATCGGTCAAGGCCTGCTCCAGGATCTGGGCCTGATTCTTTGTCCGGGGAAATCCATCCAGCATAAAACCGGATGCTTTTGCATCTGCCCCTTTAAGTTTTTCTGTAATCATCCTGGCAACGATCTCATCTGAGACAAGCTCTCCTCTGTCCATGAACACCTTTGCCTGCACTCCCACATCTGTATTATTCTTTACTGCCTCACGCAACAAATCTCCTGTTGACATATGCATCAGGCTATAATTTTTAGAAAGAACTCCAGCTTGTGTCCCTTTACCTGCTCCAGGGGGTCCTAACAAAACTAATCTCATATTTTATAATCCTCTTTATCTGCGTCCGCGCAAATGACCTTTTTTCATAAAACCTTCATAATGGCGCATAAGCAGATGCGATTCTATCTGGCGCATTGTATCCAGCATAACACCCACAATAATCAATAATCCTGTTCCGCCAAAGAAACTGGCCACAATATAAGGAACCTTCAGCCAGGACATAATTAAATCCGGAAAAACAGCAATCGCTGCTAAGGCCATGGCTCCCGGTAAAGTTATATGGGTTAAAACATAATCCAAATATTCAGCCGTTGGCTTACCGGCTCTAATGCCTGGGATAAATCCACCATATTTTTTCATATTTTGAGCAACATCTTGAGTATTAAAAGTAACTGCCGTATAAAAATAAGCAAAAAAGATTATCAATAAACTATAAACAATCGTATACAAAATCTGACCACGCATTAAACTCTGCGCAAAGCCTTGCAATTGAGGCACAAACTGCCCTATTGTTGCCGGAAATAATATAATCGACTGCGCAAAAATTATCGGAATAACCCCAGCCTGGTTTACACGCAAAGGTATATAAGTACTATGGCCGCCATAAACTTTTCTGCCGACTATCCTTTTTGCATATTCAACAGGGATTCTGCGCTGCCCTTCAGTCATTAAGACGACAAAAATTACTACCAATACAAGTAATACAAGCATTATAACCGGGGTATAAGGTTCAAGCTGCCTCTTGTCCGGGCTAAACGGCGATATCAGCTGCACAACAAAACGCAATGCTGAAGGCAACCGGGATATAATGCCTACGGTTATTATAATCGACATACCATTTCCTATGCCACGCTCTGTGATTTGCTCCCCCAGCCACATAATAAAAGCCGTTCCAGAGGTAAGAGTAATAATTGTCAGTAGCCGAAAACCTAATCCACCATGCTCAACTATCGGCAGTCCCATAAAATGTGACGGATCTTCTAAATATACACTTATAATAAAGGATTGAAATACGGCTAAGAATATTGTACCGTAACGCGTATATTGTGTTATTTTTTTTCTGCCGTAATCCCCACCCTCTTTAGCTAGTTTTTCAAAATGCGGAATAACAACAGTCAAAAGCTGCATAATAATAGAACTTGAAATATACGGCATAATACCCAAAGCAAACACTGTCATCTGCGACAATGCTCTACCGGTAAACAAATCCATCATGTCAAAAAGCGTTCCGCCCTGTTTACTGGATACATTGGCGAAAAATTGAGCCAGAGCATCTCCGTTTATACCAGGTATTGGAATAAAACATCCTAGACGATAAATCGCAATCAAGCCCAATGTAAACAAAATTCTTTGTCTCAAGTCTGGGATTTTAAAGGCATTTATCAGCGCCTTAATGGTTCTAAGCATTGCTATCCTGTTTCGTTACCAAAGTCAAGATTTCCACCTTGCCGTCTAGGGCCTCTATGGCCTTAACAGCCGTCTTAGAAAACTTGTGCGCCTTAACTGTTAGAGACTTTTCCAGTTTTCCCTGAGCCAAAATTTTAACAGCCACATGTAATTTATGAATAAGGCCTAATTCCTTTAAAATCTTTGGGGTAACCGTTGTCTTGTCTTTACATTTATTCAAAGAATCCAGATTTACAAGCTGGTATTCGGTTTTAAATTTACTGATAAATCCTCTTTTAGGTATTCTTCTGATCAAAGGCATCTGTCCGCCTTCAAAACCAGGACGCTTTCCTTTTCCTGTTCTTGATAACTGCCCCTTATGACCGCGTCCGGAAGTTTTTCCATGCCCGGAGCCAGAACCACGCCCAACAATCTTTTTACTTTTTTTAGCTCCTTTGGGAGATTTCAAATCATTCAGCTTTAACATCTTCACTCTTTTCCTCTTTTACGTCGCTTGTTTCCGCTACTTTTTCCTTTGCTTTATCACCTTGCAGCCCTTGTTCTAGCTCCAGCTTTAAATCAACATGTTCCTTTAAATCGATAAGTCCCTGCATGGTCGCCTTTGCGATATTTATAACATTTGAAGACCGCAATGATTTAGTCAAAATATCCTTAATTCCAGCAAGTTCACAAATCGCCCTTACAGAGCTTCCAGCAATAACCCCAGTACCTTCAGATGCAGGTTTAAGCATTACACGTGCTGCTGAAAATTTTCCCAAAATTTCATGCGGAATCGTTGTACCCTTAAGCGGTACATCAATAAGGTTTTTACGTGCTGTGGTTACGCCCTTACGAATAGCTTCTGCCACTTCATTTGCCCGGCCCAGGCCGCAACCTACTCGGCTTTTTCCGTCACCAGCAATTACCAAAGCAGTAAAAGCCATTTTCTTTCCGCCTTTATGCGCCTTGGAAACACGATTTATTGCGATAACCTTTTCTACTATTTCTACAGAATCGTTAAAATTTGATCGTCCGTTCAATTTCTCACCTTAATCCTTATTTTAAAACTTTAATCCGCCTTTTCGAGCTGCTTCCGCAACAGCCTTAATTCTGCCATGATAAAGATATCCACCGCGATCAAAAACTACGCTTTCTATACCCTTATCTTTTGCATTTTTAGCGATTTGCTCACCTAGCAATGCAGCAGCGCTTATATTGTTCCCCTTAATCTTATCCTTTAAATCCTTCTGCTGCGTCGAACAAGTCATAATAGTCGTATTCGTATCATCATCAATAATCTGCGCATAAATATTTTTCAAGCTTCTGTAAACACTTAAGCGCGGCCTGTCTTTTGTCCCTGCTATTTTTTTTCTAATTCTTCTATGTCTTTTAACTCTTGCTAGCTTCATTATATTTACACCTTTAGATTGTTTTACTTTTAATTTTTTACTTTTAACTTTTTACTTACTTAGCCATTGCTTTTCCAGCTTTTCTTCTCACCTGTTCTCCTGCATAGCGAATACCCTTGCCTTTATACGGCTCCGGAGGTAGAAATGCCCTAATATTTGCGGCAGCCTGTCCAACTTTTTGTTTATCAATACCTTTAATGACAATCTGTGTCGGCTTCGGAGTTTCCAGCGTTACCCCCTCCGGCACGATATATTCAACCGGATGAGAAAAACCAAGCTGCATCACTAATTTCTTTCCGGAAAGCTGTGAACGGTAACCAACCCCGATCATTTCAAGCTCTTTAGTAAATCCATCACTGACACCCTTGATCATATTTGCGATCATTGCTCTGGTCAATCCATGCAAAGCACGCTCATGCTTTGTATTGCCGACCCTGGAAACTTTTATTTTACTATCCGCCACCTCTACTTTAATACGCGCATATAATGGAAATTGCAGTTTCCCCTTAGGGCCTTCTATTCCCACGCTATCTTTCGTCAAATTTACCTTGACACTAGGAGGAACTAATACTGGTCTTATACCTATTCTTGACATTTTATACACCTGCTCACTAATTTTAAAAACTCTTAAGTTAACAATTCAAACTAATTAATATAAAATCACCAAACATAACAAATTATCTCGCCACCTATCTTCTTCTGTCGAGCTTCATTATCATCTAATATCCCTTTAGAGGTGGAAAGCACTGCAAATCCGGTACCGCCTAATACATGCGGAATATTCTCTTTATCAACATAAACACGGCGTCCTGGTTTTGAGATGCGCTTTATGCCAGTTATAACGCCTTTTTTGTTCTTAGCATATCTTAAATATGTACGGATAATGCCCTGCCTGCCATCTTCGATACGGCGATACTCTAACAGATATCCATGCTTCTTGATTATCTCTAAGATCTCTACCTTTATCTTTGATGCCGGAAAATCAGCTTTTTCTTTTTTCGCGCCCTGAGCGTTACGAATCACCGTCAACATATCAGCAATAGGGTCAGTAATACTCATAAATTTCTCCTGTAAATTATATTCTTATTTTATTTTTCAATTTTACCCGCCGAGACCTTACACTGAAGTTGCCCGCGGCGAGTCCTCGCCATTGCCCCTTTCTTGGGGCCTTTTGGCGGGCTACCAGCTTGCTTTATTTACACCCGGGATTAAGCCCTGTGAGGCCATTTCCCTGAAGCAGATTCTGCAAAGCTCAAAACGTCTCATGAAACCACGCGAGCGACCACATATTTTACAGCGTACATATTTGCGCGTTCTAAATTTTTGCGGTCTGCTAGCCCTAACGATCTGACTCATTTTTGCCATAATGCATTAACTCCGAAAAGGCATGCCTAAAAGACGAAGCATCTCTTTTGACTGTTCTTTGTTTTTTGATTTAATCACAATAACTATATCCATCCCCTGGACATGTTTAACTTTATCAATGTCTATTTCCGGAAAAATCGCCTGCTCAGTAATTCCTAATGTATAATTACCCTGCTTATCAAACGCGCTTGGCGATACGCCGCGAAAATCCCTAATACGAGGTAAACTGACATTTACCAGGCGATCAAGAAAATCATACATTTTAGTTTTACGCAGAGTAACCTTACATCCAACCGGAACACCTTTTCTAAGCTTAAAATTAGCAACCGCTTTTTTTGCACGGGTAATCACCGGCTTTTGTCCGGTTATCGTTGCCAAATCCGCCATTGCCGACTCAAGAATCTTTATGTCTTCCTGCGCCTTACCCACACCCATATTAATCACTATCTTATCTATGCGCGGTGCTTCCATTTTTCCCTTGAACTTAAACTGCTCAACCAATTTAGGGATTACATCATTTTCATATTTTTCTTTTATTCTTGTTGACATGTTTACACCATCTCTTGACATTTTTTACAAATTCTAGTTTTAGATCCATCCTTTAAAAACTTTGCCCCTAAGCGCGAATGTTTTGAACACCTTGGACATTGGAACATAAGATTTGAAATATGCAGCGGACTCTCCTTTTGCAGAATTCCGCCCGGCTGATCCTGTCTTGTCTGACGAGCATGTTTTTTTACAAAATTTACCCCCTGAACAAGAACCCTATTAGTAGTTTTTGAAAAACGTAGAACCTTGCCTGTCTTGCCTTTTTCTTTTCCGTTCATTACGTAAACTGTATCACCTTTTTTTATTCTCATCTTAAATTCTTCTCTTTTTTTTGTTATTAAATTACTTCCGGAGCCAGCGATACTATTTTGGTAAAATTCCTATCTCTGAGTTCCCTGGCCACCGGTCCGAAAATTCGGGTCCCACGCGGATTTTTTTGATTATCTATGATCACAACCGCATTATGATCAAACCGCAGATAACTGCCGTCTTTGCGCCTTATCGGCGTTTTAGTTCTAACGACAACTGCCCTGACAACCTCGCCCTTTTTTACAGCAGATGTCGGTATAGACTCTCTTACGTTGCAGGTAATAATATCTCCAATAATCGCGCAATTCTTACCTGATTTTGCAATTACCCCGATACATCTCACCTTTTTCGCGCCGCTGTTATCAGCAACATCTAAAACTGTTAACATTTGTATCATTATTCAACTACTCCTTATGCACTGCAACGATCTCAAAAAGTCTCCAGCGCTTATCTTTTGATAGCGGCCGAGTCTCCGTGATCTTTACTTTATCACCCTGTTTAGACTCATTCTTTTCGTCATGAAACTTAACATTGACATATTTTTTAATTCTTTTCTTGTATATCGGATGCTGCATGAAGCGTTCAATTCGAGCAACGCGGGTCTTGTCCATTTTGTCACCCACAACAAGTCCTACTCTCTGCTTTTGCGCTCCCTTTATCTTGCTCATTAGTAATTTCCTCTCGCTTTTAATTATTTGGTTTGTTCTTTAATCTGGAGCTGTTTTAAAAATGTTTTAATGCGCGCAATATCCCTGCGCACAAGCTTAATCTTATGCGGCTTATCCAGCTTAGATGTTTTTGACTGGAATTTCAAACGAAATAATTCTTCCTCAAGCTGCCTAAGCTTATCATCCAGCTCAGGTTTTGCATACTCTTTAAATTCTTTAGATTTCATTGCCATGATCTCTCTCTTATGTTTTATATCTTTACTCTGCTTACAAATTTAGTTTTCATCGGCAGCTTTGAAGCTGCAAGACGCATTGCCGCTTTAGCTACATCAATCGGAATACCTTCTATTTCAAAAATTATTCTTCCCGGCTTAACAACGGCAACCCAGTATTCCGGCATGCCTTTACCTTTTCCCATTCTTGTTTCTGCCGGCTTTTTTGTTACTGGCTTATCTGGGAAAATTCGAATCCAAATTTTACCACCTCTACGCACAGATCTTGTCAATGCCACACGCGAAGCTTCCAACTGTGTGTTCTTCACCCATGCCGCTTCTATGCACTGCAATCCAAATTCACCGAAACTAACCTTTGAACCGCCATTAGAGTTGCCTTTCCTACGGCCACGATGTGTTTTGCGAAATTTTACTCTTTTGGGCATTAAAACCATTACTGCTTATCTCCTTCATCCACAGCATTATTTCCAGGCTGTGTCTTTTTATCTAAAATAACATCACCTGTATAAATCCAGCATTTCACGCCAATAACTCCATATGTTGTTAACGCTTCCGCAAAACCGTAATCAATATTCGCTCTTAAGGTATGCAGCGGGACTTTTCCCTCTTTATATTTCTCAGTACGGGCAATTTCAGCACCGCCTAATCTCCCTGAACACATTATTTTTATTCCGCCCGCCCCTGCACTACGAGACAATGAAATCGCCTTTTTCATTGCTCTTCTAAAAGCAACGCGCTTTTCCAGCTGAAAAGCTACGTTTTCAGCAACCAACTGCGCGTCAATATTCGGATTCTGAATTTCTTTTATATCAACGAAGATTTCCTTTTTCGTCATATTTTGCAGTTCATCACGCAGACGGTCAATATCTGCACCGCGCCTTCCGATAATAACTCCCGGCCTGCCGGAAAATACAATCACCCGCAATCTTTTTGTCGCACGCTCTATCTCTACCTTAGATATATTAGCTTGAGAAAAATTCTTCTTTATGAATTTCCTGATCTTCAGATCTTCAAGAAGATTCTTCGGATACTCTTTTCTCTTGGCAAACCAACGAGATCTCCAATCTTTAATATATCCTAATCTAAAACTTAACGGGTGTACTTTTTGTCCCACTTTTCCTCCTCGTATACAACGAATTTACTTAATATCTTTTGCTTTTTTCGCAGTCTTTTTTACAACCGGCTTACTGTCTTTCTTTACTTTTACCAGTTTTTCTGTTTTAATTGTAGCTTTTTTTGCCAATGCCTTAACCTCTTTAAGCGCAACTGCCTTTTTATCAAGTTCAATAGTAATATGACTTGTGCGCTTTAATATCCTGGAACCACGACCAAACGCATTAGCTCGAAACCGTTTCCAGGTAACTCCCTCATCAGCACAGATTTTAGAGATGAATAATCCGTCCTCTTCAACCCCTTTATTCCTGGCATTAGCAATCGCAGAACGAAGCAATTTAGAAACCAGCTCCGCTGCTCTTTTGCGCGTATTGCCTAAAATAGATAAAGCTGTGTTCGCTGGCTTTCTTCTAATTAAATCCAAAACCAATCTTACTTTTTGCGCTGAAATTCTGATATGTCGTGCTTTTGCTTTTGCTAGCATTGCTTCTCCTCTTATAAATAATCTGCGCTCATCTGTGTTGTTTTCTGCGCTCATCTGTGTTTATTATTTCTTTTGTTCCGTCTGCTTTGCCTTTACACCGCTATGCCTACGGAAAAGTCTTGTCGGAGAAAATTCACCAAGTTTATGCCCTACCATATTTTCAGTCACAAATACAGGCAAAAACGACTTGCCATTGTGCACTGAGAAAGTATACCCGACAAAATCAGGGGTAATCGTTGAGCGCCTAGACCAAGTCTTTATAGGCTTGCGGTCATGACTCTTAGACATTTTCTCTACTTTTTTCAGTAATTTTGGATCAATGTATGGACCCTTTTTTATTGAACGCGCCATATGATTTTACTCTCCTACTAATTTACCTATTTTGAACGACGCTTACTTACGCGACGTTTTACAATAAATTTATTTGAGGCCTTTTTACCTTTTCTTGTTCTATACCCCTTTGTCGGCTTACCCCATGGGGTAACAGGATGCGGGTTGCCCTGACCAGCCTTACCTTCTCCGCCGCCATGAGGATGGTCAACCGGATTTTTGGCTACACCTCTTACATTAGGCTTTCTTCCCAGCCAGCGTGATCTGCCGGCCTTACCCAAAGAAATCTTCTCATGGTCAGGATTGCCAACCTGCCCAATAACTGCATAACATGCGATCGGCACAAGTCTTATCTCACCCGAAGGCATTTTAACATGCGCAAACTTACCTTCTTTTGCCATAAGCTGTGCGGCAGTACCAGCACTTCTTGCTAATATTCCGCCCCGTCCCGGCATAAGTTCAACATTATGAATAAATATACCAAGCGGTAAATTTTTAATCGGCAATGCATTGCCGGGTTTTATTTCCACATGCTCCCCGGACATTACCTCATCATTCACCTTAATATCATTAGGCGCAATAATATATCTTTTCTCCCCATCTGTATACTGCACAAGCGCGATGCGGCATGAACGATTCGGATCATATTCAATCGACAACACTGTAGCAGCCACATCATACTTATTACGCTTAAAATCAATAATACGATAACGCCTTTTATGTCCGCCCCCGCGATTACGGCAGGTTATTCTACCCTGTGAATTTCTCCCCCCGCTTTTTTTCAAAGCAACCGTTAAAGACTTTTCCGGCTTACTCTTTGTAATCTCCGCAAAATCAGATCCCGTGCGCCAGCGTAAAGATGGGGTTGTTGGTTTATAACGTTTAATGCCCACTGTTGATTCTCCTTAAAGACCCCCAATATTTTCGGGGTAAGTTGATCTCAAGCCATTTAGGGCAAGAGATCTTATTTTTAAGCTATATTAATCTTTTCACCCTTTAGCAGCGTTACAACCGCTTTTTTCCATTCCGGAGTTTTCCCTGTTTTATAACGAACTTTTCGTTTTTTGCCCGGCATGGTAGAGGTATTTATATTTTTTACTTTCACGCGATAAATAAATTCAACAGCATCTTTAATCTGAATTTTATTTGCCTTTTTTTCAACACAAAAAATATATTTATTCTGTGTTTCCAGTTCAGTGCCTTTTTCTGTACGCAATACATATTTAATTACTCTAAATGGATTTTGCACTGCTATTTATTCTCCCTTTTGCAAACGAGCTGTCAACTCGCCAAGTGCCTTCTTGGTGATTATAATATTTTTATGTAATAAAACGTCAAGCGCGTTGATCATCTCCGGACGCTTTAATCTAATATCTTTAATGTTTTTTGATGAACGCATTAAGCTTGCCTGCGGATTATCACAGACAAAAAGTGTTTTTTTATCCAAGCTAAATACCTGGATTAATTTACAAAAATCCTTTGTTTTTCCTGAATCTACCTTCAACTCTTCGAGTACCTTAACAAGATTATCATTAAGCCTGGAATTCAAGCTGCAAATCAATGCCTTTTTCTTCATTTTCTTAGGCAGCTGATAAGAATAATCGCGTGGATGCGGCCCAAAAACAATACCGCCTTTTTTCCAAAGAGGACTGCGAGATGATCCTATTCGCGCCTTACCGGTTCCCTTTTGACGCCACGGCTTTGAATTTCCTCCGCTTACATTAGCACGTGTCTTTGTACTGGCTGTACCCTGGCGTTTGTTAGCCATGTACATAACAGTTGTCTGGTGCAGCAATGCCTTGTTGACCTTACCATCAAAAACCTTTTCATCGAGATCAACCGTTCCGACCTCTTTGCCAGCTAAATTATTTATTGAAAGTGTAAACATTTTACTTCTTCTTTGCCTTTCTAACTTCCAGATAAGATCCTTTATGTCCAGGAACCGCACCTTTTACCATCAGGACGTTCTTTTCTTTGTCAACCTTAATAATCTCTAAACTCTGTACAGTAATCCGACGATGCCCCATATGCCCTGGTAAAGCATGCCCACGCACAACGCGTCCCGGACTAGTAGTCGCTCCTATAGAACCTGGGCCTCTATGATTCATACCGCCATGTGTTTTTGGTCCGCCGCTCCAGCCATGACGTTTCATGCCGCCCTGAAAACCCTTACCTATGGACATGCCGCTAATATCGACAAAATCCCCTTCTTTAAACAGATCCAAATCTATTTGCTGTCCAATTTCAAACTGATCATTATCATCAATCAGGATTTCACGCACAAACTTTTTCGGCGCCACATTGGCCTTTTTAAAATGACCCGCCAATGCCTTAGTAGTACGCCTTTCCTTTTTATCCAGATAGCTAAGCTGTACCGCTCTATACCCGTCTTTATCTTTTTCTTTTACCTGCACTACATAACAAGGACCGGCAATTATAGAGGTCACTGAAATGCACTTACCGTCTTCTTTAAAAACTTGAGTCATTCCTGCTTTTTGTCCTAATATACCTAACATCTATTTACCCTTATCCAAGCTCTTATTAATACTCTTTAGCTTTTAACTTTTAACTTTTAACTTTTTACTTTATTTCTACATCCACTCCAGCAGGAAGATCCAATCTTTTAAGAGCATCAATTGTCTTGGCTGTTGGTTCAATTATCTCTAGCAAACGCTTATGTATTCTCAGCTGAAACTGCTCACGTGATTTTTTATCAATCACAGGAGAGCGCAGCACTGTATATAGTGACTTCCGAGTTGGAAGAGGCACAGGTCCGGAAATCTTTGCTCCGGTTCGCTTAGCTGTATTTACAATCTCTTCCGCAGATTGATCCAGCACACGATGATCATAGGCCTTTAATCTTATTCTGATTTTTTGTTGCGCCATCTTCTTCTACCCTCTTCCTATTCAATAATTTCCGATATAACGCCTGCTCCGACCGTACGCCCGCCTTCACGGATAGCAAACCGCAATTCTTTTTCCATGGCGATCGGCACGATAAGATCTACATCCATAGCCACATTGTCTCCAGGCATAACCATCTCTACTCCCTGCGGCAATGTTACCACTCCGGTTACATCTGTTGTTCTGAAATAAAACTGCGGACGATATCCCTTAAAAAATGGGGTATGTCTTCCGCCTTCTTCCTTACTTAATATATATACCTGAGCCTTAAACTTGGTATGCGGCTTGATCGATCCCGGCTTTGCTGCAACCTGGCCTCTTTCAATATCTTTCTTATCTATACCGCGCATCAAAAGACCTACATTATCTCCGGCCAGTCCTTCATCAAGCAGCTTGCGAAACATTTCTACTCCGGTTACTACTGTCTTCTTTGTGTCCTTCATCCCCACTATCTCGATCTCTTCTCCTACCTTAACCTTACCGCGCTCGATTCTTCCTGTTCCTACTGTACCGCGGCCGGTAATCGAAAATACATCTTCTACTGCCATCAAGAAAGGCTTGTCTATTTCTCTCTTTGGCGCAGGAATGAAATCATCTACTGCCTGCATAAGATCCAAAATAGACTTTATATTAGGTCCTTCCATATTCCCTGCCTCTACTTCTTCTAAGGCCTTAACTGCCGATCCTTTAAGTATCGGTGTCTTGTCTCCAGGAAACTCATACTTGTTCAATAAATCACGAATCTCAAGCTCTACAAGCTCAATCAGCTCAGGATCATCTACCATATCTGTCTTATTCATATATACTACCAGCGCAGGTACGTTTACCTGTCTTGCCAACAGTATATGCTCGCGTGTCTGAGGCATTGGACCATCTGGGGCTGATACTACCAGAATCGCTCCGTCCATCTGCGCTGCTCCGGTGATCATGTTCTTAATATAGTCAGCATGTCCAGGACAATCTACATGTGCATAATGACGCGTCTCTGTCTCATACTCAGCATGGTGTACATTGATCGTTACTCCTCTTTCTTTTTCTTCCGGAGCATTGTCAATCTCATCATACCTCTTTGCTGTTGCTAATCCCTTTTTGGCTAGAATATGCGTAATCGCTGCTGTTAATGTTGTCTTACCATGATCAACATGTCCAATTGTTCCTATATTGACATGTGTTTTATTCCTCTCAAATTTCTCTTTAGCCACTATGCACCTCCTCTAATTAATTTTCAAATCAATATCTATTGCCGATTAATTTTTCCTGTATTTGCCTTGGAACCTCTGAATAATAAGAAGGTTCTATTGTATACATTCCGCGACCCTGTGTCAAGCTTCTTATTATTGTTGCGTAGCCAAACATCTCTGCCAGCGGCACAACTCCTCTTATAACTTTCGCATTTGCACGGTCACTCATCGATTCAATTTTACATCTTCGTGAACCTAAATCTCCAATAACATCGCCCAAATATTCTGCTGGAATTATTGCCTCTAAAGACATTATCGGCTCCAACAAAACTGACTGTGCCCTTTTCAATCCATCTGTGAATGCCATTGATGCGGCCATCCTAAAAGCCAACTCAGATGAATCAATCGCATGCGAGGATCCTCCAACCAGCTTAACATTTACATCAATAACAGGATAACCTGCAAGTACTCCAGAGCTTGCCGAGCCAAGAACCGCTTCTTTTACAGCAGGTATAAATTCCCGCGGTATAACTCCTTTTGATATTTCACTCGTAAAGCTAACGCCTTGACCTTTTCCAGCATTGGACATTTCAAGCACAACATGGGCATACTGCCCTTTACCGCCTGTCTGCTGAATAAATTTATTTTCAATCTCAACAGTTCGAGAAATTGTCTCTTTATATGCTACCTGCGGTTTGCCTACATTCGCCTCAACCTTAAATTCCCGCAGCAGGCGATCTATTATTATTTCAAGATGCAGCTCTCCCATTCCGGAGATTATAGTTTGCCCTGTATCTTTATCATATTTAACCCTAAAACTCGGATCCTCGTCCTGCACTCTATTAAGGCTTTCACCTAACTTATCCTGTGCCGCCTGTGTTGCCGGCTCTATAGCTAAAGAGACTACAGGTTCAGGGAAATGCATGCTTTCTAAAATAATCGGCCTATGGATGTCACAGATCGTCTCTCCGGTTTTTGTGTATTTTAAGCCCACAGCCGCCGCTATATCTCCCGCATAAACTTCTTCTACTATTTCCTGCTTATTGGCATGCATTTTAAGCAGCTTGCCAATTCTTTCTTTACGTTGTTTATTCGCATTATAAACATGCGTGCCTGATTTCAAAATCCCGGAATAAACTCTAAAGAATATAAGCTTACCAACATATGTATCTGCCATTACTTTAAACGCTAAAGCGCTAAGCGCTTCTTCATTGCTTGTTATCCGCTCTTGCCTTTTATCGGTTCCCGGCACAAATCCTTCAACCGAAGGCACATCAAGCGGACTTGGTAAATACTCGCAAATAGCCTCAATCAGCGGCTGAACTCCTATATTACGAAAACTGGAGCCGCAGAAAACAGGAACATAGCCATATTTCACAACAGCCTGGCGGACCGCCTTTTTAAGCTCATCAATTGCCGGCTCCTGATTATGCACAAATTTTTCCATCAGCACAGCATCGTGTTCTGAGGCTATTTCAATCATCTGTTGTCGATAATCATATGCTAATTCATGCAAATTATCTGGAATTTCTACAATTTTAAAATCCAGGTTTTCACTATTACGCTCAAACATATACGCTTTCATTTCAACAAGATCCACAATCCCGATAAATCTGTCCTCAGCTCCTATAGGGATCTGCATCGGAATTACCTTGGCTCCTAAGCGTTTACGCATCTGTTCAATCGCTGAGAAAAAATCACAGCCAACTCTATCCATCTTATTTACATAAGCAATAAGAGGAATATTATAGCGCTGTGCCTGTCTCCATACTGTCTCTGACTGAGGCTCAACTCCACCTACAGCGCATAAAACAATCACTGCTCCATCTAAAACTCTCAAAGAACGTTCAACTTCTACTGTAAAATCTACGTGACCAGGAGTATCAATTATATTAATTCGATACTCTTTCCAGAAGCATGTTGTGCATGCGCTGGTAATTGTTATCCCGCGCTCCTGTTCCTGCACCATCCAGTCCATTGTTGCTGTGCCCTGGTCTACCTCACCCAACTTATAAACCTTGCCGGTATAAAATAAAATGCGTTCCGTAGTTGTTGTTTTGCCGGCATCGATATGAGCCATGATGCCTATATTTCTAGTCTTTTCTAAAGGGAATCCTTTTGCCATAGCATGCTTCGTTTATCTTCCCCGCGCTCTATTTTGTGTGTACTGTTTATTTTATATGGTTTAAAACCCTCAAGCTGAAAAATCAATTACCAACGGTAATGCGCAAACGCCTTATTGGCTTCAGCCATTTTATGAGTATCTTCTCTTTTCTTTAAAGCGGAACCTTCTCCTTTATAGGCATCAAGTAATTCCTGTGCAAGCTTATCCTGCATAGGCCTGCCTTTTCTGGTTCTAGCAAAATTGCGAATCCAACGCAGGGCCACAACAGTGCCTCTATCCTGTCTAATTTCTATCGGCACCTGATAAGTCGCTCCACCCACACGCCTTGCCTTAACCTCTAAGAGAGGACGCGCATTATCCAATGCCTTTTTAAAAACTTCCAAGGCACTTTTACTTGTCTTTTGCTCTATAATCTCAAAGGCAGAATAAACTATATTCTCTGCTATTGACTTTTTCCCTTTAGTCATTACCATATTCACAAGTTTGGTAACTAAAAGACTGTTATACTTTGGGTCTGGCTGTATTTGACGTTTTACCGCGCGTCTTCGACGCATGACTCCTCCTTACAATTTCAATTATTTTTTTGGTTTCTTTGTTCCGTAACAAGAACGGCTTCTTTTTCTATCCGATACTCCAGCAGTATCAAGTGTTCCCCTTACAATATGATATCTAACTCCCGGCAAATCTTTTACCCTGCCGCCGCGAACAAGCACAATGGAGTGTTCCTGCAGATTATGTCCTTCCCCGGGGATATAAGCCGAAACTTCCATGCCATTAGTAAGCCTTACCCTTGCTATTTTACGCAAGGCAGAATTAGGTTTTTTAGGCGTCATTGTCCTTACCTGCAGGCAAACCCCTCTTCTTTGGGGAGATTTCTGCAATGCTGGAGACTTATTTCTTGAGCTTGATTTTTTTCTTCCTATTCTAATTAATTGACTAATTGTCGGCATCTTTGTCTTTCTCCTTAGAGTACATTTGGAATGTCTTCTGTTTTCTCTTCTTTTATTTTTTCATCACCTTTTTCATGGACAATATGCATTCTTCGATGCGTATGAAAACCAGTTCCTGCCGGGATCAAATGCCCCATAATAACATTTTCTTTCAAGCCCATAAGTAGATCTGTCTTTCCGCTAGCCGCAGCTTCTGTTAAAACGCGAGTAGTTTCCTGAAAACTTGCAGCAGAAATAAAGCTTTCCGTAGTCAATGACGCTTTTGTAATACCTAAAAGCAGCGGTGTTGCACTTGCCGGCTTACCTTTTTTTTCTATTACTTTCTTGTTTATCTTATCCAGAATAAATTTATCAATCTGCTGACCTGGTAGTAAATCTGTATCCCCCACATCCTCAACTTTCACTTTCTTGAGCATCTGGCGAACAATAACCTCAATATGCTTATCATTGATGCGTACTCCCTGCAAGCGGTAAACTTCCTGAATCTCCGTAACAAGATGCTCCTGCAATTTTTGCACTCCAGATACACTTAATATATCATGCGGTACCATCGGTCCATCAGTAAGTACCTGTCCTGCAGTTACCATATCACCTTTATAGATATTAAGATGTTTTCCAGGCGGAATAAGATACTCTTTGCTCATACCTGATACGCTCTTTATGATTATGCGCCGCTGTCCTTTTTTTGGAGCTCCAAATTCAACAATGCCGTCAATTTCAGTAATGATCGCCGGATCTTTAGGTCGACGCGCCTCAAATATTTCAGCCACACGAGGCAGACCACCTGTGATATCTTTTGTCTTTGTGATCTTTCTGGGAGTTTTAGCAAGTAGACTTCCACCTTCAACCTCCTGCCCATCATGAACAACAATATGCGCACCAGACGGAATTGTATAAAAAGCCAACACCTCATCCTGGTCATTATAAATAATAATCTGTGGATGATAATCAGCCTTATGATCAATAATAACTCTTTCGGTAAGTCCGGTAGAGGCATCGATTTCTTCACGCATAGTTACGTTTTCCTTGATATCCTCAAAACGCACCAGACCATTTGATTCGGTTAAAATCTGAGAAGTATATGGATCCCAGGTTACAACAACCTGGTTCTTTTCTGCTTTTTGACCCTCAAGGATGGTTAAGAATGATCCAATAGGCACATTGTATATTTCAAGCTCTCTTTCCACATCATCATGGATACTTAACTGCCCGTTTCTATTAAGAACAATGGTTTCTCCGCTCTTATTTGTAACTGTTCTCAGGTTATGATACTTGATGGTCCCTGAATGCTTTGCCTTAAACTGTGACTGCTCAATAATTCTCGATGCAGTTCCACCAATATGAAAAGTTCTCATTGTAAGCTGTGTACCAGGTTCACCAATTGACTGTGCCGCAACAATACCAACTGCCTCACCCAACTCTACAATTCGCTGCGTAGCTAAGTTGCGCCCGTAGCATTTAGCACATACACCCTGGGTAATCTCACAGGTTAAAACACTTCGGATCCGGATTTTTTCAAGGCCAAGCGCTTCTATCTTCTCTGCCTTTTCTTCTGTTATTTCATCTCCTACAGATACAATTGTTTTATCAGTTACAATATCAACTATATTATCAAGCGCTATGCGCCCAATAATTCTTTCTTTTAAGCTGACCACTACATCATCGCCCTCTGTTATCGCAGAGATCATGATCCCGTTTAATGTGTGACAATCATCCTGAGTAATGATCACATCCTGCGAAACATCAATCAAGCGGCGTGTTAAATATCCGGCATCAGCTGTTTTTAATGCCGTATCCGCAAGACCCTTTCTCGCACCGTGAGTAGATATAAAAAACTCAAGCACTGTCAGCCCTTCACGGAAATTTGCTGTGATCGGGTTTTCAATGATCTCGCCAGATGGTTTAGCCATAAGACCACGCATACCCGCAAGCTGGCGAATTTGCAATTTTGAACCACGCGCTCCGGAATCTGCCATCATGAATACCGGATTAAAATGATCAAGACCATGAAAAACCTGATCTGCGATCGTATCTGTAGCATGGGTCCAGATATCAATGATCTTATTATAACGTTCACCTTCAGTAATAATTCCGCGTCTATGCTGTTTCTCTACTATGGCCACTTCAGCATGCGACTGTTCTATGATCTTCTTTTTACCTTCTGGAATGCGCAGATCATGCATAGAAATAGATACTCCGCCAAGAGTTGCATACTCAAACCCAAGCTTCTTAAGATCATCAAGAAGGATAACAGTACGGTAATGCCCGAATTTTTTATAGCATTTTGTAATAATTTTACTTAGCTTACCCTTATCCATCGGTTCATTTACAAAACCAAATCCAGCCGGTATGATCTGATTGAATATTATACGTCCAATCGTCGTGTCTATAAACTCATTGCCCAGTCTTAATCGACAGCGCTGATGCACTTCTGCTTCCTGACACTGGTGAGCAGTAAGCGCCTCATCCATATCTCCATAAACATTCAGCTTTTCATCTTTTAATGTTTCCGCCTTAGAGCCAACGATTGTCAAATAATAACAACCGAGCACGATGTCTTGGCTGGGCGCAATAATCGGCCTGCCGTCTGATGGTGAAAAAATATTATTTGTCGCCAGCATAAGCAGGCGCGCTTCCATCTGAGCTTCATTTGAAAGCGGCACATGAACCGCCATCTGATCCCCGTCAAAATCAGCATTAAACGCTGTGCAAACAAGCGGATGAATACGAATTGCCTTGCCTTCTACCAAAACCGGCTCAAAAGCCTGGATGCCTAAACGATGCAGTGTTGGAGCACGGTTAAGCATTACTGGATGTTCTCTTATCACTTCTTCTAAAATATCCCATACTTCAAGACGCGCGCGTTCAACCATTCTCTTTGCGCTTTTCACAGTATGAACAAGACCTCTTTCCCGTAATTTTTTAATGATGAACGGCTCAAACAATTCCAATGCCATGCGTTTTGGCAAACCACACTGATGCAACTTCAATTCCGGACCAATAACAATAACTGATCGCCCAGAATAATCAACACGTTTTCCTAAAAGATTCTGACGGAAACGCCCCTGTTTTCCTTTAAGCATATCGCTTAATGATTTTAAAGGCCGGTTACCCGGACCAAGTACAGGCCGCCCATGTCTTCCATTATCAAAAAGCGCGTCAACTGCTTCTTGCAGCATACGTTTTTCATTGCGCACGATAACATCCGGAGCTTTTAATTCCAGTAATTTTTTCAATCTGTTATTGCGGTTGATAACCCTGCGATAAAGGTCGTTCAAATCACTAGTAGCAAATCTGCCGCCATCCAAAGGAACCAGTGGTCTTAAATCCGGAGGGATAACCGGTAAAACCCGCATAATCATCCATTCCGGTTTATTGCCGGACTTCTTAATCGAATCAACAATTTTTAATGTTTTAATCAGCTTCTTAGTCGTTGCTTCTGCCTTGGTTGTCGCTAATTGCTTACGCAGCTTTTTGCCCAATTTTTCAAGGTCAACTTCAGCCAGCAGTCGGCTTATAGCCTCAGCACCCATCATCGCTGTAAATTTATTGCCATATCTATTGCGGTATTCTCTATATCTGTCTTCAACAAGCAGCTCTTTTTTATGTAAAGGCGTTTCGCCCGGATCAAGAACTACATACTCCTCATAATAAATAACCTTTTCCAGCTCTCTTTGCGTCATATCCAAAAGCGCGCCCAATCGAGACGGCATTGCTTTAAAGAACCATACATGCGAAACAGGAGCAGCAAGATCAATATGACCCATTCTTTTGCGGCGGACATTAGAAAGAGTGACCTCTACGCCGCAACGATCGCAAATAATCCCCTTATGCTTTATCCGTTTATATTTCCCGCAATTACATTCCCAGTCTTTAGTCGGACCAAAGATCTTTTCGCAGAACAGGCCGTCTTTTTCCGGTTTCAAAGTGCGATAATTAATTGTTTCAGGTTTTTTTACCTCACCTTTTGTCCATGACAAAATAACCTCCGGAGAAGCAATACGTATTGATATAGCATTGAATGCATTGGCATCTTGTGCCATAATTATCCCTTTCTACTTGCTTTTGCTTTTTCTTTTTATTTTTATGTCTTCTTTTTGCTCATGCATACCTTCTGTGCGGATATCCAAAGCTAAAGACTGAAGTTCCTTTACTAAAACATTGAAAGACTCAGGAGTGCTTGGCTTCAAAGCGTTTTCGCCTTTTACAATAGATTCATAAATCCTGGTTCTTCCAATAACATCATCACTTTTTACAGTCAGTAATTCCTGTAATGTGCTGGCTGCCCCATAAGCTTCCAGGGCCCATACTTCCATTTCTCCAAAACGCTGGCCTCCGAACTGAGCCTTGCCGCCCAAAGGCTGCTGTGTAACCAAAGAATACGGACCAATTGAACGAGCATGAATTTTATCATCAACAAGATGCGCAAGCTTTATTATATATATAAAACCCACACAAATCTTTGATCCAAAATCTGCACCAGTATAACCATCTCTAACAATAACCTTCCCGTCTTCCGGAAGACCTGCAGTATTAAGCTCTTTACGAATTTCCGATTCCGCAGCTCCATCAAAAACTGGACTGGCGATTTTAAAGCCCAACACTTTTGCCGCCCATCCAAGATGAGTTTCCAAAAGCTGCCCCACATTCATACGCGATGGTACGCCCAATGGATTAAGTACGATTTCCACAGGAGTTCCATCCGGCAAAAACGGCATATCTTCCTCGGGAAGAATGCGGGCAATAACACCCTTGTTACCATGGCGTCCAGCCATTTTATCTCCTACTGAAAGACGCTTCTTGCTGGCCACAAGTACTACTACTTTTTTCAATACTCCCGGAGGAAGTTCATCTCCGCGCTTTACCTTATCAAGCTCTCTTTCTTCCTCTTCAACAAACTCTTTGATCTGAGCGTCTAGAAGTCTTATTGTCTTTTTAATTGACTCGCCAGCCTGCTCATCACCTGAAATCTTAATGCTGTCTAAATCAACACGGTCAACCTTCTTTATGTCTTGTTTTTTTACAACCTTGTTTACTCCAATAAGTATCGTTCCTGTCTCTTCATCAAGTAAACTAGCTGCCAGCTTTCTCTTAAGCAGCAAATTGTATAATTTCTGATTGCGCTCTTTCTTGAGCTTTTTGATTTGCTCGCCATAGTACTTGCGAATTTTTTCTGTCATGCGCAATTCATCACTGATCTGCTCTTTAGACTTGCTCTTTAGGCCTTTTCTTGAAAAAACACGCACATCAGTTACAACTCCTTCAATCCCCGGGGGAACTGTCAGCGATGTATCTTTCACATCTTGTGCTTTTTCACCAAAAATTGCCCTAAGCAGTTTTTCTTCCGGAGACAATTCAGTTTCGCTCTTAGGCGTAACTTTTCCTACCAGAATATCGCCAGGTCCAACTTCAGCTCCGATACGAACAATCCCGTCTTCTCCTAAATCTTTTAAGGACTCCTCGCCAATATTTGGTATATCTCTTGTTACCTCTTCATTACCCAGACGAGTATCGCGCGCTTCACACTCAAACTCTTCTATATGCACAGAGGTATAAAGATCTTCCTTTACTACTCTTTCGCTGATTAAAATCGCATCTTCGAAATTATAGCCGCGCCAAGGCATAAAAGCAACCAGCACATTACGTCCAAGAGCCAGCTCGCCTTTATCAGTCGCCGCCCCGTCAGCAATTATTTCATCCTTCTTTATTTTCTGACCGGTCTTAACCAAAGGCCGCTGGTTAACGCAGGTAGATGCATTGGAACGTGAGAATTTTTTTAATGTATAGGTTTCATTTTCTATCACTATTTTCGTAGCATCAACATATTTAACTGTTCCGGAATGCCTTGCGATAATAACCGACCCAGAATCTTTAGCAACTTTCTGTTCCATACCTGTACCTACAAGCGGTGATTCAGGCTCAAGCAGTGGTACTGCCTGACGTTGCATATTACTTCCCATCAAAGCACGATTTGCATCATCATGCTCTAAAAATGGGATGAGACTTGCGGCAACACTAACAAGCTGACGCGGAGAAACATCCATATAATCAACTTCACTTCTTTCAACCTTTGGAAAATCTCCTTTATGTCGGCAGGAGATCAAATCGTTTATAAAACGACCCTTATCGTCAATGGGAGCATTGGCCTGAGCAATAACATATTGATCTTCAACATCCGCACTCAAGTAATCCAATTTCTCTGTTACCTTGCCCTTTACAACCTTGCGATAAGGAGTCTCAATAAAACCAAACTCATTAATACGCGAAAAAGTTGTCAGCGACGCTATTAATCCGATATTCGGACCTTCCGGAGTTTCTATCGGGCAAATGCGTCCATAATGCGAATAATGGACATCTCTTACTTCAAAGCCTGCTCTTTCACGGCTTAATCCTCCCGGCCCTAAAGCACTAAGTCTTCTTTTGTGGGTCAACTCTGAAAGCGGATTTGTCTGATCCATAAATTGTGACAACTGAGAACGTCCAAAGAAATCCTTCACAACAGAAGAGATCAGCTTTGAATTAATCAAATTATGAGGCATAACTGTTTCCATCTCATAGATACCCATGCGTTCACGCACAGATCGCTCCATTCGGGCTAGCCCGATCCGGAACTGATTCTGGACAAGCTCACCGACAGTACGCACACGCCTATTACCCAGATGATCAATATCGTCTAATTTTCCTTCGCCTCTTTTCAGTTTAATTAAATATTTTATTGTTTTGATCAAGGTTTCAGTATCAAGCGTGCGATTATCCAGGCTTTTCTTCATGCCCAGTTTTCTATTTAGAACAAACCGTCCTACCCGACCAAGATCATAACGTTTTTCATCAAATATCAGACGCTCAATCAAAATCTGCGCTGATTCTATGGTTACCGGATCACCGGGGCGAAGACGACGGAAAATCTCAAACAATGCCTCTTCTCTATTTGTCGTTCTGTCTTTTTCCAGGCTGTTAATAATCTCCGGACCATCAACAACAAAAGCATTTATTTTCTTTACCCCCATATCCAGAAGCTGATCAACCCCATGCTTGGTCAATCTTGAACCCGCAGAAAACAATGTTGTAGTATTGTCTTTAGGATTCAGAATATCCTGAGCAAAAATTACATTTTCAAGCTCAGCTTCATTTTTGAGCGATAATTTCACTTCCTCTACAGGATAGAAAAGTTTTAAAATATCGGCATTTGAAGAAAATCCTACTGCACGCAAAAAAGTTGTCGCATAAAATTTCCTTCTGCGATCAATATAAACGTAGAGAACATTATTGATATCAAACTCAAACTCCACCCATGCCCCTCTATAAGGAATCAACCGTGCCGAATGAAGTTTTTTGCCTGAAAGATGGACATTCTCTTCAAAGCATATGCCCGGAGATCGATGCAACTGGCTAACAACAACCCGCTCATCACCATTTATTACAAAAGTGCCGACATCGGTCATTAAAGGAAGCTCTCCCATATATACTTCTTGTTCCTTTGTCTCTCTGCCTGTACGCAGACGCAATTTGACCTTTAAAGGAGCAGCATAACTCATGCCCCTCCTCTGACACTCCCACACATCATATTTTGATCTATCAAGATTATAATACAAAAATTCAAGTTTACATGTCTTGTCAAAATTTTCCATTGGAAAAACTTCATTAAAAACAGCATGCAGGCCTTTATTTTCACGTTTTGTTTTCGGCACATCTAGCTGCAAAAAATCATGATACGAGTCTCTCTGCACCTGAAGTAAATGCGGCACTTCGAAAACTTCTTTTAATTTTGCATAATTTTTTCTGTCCATCATACGCGGTCACCTTAATGTATAATTACCGATTTAGTTAGCTTTTAATTACTTTATTTCTACTGTTGCGCCCTGCTCTTCAAGTTTCTTCTTAATTTCCGCTGCTTCCTCTTTACTAACATTTTCTTTAACCGGCTTAGGGGCAGAATCAACCAAATCTTTAGCTTCTTTTAGACCAAGACTTGTAATCGAGCGAATTTCCTTGATAACCTGGATCTTCTTATCTCCAATAGCTGAGAGAACAACCGTAAAGCTTGTCTTTTCTTCAGCTTCCGGAGCGGCTGCACCCGGAGCGACTGCCATTGCTGCCATAGGCATTGAAGCAGAAACCCCGAATTTATCTTCCAGCACTTTAACCAGATTGGACAATTCAAGAACACTCATCTCTTCAATATTCTTTACGATCTCCTGTGATTTAGGGGAAAGTTTGATATCTTCTTTTTTCTCTTCTTCCTGTTTTTCTTCTTTTACCTGCTCAGACATTATGCCCTCCTTTATTATTGTTCCTTTTCTTTATTTTCGCTTATTTGCTTAATTACATTGACCAGGCCGCGAATCGACCCGGACAACACATTGACAAATCCTGTGATCGGTGACTTCATAGCCATTAAAACTGTTGCCAGAAGCACTTCCTTACTCGGTAATGCGGCAAGCTCTTTCGCGCGAGCGCCATCGATCAGCTCTCCTTCAACCATACCGCCGCGTACTCTAAAACTTTTGTGATCCTTGGAGAAATCAAACAAAGTTTTAGCCGCCCCTACAGGGTCATCCTCATATACAGCAATCCCAGTTGTTCCCTCTACAAATTTTACCGCCCCCTCTAAAGAAACCTCTGCAAGAACCTTCTTGAGAAGAGTATTTTTAGTAACAATAAGTCTAGTAGATTTTTTTTCCAGTTTTCTTCTAAGAGAATCAATATCAACTACTTTAAGTTTGTCGAAATTTGCGACCATCAACCCAGAAGCATTTTTCAAACATTCAGTTACTTCTTTAACTATATATTCCTTTTCTACGTGAGCCATAATACCCTCTTATGCTATTTTAAATTCAGAAGAATCCAATTTTAGTCCCGGCCCCATTGTTGAGGAGACGTAAATGCTTTTAATATAATGCCCTTTTGCAGTTTGTGGTTTTGCGCGATTAATTGCGTCAATAACTGCTTTAGCGTTTTCTACAAGAGCCTTTTCCTCAAAAGAAAGTTTGCCCACAGAAACCTGAATCCCGGCCAGCTTATTCATTTTAAACTCAACCTTACCGGCCTTAGCTTCCTTAACCGCCCGGCCCACATCCTGAGTAACCGTCCCTGCTCTTGGCGATGGCATTAGCCCACGAGGACCCAAAATCTTACCTAATTTTGCCAGGTCTCTCATCATATCCGGCGTTGAAATTGCCACATCAAAGTCCAGCCACCCAGACTTTACTTTATCAATCAAATCCTGCGCGCCGACATGATCCGCCTGTGCTTCTTTTGCCGCAGTTGACTCTTCTCCTTTACAGAAAACCGCAACCCTTACCTTTTTACCTAGCCCATGAGGCAATATAACACTGCCTCTAACCATCTGGTCTGATTGCTTGGCATCAACACCTAAATACAATGCTAAGTCAACTGATTCATCAAATTTTACCTTGTGAGCTTTTTTTAGCACAAACACTATTTCTTCTAATGTATATGCCTTATCTTTTTCAAATAATTTTTTAAACTCTTTTACTCTTTTATTGTCTTTTTTCATGGAAAACTATTCCTTTATTTCAATTCCCATACTTCTTGCTGTACCTTCTACAATACGCATTGCCTGCTCAACCTTTGCAGTATTTAAATCATCCATTTTAAGTTTTGCTATCTCTTCAACCTGAGACTTTGTCACGCTACCTACTTTTTCCTTATTCGGAACCCCTGAACCCTTGGCCAGATTTGCCGATCTCTTCAACAAAACTGAACACGGTGGCCGCTTTAAAATAAAAGTAAACGACCTGTCTTCAAACACAGTAAGAACCACCGGAATAACCAATCCATCTTTATCCTTTGTTGCCTCGTTGAACTTTTTACAAAAGTCCATAATGTTAACACCCTGCTGCCCTAAAGCCGGCCCAACTGGTGGTGCTGGATTAGCTGCTCCTGCAGGGATCTGCAATTTAATCTTTGCTTTAATTGCTTTTGCCATGATTACATTTTCTCCACTTGCCAGTATTCCAGTTCAACAGGGGTTGATCGGCCGAATATAGACACCATTGCCTTGACCTTACCCTTACTGGGATATATTTCCTCTATTTCACCATTAAAATTGGTAAACGGACCTTCTATTATCTTGATCGATTCTCCGATTTTGAAAATAACCTTCGGCATCGGCTTTTCTTTACTTTCCTCTGCCTGCTTTAATATGCTGGCAACCTCTTCTTCTGCCAAAGGCTGCGGTTTAGCTCCGGGGCCTATGAACCCGGTAACTCCCGGCGTGTTTCTGATCAAATACCAGCTCTCATCAGTCAATTCCATCTCAATAAGAACATATCCTGGAAAAAACTTTCTTTCCATAATCTTTTTCTTACCGCTACGAACTTCGCTGACCTTTTCCGTGGGAATAAGGACCTGCGTGATTACTTCCTGGGCATTTGCAGATTTTATTCTGTTTTCAAGATGGGTTTTAATCCTATCTTCATGCCCTGTTTGAGTGTGAACAACATACCAGCGTTTTTCCATAGCTTATTTTAAAATTAATCCTATCATAAAAGTATACAGCAGATCGATCACAGCAATCACTGCTGCTAAGAGCCCTACAGACACAAGCACAACCATGGCTGAATTAAATAGCTCATCGCGCGCTGGCCAAGAGACTTTGATCATTTCTAATTTAACATTTGTGACGAATTGCTTTATTTTATTCATTGCCTAATCTTGTTTTACACGTTTAGTTCTATCCTATTTTGCCTTTGCAAAAACTGGCAGGAGCGGAAGGAGTCGAACCCTCAGTAACGGTTTTGGAGACCGTTGGTTTGCCATTAACCGACGCTCCTCCTGATGAATCTCTTACTTTCAATCTTTCTAATTCCATCAAACCCTAATAATGCAAAAAAACAAAAACTCTTCCATTGCTCTTTAGCAATTGAAAGAATTATTTATTACTTAGTTTCTCTGTGAAGAGTATGTTTACGACAGCTTCTGCAAAACTTTTTCAACTCCAGCTTTTCGGAGTGTTGTTTCTTGTTTTTAGTAGACCGATAGTTTCGGCTCTTACATTCTTTACACGCCAGGGTAATCAATTCTCTCATGACTTAATGCCTACCTATTCAATAATTTCCGATATAACGCCTGCTCCGACCGTACGCCCGCCTTCACGGATAGCAAACCGCAATTCTTTTTCCATGGCGATCGGCACGATAAGATCTACATCCATAGCCACATTGTCTCCAGGCATAACCATCTCTACTCCCTGCGGCAATGTTACCACTCCGGTTACATCTGTTGTTCTGAAATAAAACTGCGGACGATATCCCTTAAAAAATGGGGTATGTCTTCCGCCTTCTTCCTTACTTAATATATATACCTGAGCCTTAAACTTGGTATGCGGCTTGATCGATCCCGGCTTTGCTGCAACCTGGCCTCTTTCAATATCTTTCTTATCTATACCGCGCATCAAAAGACCTACATTATCTCCGGCCAGTCCTTCATCAAGCAGCTTGCGAAACATTTCTACTCCGGTTACTACTGTCTTCTTTGTGTCCTTCATCCCCACTATCTCGATCTCTTCTCCTACCTTAACCTTACCGCGCTCGATTCTTCCTGTTCCTACTGTACCGCGGCCGGTAATCGAAAATACATCTTCTACTGCCATCAAGAAAGGCTTGTCTATTTCTCTCTTTGGCGCAGGAATGAAATCATCTACTGCCTGCATAAGATCCAAAATAGACTTTATATTAGGTCCTTCCATATTCCCTGCCTCTACTTCTTCTAAGGCCTTAACTGCCGATCCTTTAAGTATCGGTGTCTTGTCTCCAGGAAACTCATACTTGTTCAATAAATCACGAATCTCAAGCTCTACAAGCTCAATCAGCTCAGGATCATCTACCATATCTGTCTTATTCATATATACTACCAGCGCAGGTACGTTTACCTGTCTTGCCAACAGTATATGCTCGCGTGTCTGAGGCATTGGACCATCTGGGGCTGATACTACCAGAATCGCTCCGTCCATCTGCGCTGCTCCGGTGATCATGTTCTTAATATAGTCAGCATGTCCAGGACAATCTACATGTGCATAATGACGCGTCTCTGTCTCATACTCAGCATGGTGTACATTGATCGTTACTCCTCTTTCTTTTTCTTCCGGAGCATTGTCAATCTCATCATACCTCTTTGCTGTTGCTAATCCCTTTTTGGCTAGAATATGCGTAATCGCTGCTGTTAATGTTGTCTTACCATGATCAACATGTCCAATTGTTCCTATATTGACATGTGTTTTATTCCTCTCAAATTTCTCTTTAGCCACTATGCACCTCCTACGTTGATTAAGCTGCTGACGGGAATCGAACCCATGACCTCATCCTTACCAAGGATGTGCTCTGCCAACTGAGCTACAGCAGCGCTTTTTAGGCGCCAACCCTATTTATAAAAAATACAAAGAATTTATGTACGTAAAGTTTAAAATATACCATAAAAAAAATTATTGTCAAGTATTTTTTTTATTTTTAAACCAAGAACGGGGATGTTTCCAGAAGTTTAAATGTTTGTTTAATGCTGAGTCTTTACTGCCCCAGTTTTTTCTGAATCGTTTCCAGTAATTGTTCCTTGTCTACTGGTTTTACCAGATAGTCCTTCATTCCTTCAATTGCGAAGAGTTCCTTCATCCCTTCCTGTGAGGAAGATATAATTATCGGTATGTTTTTTACCTGTTCATCGTAGAGGATCTGTTTAGCAATCGTAAAACCGTCAACACCAGGCATGATTATATCAAGCACAACCAAATCCGGCATGACTTTCTTTACGTTCTCAAGAACCTTGGAGCCATCACTTACATGAAAGACCTTATATCCCTTTATTTCTAAGAACTCCTTTATCTCAGAGGATGCTCTTAGATCATCATCTACGATAAGAATTTTCTTGTCTGCGTCCAATTTCGCTCCTTTTATATAAGTGCTTTAGAGAGTGTTATCTTAATAAAATTTTCTTTTTGAGTCAATTTTTTTCTTTTATAAACAACCGCGCTATTTTAATAGAAAACTTTTACCAAAAAAATACCTTTTCATTTACCTGAATATTGTTTTGCTTCATCCAGCCAGCGTTTACTTCAAGGGCATACTTAATCGCTTTAGATGGCCTGTGACGCAGCCGGGTATCAAGCGGGATCATCTGCTGGATATCAACTATTTCATGCCTACTGTCAATAAACGCTAAGTCTAGGGGGATATACGTGTCTTTCATCCAAAAAGAATGAAATCCTTCTTTTTTAAAGATAAAAAGCATGCCCTGGTTTTTCTTAAGAGCAGCTCTTTTTTGCAGGCCTCTTTGTCTCTGAGCCTGTGTTTTTGCGACTTCCACAAGTATCAACCTTGACCGCACAGACAAAATCCGCCAAGGAGTTGCCTTCCACAACAAGCCAAAAACAAAAACACATATAAAGACAGCTAAAATGATCTTATTTTTCTTTAACATCTTTTTTGAGCGTCTGTTATCATTGCGCCTTTAATGCGCTTTTCATTTTCTCTAAAAAATTCTCTGGATGCAAATACCCTGGGATAATCTCGATTTTTTTTGCCTTGGATGTAAGAAACGCCGTAGTGGGCAAGCCTCTAACCATATAATTTTCAGCCACATCAGGCTGCTCTTGCGTATCTATTTTTACACAAATAAATTGCTCGGCCAGTTCAGCAACCTGCATATTCTCATATATATCCTTATCCATGCGCTTACACCACACGCACCAATCCGCATTAAAATCGATAATTATAGGCTTTCCCTGTGCCAAAGCCGAATCCTTTGCAGCCGGCAGGTCAGTAATCCAATCAATGCTACCCTTTGGTCCATTATCAACTGCCTGACTGCAACCCATTATCAATAATAATCCTATTAAAAATGCTATTTTTTTCACATGCCCCTGCTTTCTATAAAATTCTACTATAAACAAATATCCAATAAACCAAAAAATAAGTTAATTCAATAAAGAAACAATAAATTTTTTTATGCTGGATCTTCGCAATAACATAAGTGCTGAGAAGTAAAAACCCGGCAAGAAAGGTAACAGAGGAAACTATAGATTTTAAAAGTATATTAATCATTGTCCTATTTTAACCCATAGTCAAAACAGTGTCAAGAATTGCCCAATACTATTGGCAACCAGTATATTGCTGCTTTTAATAAGCTGCGCCAGGGCTACAATTATTTTAGCAATTATTATATTTAAACCATGTCTGCAAAAGTATATAAGGGGTTTTGAAAAAATCAAAACCCCTTATATATCAACACCTTACTAACTTAAGCTATCCTTTTTACTGCGATGCCTTTTGCACCCCGTACGTTCTTAGCAAATCATTGACATTGGTTGTCTTTAAATCCATACCGCTTGTTTCGGAAAAAGGCAACAAATAAATAGGCTTGCCCATAAGCGCCTCAGCCAGCTTCAGCTTGACCATGGTGATCCCGCCTGAATTATTCAATGCCTCTACTGTTTTTTCTATACCCTTTGCCTCAGCAATACCTTCAATTTCAATAGCCTTAGCAATGCGACTCTCCTGCTCAAAATATGCATCTGCCTTGATTTTGTCTTTTTTAAATTCACCATCAGCCGCAGCAACCATCTGGTTTACTTCTCCCTGTGACTGTTGAAGCTTTTGCTTATACTCTTCATATGTTGCATTTGCCTCGGACTTAAAACGCTCTGCCATCTGATCTGCTACCTTTTTATCCTCTATGGCTCTTTGATAAGCCGGATTAAAACGATAATCTTTAGACAGTACACTTTCTACAATTACTCCGTACGAATTAAGCGTCTCATTAAGCAGAGCGATAGCCTTGTCCGCCTTTTCTGTTCGCTTGGTAGCAACATAGAAATCTTCGGTTTTTAATTCCCCATAAAGGTCACGCGTAATATTACGTGATATGGGACGAACAACCTTTTCCTCAAGTTCCAGATTGTTCTTAGCTACATATTCTAAAATATAAGGCGCCTTTTCCGGGATAATACGATAGGCAATAATAACATCAAGGCTGATATCATTTCCGTCTATAGTTTTAAACAGCACGTCATCCGGACCTGTATGCGCGCCCTGGCCTTGCTTGATCGTCATCTCCATATTCCTAAGCTTTGTATCAAAGACATCCCAATCATTAATAACCGGGGGAAAGAAAAATGTCGTACCTGGTGAATAAATTTCCTGCATCACGCCTTTTTTTACAAACGGCGACCATTTAATTGTCCTGACTCCAACCTCTGTTGACTGGGTTGAATGAGGCATGCATCCACTGAGGCTTACCGCCATACATACTAAAAGGAGGCAAAAAGTTGTTTTCATAATTGTCCTTTTGTTTTTCATTACTGCCCACCCCCTTTCACACCAAAAAGTTCAAGATTTTTGTCTAAATTCAAAGGATTAAAGCCATTTGCTCCGCTAGAAGAAAGCATAATAACATTCAGGCCTTTGAGTACCTCAGCCATTTTTAATCCCACCAGCTTGTCTGAGCCTTTTTGCTGATAGGCATTATTTATAAGCTCTTTCTTTTTTGCCTCAGCAAGCTTTATCATCAGATCTGCCTCAGCATGTTTAGTTCTTACATAAAGATCCCGCTCTGAGTTCTTCTTTACTACATAAGCCCTTCCCTCTTCAATTCGAATCTTCATATTGGCCTCTCCCTCTTCACGCACTTTCTTTACAAGCGCTTCCTCTCCTGTTGCCTTGGCCTTGGACTGGTTGGTAAAAACCAGCTGATCTTTTAACTTCTTCTCTTCTATATTTCTCTGCAACTCATCGCTATATTTGAAATATCGGATAAGCACATGGTCAACTATTATGCCCTTAGGCTCAAGCTCTATATTGAGCAATTCCATTGATTGCTGAGCTCTGGCTACACGAAGCGGACTATTAAAAAATTCTTCTGTAGTCATCTCGCCCAAAGTTTCTTTAAGCTTTGGCTCAACTTTCGGGATTATTCCGTTTGTCTGATACAAGAGTCCAGGGCCTACGGTTGTAATCACTTTATATGGATCCGCAATATGATAGATAACGCTAACATCTACATCCACAAAGAATCCATCTGAGGTTTGGATATGTGCTGCTTTTTGAAATCCGCCCTTTTGCTTTCTTTGCCCATAATATGCTTCCGGAGAACGCACACTATCCAGATTAAACTGGATACTCTTTGCCTTACTCTCAAGATAATCATTTAGCTCAAATACCTGCAGATCCTTGGGAAATCTGTGCATACGATGTATTCCAAAAGGAGCAATAACATGAAATCCTGTATTATAAATCTTTTCCCTTACACCAGGATTGATCCCAATATTGATCTGCTTAATAGCAAATTCATTTGGCCGCACATAAAAAATACAATTACCAAAAAATACCGCTAAAACAAACAAAATCACAAATACCCTGACAAGCCACTTAAACATTTTTTCAAAATTTACTTTTGACATTCTGTTCATCATTTTAGCAAACTCTTCTTTTTCGTTCATTCAAACAACACCCCCTTCAAAAATTTTTCAGATTTTAAAGTAGCAAGAACAAAGAAACAAGGAGCGAGATAATTATCTAATTTTCCTACTCTCTACTCTCTACTCGCTACTTTGCACTTTAGTTAATTACCATATCTTTCCCTTTGCTACAGCCTTAATCACATCTCTTTTGGTTACAACTCCTGCCACTGCTCCATTATCCAGAACCACAAGATAGTAACTTTTATTTTCGCTCATAATTGTGGCTATTTCCTCTGTTGTCGTCTGCGATGTTATTGTTTGCGACTCAACTTGCATTACATCTTGCAGTTTGGTACCAGTAATTTTTTTAAGCTCTTCCTCTGTCTGCGCAACACCCAAGGGAACAAAATTGGCAAATAGGTTCAGGAATGAAGGCAGGTTTATTTTTTTATCCTGGAATATCAGGTCTTCCTCTGTAGCAATGCCTAAAAATTTTCCGCCCTCATCTACCACTGGAGCCCCGCTGATATTCTCTTTTATCAGAAAAGAGGCAAATTCACGGATCGCCAACCGCGGTGATACTAATTTGACGCTTTGAGTCATGATATCCTTGGCCAGCATATATCCTCCTTTGATAAGCATACCCGCTTTATACTCCTGGATTTTAAGATGGATGAAAACAAAGACAACTCAGCTTTCCTCCTAATCGCTTGGCTGTATTGTAATTTAGTGTAAACTATAGGCAGGCGCCTTGTCAACTTGATTCTTTCATGGTAAGGTATGAACAAGAAAAGAGGATCACTTGTGAAGGAAAGACTAAATAAGATTATATCAAAAAGCGGGGTTTGCTCACGCCGCAAAGCAGATGAGCTGATATCATCCGGCAAGGTAAAACTGAATGGCATTATTGTAACTGTCCTAGGCACACAGGCCGATATTGATAAAGACATTGTACTGGTCAACAATCTTCCTCTTAAAAAAGAAAAAAATGTTTACATTATATTTCACAAACCAAAAGGCTGCATCACTACAGCTAGTGACCGATTCGCGGAGAAAACTATTTTTGATATTTTGCCTAAATTTCCCGTACGAGTTTTTCCTGTGGGCCGCTTAGACAAAAATACAGAAGGACTTCTGATCTTGACCAATGACGGGGACCTGACACAAAAGATCCTGCATCCCAAATATGAGATCAAAAGAATCTACGAAGTCGGCATAAAAGGCAACCTGCCTAAACCAATTGTTGAAAAAATAGAAAAGGGAGGCATCAAAATCGAAGACTACAGAACCTCTGTCTGCGAAATCAAAATTCTCAGCCGCAGTGAATTAAAAACACAGTTAACCCTTTCCCTGCATGAAGGTAAAAAGAGAGAAATCAGAAAGATTTTTGATGCAGTTGATCATCCGGTGATTTACTTGAAAAGAATTCAATTCGACGCTTTAAAACTAGGAGCCCTTCCAAAAGGGAAATGGAAATATATTGCTAAAAAGGTACTTTTAGGAAAAAATTAATATCTCAGAGATTAATCCAATAATTTATATTTAAAGATTAGATATATATGCATTTGCGAGATCGAAAAATACAAACACTATTACTTTCATGCTTAATACTGTTTCATATTATAAATAATGCCTCCTGGCTGTTCACCCACACCCCTAATTTTTATTGCCGCGGAAAGGCCTGGGAAGAACATCTCAATGGATATGCCTTATTAGTTAATAAAATACAGCATGGCACAGAACACCACTCCTATAATCAAAATAAGTCCGCTTTATCAAATTTATTTTTTATCAACACCTTTTACCCGCCGCTGTATTATTATGCCGCGTTTTTTTTAAAAACTACCCTCGGATTTATTTCGCCTAAGATTATTATGCTAACATCAAGCATGTTTCTTGCTCTGCTTTTAATCTATTTATACAAGCTATCAGAACTGCTCTACCCAGGCAGCGGACTTTTCGCAGCATTTATATGCTCATTTCTTCCGGAGATATATGAGGCCGCCCGGGCCTTCAATCATGTAACCGCTGTATGCGCCATGGTCGTGGTAAACCTGTATTATTTACTTAAAACAGATGCCTTCAAGAACAGGCATTATTGCATAATGCTCGGAATATGTTTTGGCATCGCCATGCTTATTAAATATACTTTCTTTGTTTTTTTAGCCATACCGCTGGCTATAAGCACATATGAAGCAATCCTCTGGGGACAACAGGAAAAACAATACTGGATACTAAAAAATATAGCTCTCTCAGCACTTACCGCCATCATCATTGCTGGACTATTTTATTTTAATCCGACTGTAATTAAAGACCTTATCACGCGGGCATTTAATATGAACCGCTTTTCAATATCCCATATTGTGGGCAATCTAAACTTTTTAAATAGACTGGCTTTTTATATTGATTTCTTATATGCGCAATTTCTTAAAAATTCTGCGGGAGTTTTAATTATATTATCCGCTATAGTGTTTTTCATTAAAAAAAATCCCGGTAAAAAAATTCTTGGCTCAACCATTCTGGGGTCCCTTTTTCTAATTAGCCTGGTTCCGAAATACCCGCCTTTTCAAGAATACACCATGGCAATAATCCCTTTGCTTTCAATAGCCGCAAGTATCGGATTGTTAAACATGCAGGCCCCCAGGCCTATTCTTAGAATAGCAAAAACAGGCATACTGTCATTGCTGCTTATTTTGCTGCCTTTTTTTTATTCTCTCAAAGCAGAAGGTTCTCCCGCCTTCTGCTTTGATGATAATTCCATAGATAAACTTTTCAAGAGTATCGGCAACGAACAAACTCCTATAGGTTATTTCGCAGATGAGTACCATTCAGTGGATTTTCTAAGCTTTGAAAAGTTCTTAGTACTTTGGAGTAAAAACAAGGCCCCGGTTAAGAATTTCTTCACTTCTCCTACTGATTTTTGTAAAAATTTCAATCACTTCCACACGCTAATATATCTCAGCAGCAATAAGCAGGACTGGCCAGAATTTCACAGCCTTATGCTAAGTGTAGAATCTTTTTGCCAAAAGAACAGCATTAAACTGGTGTGGAACGAATCTCGCCCCGCAAAGTTTGATGGGAAAAATTTAATGCTATCCAAAAAACAGCTCAAAAAATTCCAAGATTCAAAAATTGAATTCATCAAAACAGGCCAGGTGCGGTTTTTTAGAGAATACTCGCTTACCGGACCTTCAGTTGATGTATTTATCTATAAACGCATTCAGGGTCCTAATTGATATATCGCTGTTTTTTAGCGGGGTTTGATCTGGCCAGTTTTAAAAAGCGCTACTTTTACAAAAAACGGCCCGATGATCTCATAGATTATCGTTGTTGCGGCTATTGTCGTGAATATTATACTTCCAAGTTCAGGAAAAACACTCTTGGAGATCAAGGCCATGCCAAGAGCTACGCCAGCCTGAGGCATTTGAGCAATACCCATATATTTTTTTACATCAGTTCCAGCATGAGAAAAAATCGCCCCAAAATAAGTACCAATGCATTTTCCCATCACTCGCGCAACAAGATAGACTACTCCGATAAGACCTACATGTTTGAGCACATCTATTTCCAGGTTCGCTCCGGCAAGGACAAAAAAGATAAGATATATCGGCCAATCAATTTCTTGCAATACTTCAAAAAACCGAAAACTCTCTTTATCTATGTTCACAATAACAGTTGATAAAATCATACACGACAACAAGACAGATAAATGAAAATGCAAAGCAAGCCCGGCTGTAAAAAAAATCGTGCCTATTGTATATATCAAAAGATCCCTTTTACTGCGAATGTGATAGGCGAATGTGCAGAACATCCAGCCGATAATGCTGCCCATAAATAAAGAAAGTGCTATTTCAAACATGGCACTTCCGATCACCTGCATCAGGCTTGTTACCTGATGAAAGTGTATCTTTTTGGCAAAAGCCAGACACACTGAAAACACGATCAACCCCCAAGCATCATCAATAGCCACAACTCCCATCAGAATATCAGTGAATTTCCCCTTGGCTTTATATTGCCTGATAACCATTATCAAAGCCGCTGGAGCCGTTGCCGTAGCAACAGCGCCAAAAATAAGCGCCACATATAAAGGCAGTCCAATCATGAGTGTGCCCAACACGACAAAAAGCCATGCCCCGGAAGCAGCCAAGATAGATATCCAAAGAACTTGTTTCCCTATCTGCTTGAAAATTTGAAGCGAAAAATTCTGGCCAATACTAAAAGCGATCAGGCTTAAAGCAAAATTAGAAATAGTCCCGGAAGATTTTATAACACTTAGAGACACAAATCCAGCCACATATGGGCCGATCAGTATGCCCAGAACAAGATAGGCCGTGATTGCCGGAGTCTTGATCTTTTCAGCGACCTTTCCGGACAAGACCCCAAATAATAATACCAGGCTTATGCCGAGGATCAGATTCATTTAAGCAAGTCCTCTTTCTTTAAAGACCTTCATGACAATATCAAAAACACTGATAAGCCCCACAAGCTTCTTATCTTTATCTATTACTGGTATTGCCTGGCGACTATGCAGCTGCATCAGGTCATAGGCTTTTTTAATATCTTCATCCTGCTCTATCTTTACTACCTTTTTATCCATAATATCCGCCACGATCACCAGCAACCCCATACCTTCTTCAATATCAACATCAAAGATATTTGCCGGCTCCCGGCTGATCATTGATAAGGGATTATGCATGAGCAGATCCTGATGATGCGGTTTAAATATATCAAAAAACGACTGGATACGTACTATCCCAAGCAGAGTATCATCATCATCTACTACCGGCACCGCAGGAAAACTATGAAACTTGCTGAATAACTCAAGTAATTGCGCAAGGGTCGTCCCTCGTTTAACAGAGATTACCTCGGTCTGCATATTGTTTTTTACCTGCATATTATCTCCCCCAAACAATAAGTGTTTTATTAATTCGAATGAATCTGGTTAGTCTTATGTAAGGCTATTTTCACAAAATACGGACCAATGATTTCATAAATAACCGTAGTTGCGGCAACTGTGGTAAAGATAATGCTGCCGGCCTGAGGAAACTGTTCTTTGGCAATTAAAGCCATTCCCAGAGCAACTCCAGCCTGAGGGAAAAGCCCCAGGCTTAAATATTTTTTAATATCATCATCTGACTTGGCAATAACAGCCCCTAGATAAGTACCGATAAACTTTCCCACCACACGAAAGATCAGATAAACTAAGCCAATAACTCCTATTTGCATCAAAAGATCTATTTCCAGACTAGCCCCAGCTAAGACAAAAAACACAAGATATATCGGCCAATCAACATGCCCTAATACATCAAAAAATTTAAAGCTTTCATTATTAAGGTTTACAACAACTGCAGCCAAAAACATACAGCTTAACAGCACGGAAGCATGAAAATGCAAGGCCAATCCGGTTGTCACAAAAATAAATCCCAGGGTACAGATTAAAAGCTCGGTTTGGTTCTTCAACGCTCTTCCCGCGCGGCTTAGCATAAAGCCTAAAAGCCCGCCTAAAATAAATGCCTTGCCTATTTCCAGCAGCGAGCCTAACACAACATTAAACATGCTCGTAGAAAGATGTGCATACATTGCCTTGGCAATAGCCAGAGATATAGAAAAAATAATCAATCCCCAGGCATCATCCAAAGCAACAACTCCCATAAGCACATCAACAAATTGACCTCTTGCCTTATATTCTCTGACAACCATAATAATTGCTGCCGGAGCACTGGCAGCAGCAATAGCCCCGAATATAAGCGCCAGATATCCAGGAACCTTGAAACAAAGCAGCGCAATAACTGTTATAAGCCATGCGCCAACAGCCTCCATAATAGAGATCCAAAGCACCTGCTTGCCTACATTGCGAAAGGTGGCTTTTGAAAAATTCTGGCCAATACTAAAGGCAATCAGGCTTAGGGCAATCTGCGATATTGTCCCGGATATTTTTATAATATTCATGGGCAAAATATTTAATACAAAAGGACCGATCAGTATGCCCAGAACAAGATAGGCCGTGATTGCCGGGGTCTTGACCTTTTCAGCAACCTTTCCGAACATCAGGCCAAAAATAAAAATTACACCAATTCCTAAAATAAAATTCACTTAAACAAGTCCTCTTTCTTTAAAGACCTTCATGACAATATCAAAAACACTGATAAGCCCCACAAGTCTCTTATCTTTATCTATTACTGGTATTGACTGACGACTATGCAGCTGCATCAGATCATAGGCCTTTTTAAGATCTTCATCCTGCCCGACCTTCACTATCTTTTTATCCATAATATCCGCCACGATCACCAGCAGCCCCATACCTTCTTCGATATCAACATCAAAGATATTTGCCGGCTCCCGGCTGATCATTGACAAGGGATTATGCATGAGCAGATCCTGATTATGCGGTTTAAATATATCAAAAAACGACTGGATATGTACTATCCCAAGCAGAGTATTATCATCATCTACTACCGGCACCACCGGAAAGCTATGAAACTTGCTGAATAACTCAAGTAATTGCGCAAGAGTTGTCCCTCGTTTAACAGAGATTACCTCGGCCTGCATATTGTTTTTTACCAGCATATGAGCACCTTTCATTTTTATATTCAAACAAGAAAATAATTATAGTCTCTTACTATTATAAATGCAATTAAAAAAGAAAAGTTATCCTTAATATAATTTTTTCCTTACAACCCTAATTCCATGCTGATTCCCTGCGAGGTTAACCCGCTGCACTTGCTTTATAGCCTGGCTTTCCTGCGCCATAACGGCAAACCCTAGAGATTTTGCCCGCACTTGATTTATCGTCCCGTAAAAATATATTTGCTGCGTTCTATGGAGCATACCGCTTTTACGCAAAGTAACAACAAGGTTATGGTTTCTATCTAACTTCCATGTGCCGATAAATGCGATCTTCGGCGACCATGCATACTGCTATCTCCAGACTTTATGTGCAGACAGATTATACATAAGATTGTTTTTGCGGTCCACCGTGAAAAGTTCCCCGAACCGAGATTTTCTTTTTATCCCAGATACTGGACAGCTAATTTTGCCTATCAATAGCATATTGATATTCAATCATAAGCTCTCTGCCGGGTTAATCAGACATTAAAACGTATATCTAACATATCACCGCTTGTAATAACATAGTCTTTATCTACCAGCCGAACAAAACCCTGTGTCCTTGCCTCCTGCATATTATGCACAGTATCAAAATCCCGAAAGTTTACGATTTCCGCTTTTATAAATCCTCTGGCCAGGTCTGAATGGATCTTGCCTGCGCAAGTCACCGCATCCGAGCCTTTCTTAACCGGCCAGGACCGGACCTCCTGCTTGCCGGCTGTATAAAAAAACATCATTCCGGATTTATCAAAAGCCTTGGCAATCAAATCATTCACTTCTATAGCCCCCTCAACAACGATTGTCGGGGTTAAGCTCAAAGGCGCAAGTTCTTTTATTTTTACATATTCATCCGGAGTAAAATCAATATCACAAGCAGGGATTTCCTTTTCTAACTTCAGCTGGCATTTCTCTAATGCGGCTTTTTCTGCCATATCATTTGAGTTAGCTATACGATTATCAACCTTCTCCATGTCCATTATCAAAAAGTCAAGCAGCTTATCCCTAGAAACAACAATGCAGTCAGCATTCATATAATCTTCTTTGATAAACTCCGCAAAAAAAGGCGATATTTTTTTTGGCGCAAATTTTTCTGTCAGCTTTATAATTATCGCATCATTGTATTTGGTTTTTCCTTCCGGCAAATCTACTCCTAAAAAACTAATCTTCATTCTTTTTTCTCTCCTTATTTAGCTGGCCTCTGCGGAGTGAATCACTCTGGTTGCTTTTTACGCCAGAGAAATACCTTATCCTTTGGTTTTACTGTAAAGGGGAGTTTGATACCCGCAAGTTCCCCCTTGTTAATTTTATCGACAAATTCATGCCTTTGCTGCAACTCAACAGCAACAGTAAAGCTAGGCGGAGTACTCTTGCCGATAAATAAAATCTCCTGCCCCTTACGCAATGGCTTATTCTGCAAGCGAATTTCCGCAACATTGATTTTTTTAAAGAATTTAACAACTTCTCCTAAAAACACTTTTTCGTATGTGTTTTCAAGTTTAGTACTTATTGCATTCTGGGGTGCTCCAAAATAAAACCCGTTTGAAAACCCGCGATTAAATACTCTTTGCAGCTGCTCCTTAAGCTGTGCCTTTAAAACATCCGTAAGATTATCATTAAAATAAGCATCTATTGCCGTGCGATATGCTTGAGTCACCACTTTCACATATTCCGGTGCGCGCCTCCGTCCTTCTATTTTAAATGCCTCTATCCCAGATTCGATTAATTCATCAATGAAATCTATGGTGCAAAGGTCTTTTGCACTCAACACATAATCTCTACCCAGTATATATTGGGCCTCTTCATCGGCGTCTTTTATTGAAAATTCTCTTCTGCAATATTGAAGACATTCTCCTTGATTAGCCGATTTCCCAGAGGAATAGCTTGAGAGAAAGCATCTGCCTGAAATACTAATGCACATAGCGCCATGAATAAATGCCTCGATCTGACATTTTATATTTTGCTCCCTCTTTTTGCGTATAATTTTCTTTATATCAATAAGCGTACACTCACGTGCCAACACTGCCCGCTTAACCCCCAGCCTGGAAAAATTTTCAAGTGCCGCGCTATTAGATACGCTTGCCTGCGTAGAAAGATGTACCGGAAGTTTAAGCTTTTTTGCGATACTCATAACCGCCATATCCCACAAGATCACTCCATGTACTTTAGCCTGCTTTGCTTTTATAAGTATTGCCTCTGCTTTTTTCAGTTCATGTTCCATGATAATTACATTAAGCGCCAGATACCCCTTTTTCTTATGCCCGGCCAAAAAGCGCATTATTTTTTTAAGCTCCATAGCATCAAAATTGCCGGCAAGATTCCGCATATTCAGACCCTTAACGCCAAAATAGACACTATCTGCCCCTGCCTCTATGGCGCTGACAAGCCCGGCCCAGTCCCCGGCAGGGGCAATAAGCTCTGGCTTCTTTAATAGTTTATTTTGTTTGAATTTATTGTTTTTCATATATCGTTTGCCGGTTTTCCTACAAGACTTATTTCTTTTCAGAGAGAACACATATTTTATTGCGTATATTTTCCAGTTTGCCGAAACAAATCAGTTTATCGCCTAAACCTATTTTCATCCGGGCCGAAGGATTCGGAATAATTTCCCCTGCTTTTTGTATAGCCAGCACAGTTATATCCGCATCCCGCAGCTGGGAGTTCATCAGCGTTGTATCTATTACAGGGCTGTCCTTGAATATTTCTATCTGAGAGATACCATACCCTCCTGTAGCCACCACCAGCTCTTCAAATGTTATGCGTTTTATAAGTTCATTTTTAATAAAACGCAGGCGCAAAAAATTTGTCATCTTTTTATCAAGCTGCGTATATGTTGCAATACGATAACTTACGATTATAGCAATGATCACAATGCCTAGCTTTATCCATGGCTGCACAGATAACGGAAAAGCCGAGTTAAACAGTGATATAGTATAATCAGATGCAAACAGCTCCGGCCGCAACGAGTTAGCCAATGTAGCAATCAATGTAACAAACCCTGCATGCCCGAGAATAATAAGCGTCGAGGCTATACGCCTTCTCTGTTGATTATTAGTAACTAATTCAGATTCCCTTGTTGTAAAACCTGTTCCGGAAAAACAGGATAGAGCCTGAAAAGATGCCATTGACCAATCAAGACCTGTAAGTTCAAATGCTATCGCACCCAGCCTGACCGCGATAAATGAGACAAACAACGCAATAAGAAATAACAAGACATTCATTGATTACTCCTTTGTTAATGTTTTAATTGTTTTGTGTCTCAATAAAGCAGCGCTCCAACCGATAACTATACCGGTTACAAGCGTAAGAAATAATATAATCGCCCGGCTGGTAGTAAAGGCCCAGAATAAGAACTTGATTTCAACTGTTTCATAATTTTGCGCTACAAAAACAACTAATAAAAATAACACGCCAATTCTCAGCCAAAATTTCCACTGCATGCGTTACCTCCTGTAAATTAGAATTTCTTTTTGAATTTTAGATATAATTTTTCTTCGCCTTCTTCGACCTGTTTGACTTCTTCTTCGAACTGCTGTGTTTTTAACTGATTAAGCTGTTTTTCAGCATTAACAGATATTGAGTCTGTGAGCTTAACCTCGCCTTTAACAGTATGTGTAGTCGTATTATCAACATTTCCTTTGCAGTCTTCCTGCGGCGATTCCACCTCATACCCCAGCTTAATCTTATCTGAAAGCGAAGTATTAAGACCCATTGTATTAGTTTCATTGCGATAAATCAGCGATATATCGCTGATTCCAAAGCGTTTTGCGATCTTACTGCCTGTACCGGCAAAAAGAAAATAGTCCACAAAATCTTTGATCAAATCAGCAGACATCCTACCGCTTTGCAACGCACCCTGCGTACTGCCCCAGGCTCGCCCAGTAGCCAGCATAACCAATAATAGCTCCTGCGTCAAGGGAGGGTTTGAGCTTAATGTCAATTTAGGCTCATTTACGGTTCCCTGCAGTACCATGCTGATCGCCACATCCTCCACTTTTGCCACCCCCCGGATATTGAGTTTTGGTCTTTTCGGATCACCGACAAAAATTATCTTGCTCTCCTTTAGCTCTATCAACGCAGTTTTCCCTCCGGAAACCAGGCCTCCATGTAAAACAATTTCACCGTTCAGCTTGGCTACATTAATTAGATTATCACAATACATCAAAAGTGATCCAGGGCAATCTACCATAGAAAATTTCTCCTTTAAAATACTCTCTATATAAAAACTGCCCTCCGCAGCAAGCTCAGAAAGAGAACCGGCAATACAAATACTCACATCACTAAAAACTCCGGAAAGAGTGCTTAATACCGGCCGACGAGTGAAAAGATCAATTATCTCCCGCGCGCTTACTCTTTTAGAATAAAGCGTTAGATCCAGAATTCGATCAGCATACTCCCCATAAAAAAGTATTGTATCAGAAAATGAAAGCTTAAGCCGGCCATTATAGATATTAAGTCTAGCACTCTTTAGCTTAAATTTCGGCATTGAAATATCCAGGCGTTGAATTTGGATTACCGCCCCCAGGGGAAGTTTATGCGGATTGATTATATTAATATTATGAAATGAGGCTTTAGTCCGAATTGTGCCTTCGATTTTTTCAATTGTAACATTGCGTGAACGTGTGAACCGATATAAAAGAAAGCGAGCTGCAGTTTCTGCCCCTGGTGTTGTATAAAAAACAAAATAAGCCCCCAGGCATATCAATGCAATGAGCAGCAAAGTAACCATAACTATAAATAAATTATTCTTTCTGTACATAATCCCTTATATGAAGCATATCCCTTCTCTTGTAGAAAAAAATTTATTATATATTATTATACCTTAAAGAGAGATTAATTCAGAGGATTTTTAAAGAAGACTGTTGTTTCCCATCCCCCTAAAAGTCCGCCAGCTATGCCTCTGCCACGCTGCTTATTTATCTACCACTTGACTTCACTAGCTGTTGATATATACTAAGACTCACAGAATCATGTAAGGCATAGGCCACCCAGATTTTGAATCGGGAGGTCTATTTTTTAAAACCATGAAGAAAATCATGCCTATTACTCTACTAATAAACAAGTTAAGTAAATATAACGAGTTTGTTTTTCTTGACAGCAGTTTAAGCGATAAAAAGAACAAACAGTCTTTTGTGTTTTTAGAACCGCATAAATTAATTTGCTGCTACAAGCTATCTGACTTAAAATCCTGCCTCAGAACTATGCAAAAGGAAAAAGAAAACGGCAATTACCTGGCCGGGTTTATTTCTTATGAAGCAGGTTATTCCTTTTGCCAAAAACTGCACTCAGCGGCAAAATACGATTTCCCTCTAATCTGGATGGGAGTTTTTAAGAAAGTCTCCATTTATGACCACAATAAAGGCTGTTTTCTCAATAACCCTATAAAGCTTGAGACTATTGCCGCAAGCAAAAACAGTAAAAGCTGTCAAATTACAGATTTAAGACTTAATATCTCAAAAAAAGATTATATCAGAAATGTAAACATTATCAAGGGGCTTATCGCAGCGGGGGATACCTACCAAGTCAACTATACAACAAAAATTAAATTTAATCTTAAGGGAACAGATCTTGCCTTATACCAAAAACTACGGGATAACCAGCCTGTAGGCTATAGCGCTTTTATTAAATCCAAGCAATTTAGTATCCTCTCCTATTCTCCTGAATTATTTTTTAGGAAAACAAAAAAGCATATCTGCGTACAGCCAATGAAAGGTACTATGCCTAGAGGCCTCAATACACTTGATGATAAAAAAATGCAAAAATTTTTGCGCAATGATCCTAAGAATCGCGCAGAAAACATTATGATTGTCGACTTATTGCGCAATGACCTGGGCAAAATCTCAAAAATATCAAGCGTGCAAACAACCCGCATGTTTCAGATAGAAAAATATAAAACGCTTCTCCAGATGACCTCAACCGTAGAAAGTGAATTAAAAAAGGAGATCGATCTCTATGATTTGTTTTCAAGCCTGCACCCCTGCGGTTCGGTAACCGGAGCGCCCAAAATACACACCATGGAAATCATAAAGCAGCTTGAACCCGAAGAAAGAAAAATCTACACAGGTTCCATCGGCTATATCTCTCCTGACGATAATGCCGTTTTTAATGTAGCCATCCGGACTATTTTACTGAATAGGACTAAAGGTGAGATGGGCATTGGCGGCGGAATAACCTACAATTCCAGCCCTGAATCAGAATGGGCAGAAACAAAACTAAAGGCAAAATTTCTCACTCAAAAACATTTTAAACTTATTGAAACCATGCTTTTAAGCAAAAAAACTGGAATTTTCCTGTTTGAACTGCATTTAAAACGCCTGAAACAATCAGCTGAATTTTTTGGATTTCCTTGCTCCTTAAAGAAAATCAAGGCAATGCTACACAAGAAAACAAACAATCTCCCCGGCAATCAAGAATATAAACTGCGCCTGCTCTTAAATAATGCCGACAATGTTCATATTACCATATCCGCTATTACAAAAATACGCCCCAAAGCAAGCTCCAGGCAAATAATTATTTGCCCGCATAGAATTAACAAACACAATCCCTTCCTCTACCATAAAACCACCTGTCGCAGCCTATACAACAGGCAATTAAATAAATATAAAAAATTTGGATTTTATGATATATTATTCCTCAATAGGAACAAGCAAGTCTGCGAAGGCGCAATTTCTAATGTTTTTATTAAAAAAAGTGGGATTTACTACACTCCGCCTATTAACTGCGGCATGCTGCCTGGGGTATTCAGAGAATATTTCATAAAACAAAATAAAAAAGTCAGGGAAAAGATCCTTTATATAGAAGACCTTAAAAAAGCAGACGTTATATACTGTGCCAATTCAGTCAAGGGAATGGTAAGGGTCAGATTAGCCTAAAAAAACAGTAATAAGTGGTAAGGATTAAGCATTCAGTGAAAAATTTGAGGACTAATCCCAAGTATTGTATGTTGAGGTAGAAGCTGAAAAATGCCGGAAACGAAAAATAAGTTATGAATAACAAGTGATAAATTACGAGTTAAGCCTATAAACATAAAACATAAGAGGAAAAAAGCGATTTCTTTTATATTTTGAATTTGTTTAAGATTTAGAGTTTATTTTTTAAAAATGTTCCCAGCCAAAAGAAGGCAGGACAACATAATCAGCTGGCCATTAGCTTTTTTCTGTTTTGCTCCATTAGCTATCGACTATTAGCCATAGGCCTTTTATTTTTCTGCTTTTTACTTGTTAAGCCTGTTTCACCTGAAAACAATGCACGCCGATCTCTTTATTATCCATATAGAATTTAACCGCATATTCCCCGGTAGTCTCATAGCGAATATTGACAAACTGGCCGATAAATCCAAAGTTACGCTTTGGATCCACCTTTACTTCTTGGGATATGCTAGCCATCTGCTTTTGGGAATCATCATTCAATACCAGCTTGCAGGTGAATTTATCCTGGTTATGGACTCCTGCGATATTAGTCACAATAAACATCAGCGGATGATGCGTGGGAAATGATCGCACATTAATATTCTCAAAAATTCCGGCCATGGTTAGTTTGCCCTCACGGCTAACTGTTGCATAATCACATAAAAAAGAAAAGTTTAACTTAGCATCTAGTACACTCATTTTTCCTCATTCCTTTAGTTT
>Ga0307991_1000154_pt1 | contig 52537 bp, 38 predicted proteins | sample EllFjometagen131_FD_203146 | JGI IMG/M metagenome (GOLD analysis project Ga0307991, IMG submission 203146) | Marine microbial communities from Ellis Fjord, Antarctic Ocean - #131 | ecosystem: Environmental > Aquatic > Marine > Unclassified | place: Southern Ocean | collected 2014-10-08 | reverse complement strand
TTTAATCATTTGATTTTCTTTTTTTTGGGTTTTGCTTTTCTTAAAAGATAATATATTGAAATTGCCATAAGTAAAATATATTCAACATATTTGAAAGAAATTAAAGACTCGGAAATTATTGTCAGCAAAAAATATAGGCTACCGATAAATATAATTAGAAAACCAACAATTTTAAAATTATTTTTTTTAACAAGCACCACTCCCATAGAAATAGCAATAAATAGAATAAATTTGAGAACACCTAACAGACCACTAATAAATTTGCTTTCAAAAAATGAGCTTTCCTGATTATAGTAAAATATTTTAAACAGGAATAAAACTATAGTTATTTTTAATATCCATTCGGTTACAAGCGAAATATTACTTTGTGTTTTCATGGCAATCCTAATTATTTTAATATAAACACAGAAAATTCAAATGTATAAAAAAACATATTATTAAAAAAGAACAAATAATTAAAATTTTCTGAATCCAATAATTTTCCTGACATCTTTAATAGTCTGAGAAGCGCTGATTCTAGCTTTTTCAGCACCTTGCTCGGCTACTTTTCTCAAATAATTATCATTCGCCGAAAGTTCATTTATTTTTTCTTTTATTGGTGCTAAAAAAACAATAACGTCTTCGGCAAGTTGTTTTTTTAAATCACCATAACGAATTTTACAATTATTATATAAATCATTAAAATGTAAAAAGGTGTCTTCTGGTGAAACAGCTTTCATAATTTCAAAAATATTTTTAATGGGTTCGGTTTTTTCCTGATTTTTCTCAGTTGGACCAGCATCAGTAACCGCTCTTAAAACTTTTTTTCTAATAGCTTCAGGCTCATCAATTAAAAATATTGCATTATTACCATTTTCTGTTTTACTCATTTTGCCACTACCATCCAAACCGGGAATTTTAACAAGATTCTCTCCAAAATTATATGCAACAGGTTCAGGAAAATAATCGGTTTTATAAATACGATTAAAACGTCTTGCAAAAGTTCTTGTTAGCTCAAGATGTTGTTTTTGGTCTTTGCCAACGGGGACTTTGTGGGCTCTATGAATAATAATGTCGGCAGCCATTAGGGTCGGATAAGTCAACAATCCTGCATTAATATTATCTGGTTGATTTCTGATTTTTTCTTTAAATGAAGCAACTCTTTCTAATTCGCCCAAATACGCATTCATGTTAAGCAAAAGATAAAGTTCTGCTGTTTCGGGGAGGTCACTTTGTATGTAAATCGTTGCAATATCAGGGTCTAATCCTGATGCTAAATATTCAATAAGTACATTTCTTACATTTTTAAATAAATCCTCAGGAGTTGGATGTGTTGTTAAAGAATGATAGTCGGCAATGAAAAAAAAGCAATTATTTTCATGCTGCATTTTAACAAAATTCTGTAATGCTCCCAAATAGTTACCCAAATGAAGATTTCCTGTAGGTCTTATTCCGCTTAATACTGTTTCCATAAATGCAAAATTACATAAAAATTCTTTTCTGTTTTTTTTTATTCTGCAATCTTATTTTATTGTTTAAGGGGACTTCTAATAATTACTTCACATCAAGATTTTCAGAGTTTTTCATAGACGATGAAAATTTTTGAAGCGCTATTGAGATAATGTGAGAAAATTTGAAGAAGCCCCTTAAGATTGTTTTAGGTGTAGGTTTATTATTTCTTTGTCTTCTTGAGATAGATTATATTCATTTTTTTTATAATCTTTTATTTCTTCTAAAAACTCTGTAAGGTTTTTTTCAAACTCAGAAGTATATTCTAAATCCAATTTATGATATATATTTTTTATTTCAATTATTGGTTGCTTTTCTAAATCTTCAAATTTTATTTCGGTATAATTTGTCTTAGGCAATTCTTTGAAATCCTTTTTTATTTCTGAAAGCATTCTTTTAAGTTCTTCGGTTACTTCCTTTGTTGAAGGTTTTTTCCAGAGATTGTTCATACAATTTTGTTTGCCAACAATATCCCACATTCTAATTGTTGAAGGAACAACAAGATATGGGTCTCTATAAATATGAATAAAATAAGAATTAGGAAAATTCTCATACAAAGTTTTTATTCGCATTGAATGAAAAGGATTTTTTAAAACTATGTATTTGCCATTATATTTATAATAAAGTTTTTTGCAAAACAATTTTAATGCATCAATCCATTGTTCTCTTTTTTTGTCAGAATCGGGTAAATAACTATCATGATTTTTTAAAAAATATTTATCATTTTTAGGAAAAACCAATGATTCTAATGGTGAATAATTGGTCATTTTGAACAATGCAAATTCGTCTTCCTGAGGTTCATCGAAGCCCATTTTAACATTATCCATAACCCTGTGTTTACCAATTATCGGAGTCATTATTGGTTTATAATAAATCCTCGACGACATAAAACATTCCGGCACGGTAACATTAAAAGCAGATGGAGTTATTGAGGCTGAATCTAAATTCATAAGCTGATGAAGGAAAGTGCTGCCGGTTCTCCAATGCCCTACAATAAATATATGTTTGTCTGGCAATGAAGCAGATTTCAACTTTTTTTTAAATCTAATACTTTCAACTATTGAAAAAATTGACGACCAAAAAGCATTTTGAAGAAGAAATAAAAACCGTAGGATATATTTAATCCTAAAAGTGAATTTATTTTTAGAAATTAGCTTAATTAAATTCAGGAATCTAATACCTGCTAATATATATGCGCTTTTCATTAATTATATTTAAAAAAATTCTCAGGGAAATCAACCTAAATTATTCTTAAATAATTTTTTAATTTTTTGTTGTTTCTTTATTAACAAATTCAGCAATTGAATTAATAGAATCCAGAACACTACGGGCTAAATTCTGATCATCAATTCGAATACTGTATTTTCTTTGTAAAGCCATTATTATTTCAAGTGCATCAATAGAATCAATACCCATATCATTATCTTTTGCAAAAAGCGGAGCACTATTACTTACTTGTTCAGGATTTACATCAGTTAAATTTAGGGTTTTTATAATAAGTTCTTTTATTTCAATTTTTAAATCAACACTTTTGTTTTCTTCCATTTTTATTATTCTTCTCAAATTAAACAATCTATTTTATAATATTTTGCAGATCACGAAAAAACACTTCTTCAACATCAGCACGTTTTCTTATAATGTTTCCAAGCTCTTTAAGACGGTCCTGACCTAAATCACGATTTTTCCCAATTTTTGCAGTAAAAAGAGAAATTTCTCTCCAGCCATCACCTATTTCCATCATTCTTTTCGACATTTCAAGTAATCCTGAATGCCCAATCATTTCAGAAGCTTCTCTTAAAAATGTTGCATAAATAAACCTAAATCCTGCACCTCCAGTTCCCTGGTCTTCTAATAAAACATTTATTTTCATTATCTCGTGAGAAAGGTGCTCAATATCTCTGGCATACTTAGGCCACTCTACAACGCTGTCGGCAAATTTACGCATCCCTTTGATACCCAGAAAAGGTATTGGGAGCTTTAGCATATAATAAGCAGCTTTTTTTATGCCAGTTCTAATAGCTTTTTCATAATCAATATTTTCAGGAACATAAGTTGGATAAAACATAAAACCTTTGGGAGCCATACTACCTTCTGCAAAACGTCCCTTCATAAGAGACTCTCTGTCAAATTCAACTAATTTTGGAAAATAACTATCGCTTACAATATATTTTGTCCCTTTTTTTCCAACGATATTAATGAAATGAGCATTAATGTGAACTCTTTCGTGAGAGAGAATATAGTTCATATAATAGAAATCAACCTGAACAGCAACAGGAATATTTTGCTCCAGCAATCTATCTAATTCATCTTCTCCTTTTTGGGGATTCTTAAAACTTGCGGTATGATATTTCACTCCCAGTCTTTTTGAAATATTCTTTCGAATTTGCCCGGGTTTACTTCTTACGATAAAAACCGGAAACGCAAACCTTGGACCTTTAAAATATCCAAAAAATATTCCGCTTGAAATTCCAAAAACCATTGGTTCGCTAATTTCGAGACCGGCATGATTTAATAGAGCTGTAACAGAACCCGATTCGCAATGGGCAGCCATTTTATGATTAAAAGTAATTTCACTCATTTTTTATTTATCATCAATACGTGTTATTACAACTAATGGATTTTTAGTTGGAAGTTGTTCAATATTTATATTAACTAATTTTTCATCTTTATAAATGTTGGATATAAATTCTTTATCTTTTTTAATTATCAAAATCTGAAAAAAATTAACAACAGGAATATTAAAAACATCGGCATAACGCTTTAATAACGATAATTTTATTTTAGGAAAATGTTCAGGTTTTAAATGTTTTCTAAGCTTTGACCTGCAAATTTTCACTCTGGCTGCTAATTCTTTCTCCGACAATTCGTCCATTGTCATATAATAATAAATGGGGCTAATTTCTCCTTCTTTCAATTTCTCAACAAGAGATTTTTCAAGATTTTTTTTCTTTAGCCAAAAATCATCAATATAATTTTTTGAAATATAAGAACCTGATTGAATAGGACCATAAGTTCCATCTTCCTTCTCAGCATATAAAATTAATTGATGGGATTTATAATCTACAAAAATATCTTTTTCTTTCATTAGATTTTTTGTTTAATCGTTGTTTTTACATACTGAATATTGACATTGTTTTAATTGCAAAAAAAAAACAATCTGGCAATAATTGTTTAATAATATTTAGTAATTGTATTTCTTTTATCTGCAAAAATATTAAAAAACTATAAACTCTTCATTTTTTTGGGAAAATAATACTATTATTTTCAAGATTGTTAATAATAAATGGATAATAATAATTTCAAATTAGACAATTGAGCCATAAATCAATCCGCTGATTGTTGCCATAATAGAAACCAAAATCACATAAACAATTGTTTTTTTAGTGCCAATAACACTTCGAATAACTAACATATTGGGAAGAGACAATGCGGGACCGGCTAATAATAATGCTAAGGCAGGACCTTGACCCATTCCGTTGTTTAGTAAACCTTGAATAATTGGTATCTCCGTAAGAGTAGCAAAATACATAAATGCTCCGAAAATAGATGCAAAAAAGTTTGAAAGAACTGAGTTTCCACCAACAAGAGATGAAACCCATTCTCCTGGAATAATTCCTTCACCATTTGGAGTTCCAAGCAATAAACCCGCAATCAACACTCCGGCAGCAAGCAAGGGCATAATTTGTTTTGTAAAACCCCAACTTTCTCTAAGCCAATCCTGCGGTTCGCCTTTTGTAATCAAAGTAAGAATTGTTAATCCGATAACAGCAATTACAAAGGGAATTAATGGCTGTAACGGAAAAATAAAAGCTGTTGCTATTACAGGAATTGCTGCAAGGACAACATATTGGGGTTTCATCTTAAGAATCTTGATTAAAGAATAAATGAACATAAGCCCGAAAAATGCTGTAATCTGCCATTTGTATGTCCAAAGCCAAAACATGAAGCCTTCGGTAGTATCAGGTTTTCCCCAATTTGCAAACACAAGAATAAAAATTAAAACAAAAAAATGATATGAAGTTTGCCAAAGTGGTCGTTCTTCTTTTATATCCGGAAAATCCATTTTATCAGCACGCTCTTTTTCTTCTTTGCGATAAATCAAAGACATAATTACACCGATAACGACACTAAAAACGACAGCACCAATTATTCGTGCAATGCCAAGTTCAAATCCTAAAATCCGTGCTGTGAGAATAATTGCTAAAATATTGATTGCAGGACCAGAATATAAAAAAGTTATTGCGGGTCCTAATCCGGCTCCACGTTTGTGAATGCTCGAAAACAAAGGCAAAATAGTGCAACTGCAAACCGCAAGTATTGTTCCTGACAAAGAAGCTATCAGGTAGGCTTTCCATTTTTTTGCTGATGCTCCGAAATATTTTATTACAGCTCCCTGACTAACAAAAACTGCAATTACACCTGCAATAAAAAATGCAGGGACAAGACAAAGCAAAACATGTTCCTGTGCATACCATTTTACTAGTTCAAAGGCTTCTAAAATGGCGTTATTAAATCTTCCTGTTCCTATTGGCATGAAATACGCAAACAAGAAAAATCCCAAAATCCAGGCAAAAATTCTAAGTTCTTTTTTCCATTCCATTTTGTTATTCTTTAATTGTTTATTTTTCGCAACACTTCACATTTGACTTTAGAAGCTCTCGTGTGTCTCCCAATATATCATGTACCCAACAATCATCATTGCCTGCACTTTCTCTGATAGTAAGAGCAATAATATAAGATATTTCTTTAGGAGTTGCACCTGCTTGAATTGCTCCATTAAAATGTTTTTTTACACAAGGAGCCGAACTCCCTTTTATTGCAAGAGCAAGGCAAATAAATTGATATGTTTTTTCGTCAATCAATCTTTTTTGTTCGTACATCTTATCAATATCATCGAACATATTAGTAAATTCAGGAAAATTTTCTGATAAAAATCTCATATAATAAAATTTATTTCATTAATATTTCTCTAATTTCTTTTGCTGAAGGAACACGTCCTTTTATTACAACTTTTTCGTCAATTACAAGTGCGGGAGTTGATAATATGCCGTAATTCATAATTTGCATAATATCTTCAACTTTTGTAATATTTGCTTCGATGCCTATTTCGGCAATTGCTTCACGAGTTCTCTTTTCAAGTGTTTTACACTTTGGACAACCGGCCCCGAGAATTTTTATTTCCATTTTTATAAGTATTAATTTAATTCGTAGTTCGCAAAATTGCGAACAATATATTTAATAAAAAAATTAAATCTCTAAAAATTTCTTAAAAAGTTTTTGAGCCAATTTCCAATTCTCGATATTTAGGCAATATTTTATTTTTGGAGGTGTAATTTCTCCCTGAATTAAACCTGCATTTTTCAATTCTTTCAAGTGTTGCGAAAGAGTTGATTTAGCTATTGGTAAGACTTCTGATAAATCTCCGCTGTAACAACATGCTTGCTTAGACAATGTTTCTAATATATAAATTCTTACAGGATGCCCCATTGCTTTTGCAAAACGTGCTATTTGTTTTTGTTTTTCTGTTAGTGTGTTTTTAGTTTTTTCCATGGATATAATCTTTCTATTCGCAAAATTACGAATAAGAAATGAATTTTAAATTCAATATAAAATATTATCAATAAAATATTTTATCTTTCTCAATAAATCTTTGTATTTTTATATTTTAAAAAATTATACATTATTGATTTAGCATATTTAAAATTAATAATATGGCAACTTTAAATATTAAACGAATTTCTGCCTACAATTCAATGTTTGTTAATCTTGATATTATTATCAATAAAGAGAATTATGGTAAAATATCTGATGGTTCTTGTATGGAAATAAAAGAACTAAAACCTGGTAATTATAATATTTACGTTTCGGCTCTTAAAGGTATATATCGTTCAAAAAAAATCTTATTTAAAATTGAAAAAGATGAGGAAATTAAAAATTTTGAAGTTGGTCCAAATCTTTTCAATGATAAAATTCCATTATCTGTCTTAATACAAGGATTAGCTATACATCGTGCTTATTACATCAAAGCACAAGATGAAAGTATCGTTCAAGAATCTAAACGAAACGAAAATGCTAAATATTCTGGAAATATTAATATTATACTTGCGTTAATTATATTTTCTTTACCGGTAATTTTCATTTTGGTAAATAATCTTAAATTTCCTTATTATTATCAGTTAATTGGTAATATTATTCTGATATTTGGAATTATTTTTCAATCAATGGTTGAAAATATAAAAAAAGTTTATTTAAGAGGGAAATATTCAAATAATATATTAATCATTTTGTATAGCTGCATTATGTTGTATTTAACTTATAGAAATCCATATTTATTGATTTATAATGTATTTGTTATAATAGTATATTTAATAACATTTTTTAAAAAATCAATTAATAAACCATAATAAGTAAACACGAAGATTCGTATTTAGTTTCCCCGCTCAGCTTAGTCTCCTGACTAATTTTTGTAGTGTAAATATTTCTCTTTAATTGCTAATTTTTGAACTCCTAACAAGAGAATTTAGTTATTAAATTCTATATATTCTTTAACAAGCAATTGAAGATATGCCTTTCCCTGTTTAAGATATAGTTCATTTTCTTTTAACGGAATATTATTGTTTTTGACAAAAACAGTATCGCCAAGTTTATGGTCATAAATGAGAACTTGTTTGGGATTTATCCAACCAAAACCATCATCAAAAGAATAGAAGGCAAATTCGGGAGAATATTTATTGAAAATATTTTTGCTCCAGTGGAAATGATTATGTTTTAATTTTAATTGCGAAAGTAGTATTGCTGGAAAATCGCTATGACAAGTGATAATATCACAATTTTGCCCTTTGTATTCGTCTTTTAATGGCTCACCATAAATTAGAAAAGGTATCCAATGTCTTTTAATCTCATAATTTTTTCGTCCCATGGGATTGTGGTGGGCATGGTCGGCAACAATAATAAATATTGTGTTTTTATACCATTGCTCATTTTTAGATTTTGCAATAAAATCACCTAAAGATTTGTCGGTATAACGAACAGTATTATAATATTTATTTGTTTTTAAAAATCCCATATCAATTGGAAAATCAAAAGGCTCGTGATTTGTGCTTGTCATAATTATGCTTAAAAATGGTTCGGGATTATTCTTCAGGTCAGTAACCGTAAAATCGAATAATTCTGCATCATAAGCTCCCCAATGAGTTCTGTTTTTGTATTTAAAATCATCCTGACCAATAAATTTGTCAAATCCTGCTGACTCCATATATGCTTTAGTATTTGCAAATTCCAAATCACCTCCATAATAATAGGAGCTATGATAAGCATTTGAATCTAAAGTTTGTGCAATGCTTGGAAGATTCTCAAATTTTCCAAACTTCCTAATAATGGTTGTTGTTGGTTGTGATGGAAATCCAGAAATCAAAGCAGCAAATCCTTGCTCAGTGCGAAAACCCGTAGAATAATAATTTGTAAATAAATAACCACTCTTGCTTAATTCATCAAATTCGGGGGTAACATTTTTTTTATTTCCATAAACACCTGTAACTTCTGCACTCCAGCTTTCGAGCAATATCATTACAATGTTTGGTTTTTTAATTTTAAAAAGATAGGTGGTTGAATCTCCTGAAGTTTTAAAGGTTTCTTCTACTGTTTTAATTGCTTCATCATCATTAAAATAATTATAGGGATTTTCTTTAACCAAATCCGGTTTAGTGGCAACTTCAACGAAATTCCAAACACCATTTACTGCTGCCTGATTAAGCACTGAATACTTTGAAAAATATGACCACCTTTTATTTATTGGGTGCAATTGTAAACCACCACGAGCACCAATAAGTAATAATCCTAAAAGTATGACAGGAATAAATATTTTTAAAAATATATTGAATTGGAATTTTACCAAATGTTTGTGTGCAAATTTTTTAAATACCCAAATTGACAAAAAGCTTAAAACGACAAAAAACATTAACAATAATAATACCGGCGAAGAACCAACAGTCCCGATTGCTTCTTTTGGGTATGTCAAATAAGAAAGAGCTTTTCCGTTTATTCTGGAACCCCATTCTGCAAACAAACCAATGTCAAAAATCAGAATTAAGGAAGAAGCTATTATAAAAATCGTGAAATAAATAAAAAGAATTCTTCTTATAATTTTTCTTCCGTTATTGTTGAACAATGCAAGAAGAATTACTGGAAGCGACAAAAAATAGCTTATCATGGAAATATCTAAACCCAATGAATGCCAATTACAAAGCATCAAATTCGAAAAATTGATGCAATCATAATGGTCGATTTGAAAAATAATAAATATAAATCTTTGAATAAAAAATAGAACAATCCAAAAAATTATTAACCTTAGAATGTAATTTAAATATTTAAACATGAGATAATGTATTTTGAAAACGCAAATATATATAATTATGAAAGCTTTGTTGCATTTTTATTAAATTTTTGTTTCAAATTATGAAAAATTCTCAAGCTAGGTTAATAACAGAATATTTTGATTTCTTTTAGAATTGTTGCAATTTTGCATAACTCTAACTTTTTACAACATTCTCTATAAAATGTCGAAAAAAACCCGCATTTCCAAACAATATAAAACATTGAAGATTCCAATAAAATTCTTATGGTTTTATTCTTTTGCATCTCTTCTCGTTATTCCCGTTTCTTATTATAATAAGGTCATTGATTTAACACTTATTCCAAGATTTTTTTTGTTAGCATGTCTTTTACTGATTTGTTATTTTTTTTTCATATTAGCCCCCAAATATAAACTCCCTGATATGAGTATTTTTAAACGCGGAGCTATTATATCGTGGCTGGCTTTAATTCTTATTTCTATATTTTCACTTTTCAATGCAATAAATCCTTCTGAGGGCATTTTTGATATATTTAAATTAGTTCTTCTCTTATTTTTTTTGATAGCAACATCAAGCTTTTTAATAAATTCTGATAATTTCAGACCATTTTTTATTTCAATTCTTATCTTGTCCGTTATATATATTTCTATTGGGTTTTATGAATATTTTGAATATGCTTTCGGGCATTCCGATTTAGAATCGTTGATGAAAATTAATGGTATAATGTCGCACAAAAATGTTTTTGCAGGAAGCTTATATTTGTTGTTACCATTTCTTTTTTACAATGTTATTACTGCTGATTTTTCACGGAAAGTATTTCCTTCAATATTAATTTTTCTGTTGTTTACAATAATTTTACTTATTCAAACTCGCTCAATTTATTTAGCTTCATTTTTTTTCGGATTAATGAGTTTTGTTCTTATAATTATTTTTCGAAAAAAAATAATTATAAAAAATAATAAAAGGAAAAACTATCGCGGATTTCTGTATATTGGAATTTCACTTATTCTTGCATTTCTAATAGCTTGGGCAATTACAAATCGTTCTTTTAATATTTCTGTAAACAAAAATTCAAAAATTATTGTTAATAAATCAGCACCCAAAAATTCTGTAGAAATTACAAAAATCAATGAACGCATTTCGTCAATCTTCGACACAAAAGCTGAGAATAATTCGAGCAAAAGGAGATTAGAAATATGGAAGATTACATTAAAAATGATAAAAAAACACCCGGTTCTGGGTATAGGAACTGGTAACTGGAAAATTGTAGTTCCTTCATATTTCGAGACAAATTATTTGAAAAATTATTTTCATAATTGGCGACGACCTCATAATGACTTTATATGGTTGTTTGCCGAAAAAGGAATATTTGGTTTATTGGCTTATCTGGGTTTTTTCTTTTATTTATTTATTTATTCAATTAGAATTTTAATAAAATCAAATAATCCAACATCAAGGCTTTTTGTCATTTTTATGATTTCCGGAATATTTGGTTATAGTTTCTTTGCATCGTTTTCATTCCCGTATGAAAGAATTGAATTGCAAATATTTTTTATGTTAATGGCTTCTGTAATTATATGGATTTACCATCAAAGCTTTCCTGTAAAAACTAAAATTAAAAAACAAACACGAGCAATATTTTCGGGTATTACAATAATATTTTTAATTGTGGCACTTATAGTGGGAAGAATATGGATTAGAGCTGAACAAAATACAAAATATGCTTATACTGCATTAAACAGTGGACTGAATCAACAAGTAATATATTTTATTGATAGAGCTTATTCGCCAATTGCTCAGATTGATGCCAGAAACGGACCAGTGCTTTGGTTCCGAGGTAAAGCCAATATGAGTTTGAACAAGCTAAATGAAGCCAAATTGGATTTTGAAAAATCATTAACTCAAAACCCTTATTTTGTTATGGTCTTGAAAGATTTAGGAACTGTCAACGGATTGTTGGGTAATAATCAAGAAGCTATTGAATGCTTTAACAAAGCACTGGAAATATATCCCGGCTATACAGACGCCCTTATGAATCTCGCAGTGGTTTATTATAATCTCGAGCAATACCAAAATTCTTTGGATTGTTTTTTAAAATGTAAAACAGACAAAGAAAATCCGAAACTTGATAATATGATCAACGAGGTTGTTTCCAAATTACAAGGTGAGAAAAAATCAAAATAACACACATAATTTTGTTTTCCAAAAAAGATTTGGGTCTTTTTTATATTAATGATATGTTCTAAGCTACTCATTTTTCAAGCAAATTCTTGTAAATTAAGAATGCAATTACTAATTTTGCATAACTGTTTTATAAAATAGCAAAGGCTTGAATTAAGTCTAAACAAATCCGAAAACAAAGAATGAAAGATACAGATAGAATTAAGGTTAATTATCCACATGTTGTGCACGACACCATTGAAGGAGAAACCATTCTGGTTAATCTCAAAAATGGTCATTATTACAGCTTTGATAAAAGCGGTGTTGTGATATGGGAGGTAATTACTCAAAATCAAACCATCAACGAACTTATCAAGATTGTTACAAATATTTTTGAAGGGCAAAAAGAAAAAACAGAAAATGTGATAATTGAGTTCGTTGAAAAATTAATAACAGAAAATCTTATTATCATTGACAATGATGAAATCCTTGAATCTTCTAATTTAGATGCAGAAGAAATAAAATTAAAATATAAAGACATTATTTCTAATTTCGAAGACCCTGTTTTGCATGTATATGCCGACATGCAGGATTTGTTGCTGTTAGACCCTATACATGATACAGATGAAAAAGGATGGCCCTCGGGAAAAGAAGAATTTCTCTAATCAAATTATTTTAGCGTTATAATCGTTTTCGATTTAAACATTTATGAAAAATACTACCGAAAGTCCTTTTCCAACTTATGAGCAAGAACTTTTGCTCACTGCATCATTGCTTGATGGCGACAGAGCAATAAAAGCGTTTGAAGAATGGCTAACACTTATTAATCTGGATGACGAAATTGACCATGGCTCTTTTCGTTTATTACCTCTTCTTTATAAAAACTTATCTAAACAAAATTATAAAGGCTCCAGAATGAATATGCTTAAAGGGATTTATCGAATGTCATGGTATAAAAACCAGAAACTCCTTTATGATTCAATCAAAGTCTTTCAACTATTTCATAATGCTAATATTAAGACACTCGTTTTAAAAGGTGTTCCGCTAATTTTGTTGGCTTACAAGGATTTTGGTGTTAGGCCTATGTTTGATATTGATATTTTAGTTCCTTCACAGCAAGCCAAACAAGCAATTGAGCTTTTTAAAAATAGTGGCTGGAAACCGGAGTTCGATGATTATATAGAATACAATTTAAAATATGGTAAAAGCATGAATTTTTCTGATGATTCTGGATTTGAATGCGACCTTCACTGGCATCCTTTTTTTGAATCCCATGAACAAAATTCTGAATTTGATTTCTGGGACAAAGCTTTTCTTGTTGATATTATTGGAACTTCTACTTTTTCTTTTTGTCCTGCAGATATATTGCTTCACACTTTTATTCATGGTATTAATTGGAATAAAGAACCTCCTATACGATGGGTGGCAGATGCGTTTTACCTTATAAATGCAAAGGATTTAGAAATCGATTGGAACAGATTCGTTTTACAAGTAAAAAAATATAAGGTCGTTCTTCAAATTAATGAAGCTTTGAACTATCTGACAAAAAAATTCTATGTGGCAATCCCGGAAAAAGTCATGAACGAATTGTCAAATATCAAAATTACTCTTGCTGAGAAACTCGTCTTTAAAGAAAGTCAAAAAGATCCTGATGATTATCAAGACAAGCTTTTCACTAAATTCTATAAATTGTTTGTAATATATTTACAACAATCAAACAAAGGCAATATTTTCTTTCAAATTATTGGATTTGTTAAATATTTGCGTTTTCGAACTAAAGGAAAAGACTATTTTCGTATTTTATTTTACTATTTTACAAAAGCTTTCAGAAAAGCTAACAATAAAAAGAATGACTAAGATTAGCAACAAATATAATTCAAAAAAACATTTCTTTAATAAATTTGCATGGAAGTATTTTAGCGTTTTTTACAAAGAACATAAATACAAACTAATATTAACATCCATTGGTTCTTCAGCTCAAGTTGCACTAATTATTCCCATTATATTGCTTGTTCGTTATGCTTTTGATGAAGTCATTCAAAATAAAGATATAAACACCTTAATTCTTATTGGTGTTACTATTTTTGGGCTAAGAGTTTTGAATTCACTTGCCTCTGTTTTATTAAAAGCTGTCAATATAAAAATTATAAATGATGCAATTTATAAATTACGAACTGACCTTGTCAAAAGGCTTTACAGTTATTCAAGAAGTTTTCACACTCAAGCCGACCAAAAAGTTCTTCATGCAAGGATAATTCAAGATACAGAAAGATTGTCTCATATGAGCAATGCATTAGTTTCGCGGCTTTTGCCTTCTCTTGTAATTGCTTTTTCCTTGGGTGTTGTTCTTGCTTTCCTCAATTGGTATCTTTTATTAATAATCATTTGCCTGGTTCCTTTGGTCTTTTTTTCTAACCTCTGGATGGGTAAAATCATCAAAAAGAAAGTATTTATTTTCCAACGTGCTTTTGAGAAATTCTGTACAGGACTATTGTTTATATTAAGGTATATGGATTTAACCAACATTCAATCTGCCCAAAAATCTGAAATCGAAACACACAAAAACATCTTAAAAGACTTACAAAAGAAAACCAATGCAATGGGAATAATTTACGCCATTAACTTTCAATTACAAGAAGTGTTAACGGGAATGCTTGGAATTATTATAATAATTGTAGGAGGAATTACCGTTACTATGGATTTGATGACTCTTGGGGAATTCCTTTCTTTTTACCTCGCAGCGGTTTTTCTTAGCAAATATATTACAAATATTACAAGCTCGCTTCCCGATATTATTACTGGTAACGAATCCCTGACAACCTTGCATGATTTCGCAACCACCCCTGAAAAAAATCCTTATTCCGGCAATAAAAAAATAGATTTTCAGGGTAATTTAGAATTACAATTTGTTTCGTTTAAATATAAAAAAGAATTATTGCTAGAAGAGCTTGAACTTAATATAAAACCCGGTTCTAAGATTGCTATTATTGGTCCGAATGGAATTGGAAAAACTACTATTATAAACCTTATTCTTGGTTTCTACAAACCCGAAAAAGGACAAATCTTTGCTGAAGGAAATCTTTATGAAGAATTAGATTTGTCTCACTTAAGGCTTTCGATTGGCGTTGTTTCCCAACATGCTCCTTTGTTTTCGGGAACAATAGAAGAAAACATTGTGTATGGTAACTTCGAAAAAAACAAAGAAGAACTTATTGATGCCTGCTCCATTGCATTAGTTCATGATTTCATAGAAAAACTTCCTAATGGCTATGAAACACAAATCGGAGAGGATGGTGTTCAACTTTCGGGAGGGGAACGCCAGCGAATTGCAATTGCCAGAGCTTTGCTCCGCAAACCTAAATTGCTGATTCTTGACGAACCCACTAATCATCTTGACCAATATCTTGTACATAACATAATGAACAATATTGATAATCTTAATTATAATCCTGCGGTTTTATTAATAAGTCATGACGATAGTGTTGTTAATCATACCAATCAAGTGTTTACTTTTGAAAATGGTAAATTAATTCTTTACAATAAACAAGATTAAAAAAAATTATTATTAAAATGGATGTTCCGAAAAAAACAGAATCCGAACAAGTACTTTTCTTCGACCAGTGTTACGAAAAATATCAGCAAGCAATTTCCAAAACTGATAAAATAAAACATTTTTTTAATATTGGGGGAATGAAAATTTGTCTTTCTTTTGCCGGAGAAACTTTAGTCCCTTTTCTCACTCCTGCATTAGAGCATTTGAGAATTTCGGAAACAAATTCTCCCGATGCAACAATTTGTGTTTGGGAAAGCGAAACAACAAATGTTAAAATGGTACCACCTCCATGTGAAAGAAAGGCTTTTACCGACCGTGGAGATATTTGGGGATTTACCAGCGAAAGAATAAAAACCGCTTTTCATTGGGGCGAATTCTCGGTTAATGTAATGGATTTAGAAACTAATACCGGAATTTACTGGGTCGAAACTTCCAGAAAAATTCCTTATTGGGTATTTTCTTCTCCATTCCGCACAATGCTTCATTGGCTGATGGAAAAGAATAATTGCCAGCTTCTTCATGCTGCTGCAGTTGGAACTAAAGATGGAGCTGTTTTGATTTCAGGAAAAGGTGGGATGGGGAAATCATCGACATCAATAATTTGCTTAGAAAATGGTTTTTATTATGTTGGCGATGATTATGTTATTGTTAAATCAAAACCTGAACCGACAGTTTACAGCCTTTATTCTACAGCTAAAATAAACTCTGAAGACATTGATAAATTCCCATTTTATAAACCACATATTAAAACTTTCAGGAATTTCAAACAGGAAAAAGCTGTTCTGTTTTTGCATCCAGCTTTAAAAAATCAAATTAAAACAGAAATGCCATTAAAGGCAATTTTTACACCCGAAATTCACAAAAGAAAAGATACTCGCATTTCAGATGTTTCTCATTGGCATTTGAGCAGAGCTATGGCATTTACAACTATGTCACAATTGCCATATGTTGGAGAGCACACTCATGAATATATTAACGAACTCTGTGAATCTTTACCCGGATTTACTCTTGAATTAGGAAGTGATTTTTCAGAAATTCCAAAAGTGATTTCAAATTATTTATCAAAACCAGAAGCCTATTCATCAATAAAAGCAAAACCGGAAGCAAGTGAACAAAAACCCTTGGTAAGTGTTATTGTTCCTGTTTATAATGGTGAAGATTTTATTGAAGAAGCAATAGAAAATATCTTATCTCAAAATTATCCTGCTTTAGAAATCATTATCATAAATGATGGCTCAACTGATAATTCTGAAGAAATAATCAAAAATCTACCTATTGATATTCGATATTTTTATCAGGAAAATGACGGTCCTTCTTCAGCGAGAAATAGAGGAATAAGAGATGTATCAGGGGAGTTTATAGCATTCTTAGATGTTGACGATTTATGGCCAGAGAACAATCTAAATTTACTTGTTGATATTCTTCAAAATAATCCTGATACTTTAGTTGTTCATGGTTACGCACAGATTTTGGAGAAAAATACTGCTACAGGAAAATATGATTATGCCGGTAATCCAAAAGAATCATTTCCTGGATACATTGGAGCAGGTTTATATAGAAAAGAAGCATTTAATGAAGTGGGACTTTTCGATGAGTTTATGAAATTTGGTGAAGATGCAGATTGGTTTAAAAGAGCTGATGAATTAAAAATTAATATTCTAAAACTTGAAGAAGTAACCTTTTTTGTTAGAAGGCATGAAAGCAATATGACTAAAGGAAAAAGCCTTGTCGAACTCAATGCTCTAAAAGTATTCAAAAAATCTCTAGACCGAGTTCGTCAGCCTTTAAAGAAAAGAGAAAAAATACCGGAAATTAGTGTAATTATCCCTGTTTATAATACCGAAAAATATATTGGAGAAACCATTGAAAGTGTATTAAACCAATCGGTTAAACCAATGGAAATTATTATAGTTGATGATGGCTCTATAGACAACAGTGTAAAAGAGATTGAAAAATTTGGTTCAAAAGTCAAACTTATTCAGCAGGAAAATAAAGGTGCTGCTGCTGCAAGAAATTTAGGTGTTAAAATGTCAAAAGGTATTTATCTTTCTTTTGTTGATGCTGATGATTTCTGGACCCAGAACCATCAAGATGTTTTATTAAATGCTTTTGATGAAGACCCGAATTTAGAGATGGCTTTTGGTATGGTTGAGCAATTTGTTAGTCCTGAATTAATAGATAGCTTAAGTCATTTGATTAGAGATGATTTAAAAATTCTTCCAGGATATCATCCTGGTTCAATGTTAATTAAAAAGAGTTCATATCTTAAGGTTGGTAATTTAAATGAAAGCCTTCAATTAGCGGAGTTTATTGATTGGTTTGCCAGAGCCAAAGAATTAAATATTAACACAAAGATGATTGACAAAGTTGTTTATAAACGACGAATACATACAACTAATCAAGGTGTTTTAAAGAAAGAACACCTGAAAGATTATACTTCGGTTTTAAAAGAAGCACTTAAAAGAAAACGAGAAAACAAATGACAAAAAATATTTCAAGAGGGGTTTATTTTTTAGCAAATGACTGGTTTATAGACTTAGTAATTGCATTTCTAAATAGTTTCAGAAAATATAATCTGGATATTGAATTATGCCTAATTCCATTTAATAATGATGTTTCAAGAATTATTAAATTAAAAGAGCACTATAATTTCTCAATTTTAGATAATAATAATTTATTTGAGTTTTGTGATGAATTGAGTTTAAACTTTCATGATAAAACAGTTGGACATTATAGAAAATTGTCGTTATGGGATGGAATTTATGATGAATTTATTTATATAGACATTGATACTATAATTCTTTCAAAAATAGATTTTGCATTTACTTTATTTGAGAATTATGATATTATTACATCAAAATCTGATGTCAAAATAGATAAACAATGGGTTTGGAAAGAATCTGTTTACGAAACAGGATTGCTAAATCCAAAACAAATAGCTTATGCAGCAAATACAGGTTTTATCATTTCCAAAAAAGGGGTAATTCAAATTAATGAAATAAAAAATAAAATTCACATAGCAAAAGAGTTAAAACCACATATGGTTTTATTCTGCCAGGAACAACCCTTCCTTAATTACCTGATAGTCTCTTCAAATAGAAAATACAGCAGCCTTTATAACTTATTGGACACAGAAGCTTATCCAGAGAATATGGTTGAATGCTGGGTTGGACATAAGAATTTCAAGAAGAATGGCGAATATTTTATGCTTGCCAAAAACAAAGTTCGGAAGATATTTTTAATACATTGGGCTGGTGAATGGCAGTTAAGAAAATTTGATCACCAATTATATTCCATTCTTAAAAAAATCGGTTATAATAGAAAAAAATGGATAACAAGAAAATTTATGCCGCGGAAAAAACTTTGGAAATATTTTAGAAACTTGAATTATTTGATAAAATGACAAATACTAAATCAAAAGGAGTTTATTTTGTTGCAAACGATTTGGTTATTGACTTAACAATAGCTTTTCTTAATAGTTTTAGGAAGTTTAATCCAACTGTCGCTTTATGCTTGATTCCTTTTAAAGATGACATTACAGAAATATCAAAATTAAAACCCAGGTATAATTTTTCAATTTATTCTGACGCTGAATTTCTTGATTATTGTGATGATATAAGTTTGAAGTTTCATTCTAAAGTTATTGGTCATTACCGAAAACTTGCTATTTGGCAAGGTCCCTTTGAAGAGTTTGTATATATCGATATTGATACATTAGTCTTAAAAAACATTGATTTTGTTTTTCCTCTATTAGCTGAATTCGATTTCATAACATCTTTTTCAAATTTGCCATCAATTAGGCAATGGGTTTGGAAGGACTCAATTTATCAAGCAAATTTATTAAGTGATGAACAAATTAATTATGGAGCCAATACCGGTTTCATAGTGTCGAAAAAGAATAATATTTCAAGAGATGATATCGAAATAAACCTGACTGGAGCATTGGAATTGTCAGAATACATGGAGTTTTCTTGTATGGAGCAGCCTTTTCTAAATTATTTGATTGTTACATCTAACAAAACACACACAAGCCTGTATAAACTCCTTGATTCAAAAATATATCCTGAAAATTATGTTGAATTCTGGGCTGGAAGCAAGAAGAAAAATTTCATTAATAATAAACAAACAATTCAGGATGATATTTTGCGAGATGTATTTTTAATCCATTGGGCAGGTGTGTGGCAAAAAAACAATAAGGATTTTAAGATTTTTAAAATTATGAAATTTCTTAAAATACGGAAAACTATATGGTCAACCAGTATTTTCATGCCCTTTAGAAAGCTTTGGAAATATTATCGATATTTGGATTTAAATAAAACAACTTAATATTATCATCATTTCAAAAAATGGAAAACCAGAATAATATTAAAGACAATGCATTGAAATTTTCTGAAAAGCACAGAGATTACATCAGGAATTATATAAAACAACAAGAGATTGAAAAGTATAAGGGAAATAAAGTGATTTGCCCGATTTGTCAGTCGGAATTTGAAAAGTTTGCTCCTTATTATCCATGGAAAAATGAGCAAAATAAAGCTCTTGATGCAGAAAATGTCAAATGTCCAAATTGCAGCTCACTTGAGAGGCATAGACTTTTGTGGAAATACCTTAATGATGAAACCAATCTTTTCAGTACTCAAAATAAAACATTACTTGAATTTGCTCCTTATGAGTTCTTTTTTAATGCTTTTTCAAAAGATAAAAACATAAATTATTTTCCGTGTGATTTACTCCCCGATAGTTTAAAGTATATTGACTATGAAGGAAAGATCCTTAAAGAAGATATTACGAAATTATCATTTAAAGACAATTCGATTGAGGTTATTTTATGCTCTCACGTTCTTGAACATATTGTTGATGACAAACTGGCAATGTCAGAATTATTTAGGGTAATGAAAAAAGGAGGCTGGGGGATTTTTCAGGTACCGATAGATTATGACAGGGAAATCACTTATGAAGATTTTAGCATTATATCCTTTGAAGGCAGAGAAAAAGCATTTGGACAAAAAGATCATGTACGTTTATATGGAAGAGATTTTATCGAAAGATTATCATCTTCTGGAATTATTGTAGAAGAAATTGATTATGTAAATAAATTTACTGAAGAAGAAATTATGAGATTTGGCTTTAATAAATTCGAAAGATTATACTATTTTGAAAAGGTATAAGCTTAAAAATCTTTTAGTACCTGATTCAATTTTTGTCAAACTTAAGTAAAATCGTTCAAAACAAGCATCAATAATAGTAAAATTCAGTTCTTATAAATGCTATATTTCCTCTGACAAAAATGACTTTCAAAGGTCAGATGGAAACTCCGTATAATATTTTTTCATACGTTTGTGTAAATTTGTATAAAAAAATTTATGTCGTTTTGCATATTACACTATTAAACAATAGTGACAATATAATATTCGCTATTGTTATTTAATGTTTGCTTCAATATATAAAGGATGATTAAAATAAAATACAAAAGAATAATTTATATTGTATTTACTTTAGGAATTTGTGTAAGTCTAATTGCATATGTTATTCTTCGTTCTTATCATTTATCTTTCACATATGATGAAGCTGCTAGTTATTTTCTCATAAATGGTAATGCTAATCCTAATTCAGCAAACAACCATATTCTTAATACATTTTTAATGAGAATTTGCAGCTCTCTCTTTGGAAATAGTGAATTAGCATTAAGACTTCCAAATGTGTTATCTTTCGGATTATATATAGTTGGATGCTTTCTAATTCTGAGAAACTTAAAAAACAAATGGTTTGCAATTGTAGGTGGTAGTCTCTTATTATTTAACCCCATTATAATAGAATTCTTTTCTCTGGCAAGAGGATACGGTATTTCTATAGGTTTTCTAATGCTTAGTTTATATTTCCTTCTTAGGAGAAACTTCAATTACTCATCTTATAAATTACTAATAAGAGATTTCACTTTTTCAATGTTTTTTGCCATACTTGCTATATTCGCAAACCTTACAACTGTAAACTATTACATAGCAATTTTAGCAATATTTATAATCCAATATTTGTTACTATCCCGACAAAGTCTTAATCTTTCATATAAAACCCACCTTAGCTTTGTTGGAATTGCGCTATTAACTTGCATTCCTTTATATTTCTGCATTATAAGACTTTTGCTGCTAAGCGAGCTTCACGAGCTTTATTTTGGTGTAGATTTCATAGAACATTCTTTAAATTCACTTATTTTTTATTCGTTATATTTGTCCGAATATCCATCATTAGTATTTGTGTTAATTAAGCTTGGTATAATTGTAAGCTTACCGCTTGGAATTTTATCTATGTTTATTAAAAGACCAATTTCTAAGAATTTTTTGATTATTACCAGTCTGTTAATTATCTTAATCATTGGGTTGATAGTTGAGCATTATTTATTTGATTCTAGATATCCATATGGCAGAACAGCCTTATACTTTATCCCGATTTTCAGTCTTTATATTTACTATTTTCTGGAACATATTATTCAGTTTTTTAACAATCGAAGACAATCCCTTTTTTCAGCTATATTTTGTATTGCTGTTTTTATTCCATTGATTTTTCATCTTTCATCAAATCTTAATTTAAAAAGAACAAAAACATGGCCTAGCGATGCCCCAATTAAAAATGCCATGAAGATTATTGATGAATATAAAGAAGATCGTAATATAACATTCAGCAATAATTGGGTATTTGAACAATCAATAAATTATTACATAGATTCCAGAAAAATGAACCTTGAACCCACTAACAAAAGTGGTGTTGACAGTACAACTGATTTTATATATGAATTCAGTGACAGCCTTAATTTTAAAAACTATGAACCATTAATTAAATATGAAGATATAGGGACGAGCTTGTTTATAAAAACCGAAAAGAATAATAAATAAAACAGAGCTAAAGTTAAACCATAATGCCCAATGTTTTATTTTTACCGATTACTTAATATTAGTTTTTTGCTTTGATTGCTTTCTTCTAATTTTTTGGAAGCCATTTCAATCAGCTTGTCTAATTTTTCATCTTTTTGGTTGGTTTTACACAAATTTAAACTGTTCAAAGATTCCTTATACATGCCACTAAAATAATATGATATACCTCTGTACATTAAGGCTTCTTTATAAATAGGATATATATCCAAGGCTTTGTTAAATGTTTCTATAGCAAGAGGAAAATCTTCCAACATGCCATAAACAAATCCTAACTGTGTTAAAACGATTACTGAGTTGGGATTTTGTTTTAGGGCTTTTTCCAAATCTATTTTTGCTGCATCGTTTTGTTTTAACTTAACAAGTGCAGAGCCACTATAATATAATAAAGGAATATTAAGAACATTAACTTGTGTTATGGACGAATAGGCTTCATCTATGTTTTTAATTACATTATTCCACTGACCTTTTGAAGTTGCAATTATTGCCTTTCTATTATTAATTTCTGATTTTATCCAAATGTCTCCAAATTTCAATAATATAATAAGAAGAACTATTGCAAAGATATAAAACGTTGTTGATATTTTTTTATTCTTAATTTTCTTATCGGAAAAATTTCTATAATATGCCCAAATTATTCCAGAAGCAAAAAGCATCAGAAAAATTTGCAATTCTATTCTTTCGTAAGGAAATGAAAAGAAAGCATCCGCACAATATCCCGCAATACCAGAAATCATAAGAATTACAAATATATTTACATGTGGGTCTTTGGATTTTATCAGAATTTTCATTGAATAAATCAGTAAAAATCCAAAAAAACAAATATACGCAAGCAGAGCAAAAATTCCTTTTTCTGCTAATATCCATATAAAATCATTGTGTGGTCTCCGCCAGTTGTGATAGTATGTGGACAAATAGTCTTTGCCGTAATACGATAACACGGCTATTGACCAATTGCCTGCACCAATTCCAATTATTGGATTTTCACGAACCATTTTTAATGTTATGTCCCATATTTCAATCCGTCTCTTGAAATTTTCAGATTTTGAATCTACAGCCGAAGCAATTCTTTCATCTAATTTGCTCACTTCGTTTGTTTTTGAAGACCTTAAAGCCATTTTTGGATTATTCAGGGAATAGTTTGTTAACATCCAGGCTATTGCTAAAGCAAATACAAGAGAAAAAGCAATTAAGGAAAGTCCTTGTATAAAATCTTTTCGTGTGTTTTTTTTAAATATTTTTTTCCTGAATAAGAAAACAAATAATGACAACACAAATGTGTTAACAATTAAAGCACCCCAAACAGCCCTTGTTTGAACAATAAATACTAATACCAGCAAAAAAATTAATATGATGCTTGTTACTATTTTGTTTTTGAATTTTGTTGTTATTATTTGGTAATACAGAAACGGAGTAAGTAAATATAAAATACACATGAAAATATTTTTGTGAGACATCATCCATTTGATTTCATATAATGAATCAATATCAATGTGCCTGAAGGCAAATTTGAAATATTCGTAAAAGCCTGCCGATGTTAATATAAAAGCCATTATAATTCCTGAAAAAATAAACGGTTTTATATTATTGGTATTAATCAGGATACTGGAAGTTATTATTAAAAATAAAGCGAATAAAACCAACCTACAAATATCAAATATGCCAACCGATGGATTTATTGCTTTTGTTAGAGAAATAATGGAAATAATAATTAATGAAAACCAAAAAAGCAAAGCCCAATTAGTCAATAAAAATTTACCGGGAAATTTAAAAGATTTCCTGAAAATAATGATTAATACAAAAAATAAAAGAACGATTCCGAGTGCCTCATATTTGGGCACAAATGTAGCTTCCAAAACCGGCTCATAATAAACATTAGGAACTAAAACCATTACAGTAATTGCATAAATCCATGATAATATTGGGGAGAAAGGTTTTGCTTGTTCCTTTATAATACCCTTTTTGGGGGGTTCTTTTTTCATCTATTTAATTTATTTTGTATATTCGCTTCGCTTTTTATATTTATCCTGTAAATATACATTGTTTTTCATTTGTATCATTTATTACTTTTTAAAATCTTTTTATGTCAAATGCTGAATTAAGTATTTTAATGTTGGCTTACAATAGTCAGGATTATATAAAAAAGGCAATTAAATCATTATTAAATCAATCCTTTACTAATTTTGAACTGATTATTATTGACGACCATTCAATTGATAATACAGTAGAAATTATCAATTCATTTAATGACAAACGAATTTGTTATGTATTAAATAATGAAAACAAAGGAATTGTTTATAGCAGAAATCTGGCTTTAAAAATAGCAAAGGGAAACTTTCTTGCTTTTTTTGATTCGGATGATGTAGCTCACCCTAATAAATTTCAAAAACAAATTGAATTTCTTAAAAAAAATAAAAACTATGGATTCGTTGGCACTTCTGTAATTCTAATCGATAAAAATGACCATGAAATTGGTCGTTGGAAATTAAATGCTTCACATAAAAAAATTCTTCCACAAATGATTTTTAATAATTACTTCGTAAATTCATCTGTGGTATTCTACAAAGATATGGTTAAGGGATTTAGCTTTCCCGAGAACCTTGAAATTGGAGAAGATTATCTATTGTGGTGGTGGTTGGCAAGAAAAACTTCTGCCCTAAACATTTCTGATTATCTTACATCATATCGCCAACACGAAAAAAGCATAATGCATCAAAACAATAACGGAGTTAAGTTTTACAATAAAAAAATCTATTCTATTATTTTGAGAAATATCGGAATTGAGCCAAATGAAGAAGATTTGGATATTCACATTTCACTTAAAAACTCAAGCAAAATAACTTCATTGGCTCAGCAAAGAAAATACAGAGATTGGTTGTTGCGAATTACAAAACATGCTCAAAAAACACCTAATTTCTATGCACTTGCAACAACATCTTTTATGCTGAACCGCTGGTTCAAGGTTTGCTACAAATCACGTAGCAATCCATTTCTTTTTTTAAATGGGATTTTTCAGGTTCGCTTTTTTATTAGATTATTTATTTATTTCATCCAATGGAACAAAAAAAATTAGACCTTACAATATTGGCAGCAAACTATAACAATGGTCCTTTTTTAAGAACCTTCATTCAAAGTGTGCTATCTTCAGAAAAGCTTCCTGCATGCCTGCTTATAGTTGATGATGGTTCCACAGACGAGAGTAAAAAAATACTTAAGGAATTTGAATCTTTGGAAATAGCTAATTTTATTTATTTTGAAAATAATAAAGGATTTGCTAACGCTTTAAACAAGGGAATAGAAAATGTTAAAACAAAATATATAATGCGTGCCGATCCTGACGACATTATTCTTCCATCTAAAATTGAAAAACAGGTTGATTTCCTTGAGAATAACCCTGAAATTGCCGGTGTTGGTTGTAATGTTGCCTACTTTCATTCTGACAAAAACAAATTTTTGAATCGTTCTAACTTTCCAACTGATGAAAAAACTATAACAGGCTTGTATTTTAAAGGAGAACACGGCCTGCAACATCCCACTGTAATGATAAGAACCGAAGCATTTAAAAAATTTCGATACATACAGGAAAATGTTCCTGCTGAAGATTATGATATTTTTGCACGAATGGTTGCAGATGGTTACAGATTCTTAAATTTGAAAGAAGTGCTATATAATATGAGGATACACGATTCAAGTGCTTCAAGTAATCTTGCATTTAATACGATTAAGAAAACATATAATCTTAGAAAACAAATTTTTGGCATTTCTACTCCAAAAATAAAAGTCCGATTTAATTATTTGTATATTCATTTTTATCGCAAGTTTCTTATTGAAAACAATTTTGTTTTAAAATATCTGTTTTTATTAACATCCATCTTTTTTCATCCGTCAAAACTTATGAAACGTCTTATAAAATGAAAATAGCTATACTGGGAACAAGGGGAATACCCAATGAATATGGTGGCTTTGAACAATTTGCCGAGAGGCTTTCTGTGGGCTTGGCTAAAAGGGGTGACGAAGTATTTGTTTACAGCCCGAAACATCATTCGTTCAAAGGGAAAGAATGGAGAGATGTGAAAATCATTCACAAACATGACCCTGTAAAACTGCTTAAATCTGCTGGGCAATTTATTTATGATTTTTTATGTATCCTTGACAGCAGGAAACACAAATTTGATATTATCTATCAGCTCGGATACACCAGCAGTTCTGTTTGGTTTCGTCTCCATCCCAAAAAGACTATTATCATTACAAACCTTGATGGATTTGAATATAAAAGAGCAAAATATAATTTTATAGTAAAATGTTTTCTTCGATTAGCGGAGAATTTGGCAATAAAGCATAGCAATATATTGGTTGTTGATTCTGTTCCTATAAAAGATTATGTCAAAAAAAAGTTTAATGTTGAAGCAAAATATTTTCCCTATGGCTCTGATGTTTTTAATAGCCCTAATAAATCAATAGTTACAGCTTTGAAGCTTAAGCCTAATAAATATTACCTACTTGTTGGAAGATTCCAGACAGATAATAATATTGAAACAATTATTAAAGGCTATCTAAAGGCTGATTCAGATTTTCCTCTTGTTTTGATTGGGAACCATAAAAATACTTATGGAAAATCTCTCGTGAAAAAATATACGGATGACCGAATCGTGTTTTTAGGACAGATTTACGATAAGACTCAATTGAACAATTTGCGTTTTTATAGCAACATTTATTTTCACGGTCATTCAGCCGGTGGAACTAATCCGTCTTTGTTGGAAGCTATGGGTGCTTCGTGTTTGATTTGTGCTCATAACAATCCATATAACAAAGATGTTTTAAAAGAAAATGCTTTCTATTTTAATTCTGAGGCTGATATTACAAACCTGCTTAAAAAAATGCATAAAAAGGATGAATTTCAAACATGGATTGACAATAATTTAAATAACATCAAACTCAATTATAACTGGGAAAACATCATAGAAACATATTATGATTTCTTTCAATCATTAATAAATATTAATTAATTTTGACTGTGATTATCATTTTAAAAATTTGTAAGTAATGAAAAAACGTCTTCAGATATTCTTTCCCTTGCTCTCAATAATTGGAGATGTTTGTATTATTAATTTAATGCTTTATGTTTTTTGTTTTGATGTAACAATTAAATGTTACAGTTCTTTATGGTATATAATGTTCATTTTTGCAAGCATTGCCTGGATTATACTTGCTTTATCTTTCAGGATTTATTCCATGTCAAGAATAAAAGAACGGAAGAAAAAAATTCAGCGAATTTTGATGGCTGGTTTTATTCTATTTTTTCTTTTCATTGTTGGCAGTTCATTTGGAAAATTTGAAATCATTCTAACTCTTAAACTTTTTATTCCGGTATTCCTGTCTTCATTTTTAATAATTATTTGGAGCTTAGTTCTTGACTCTTTGTTGCATTATTTTCGAAAATCCGGATTTAATAAAAAAAATGTTTTAATAGTCGGCTACAATAAACATTCGGATGAACTCAAAGATTATTTCCAATTAAACCCATGGAGTGGTTATTGTTTTAAAGGTTTTGTCCATTCAAAAAAATTAACAGAACATAATATTGTTGACACTTATGATGATTTACGTGATGTTGTTTTAAAAAACAATATTGATGAACTTTTTTTAAATATGAAAGAAATTCCGGATAAACATCGGTCTTCTATAAAACTTATTGCTTCTGATTTACATTTGAGCCTTCATCTGATTCCTGATGTTTCTGATTTTGTATCTTACAAACATCATTACGAGTGGTTCGACCTAATGCCAGTAATCACATTAAGAAAAGGCCCTTTTACTAGTATTTTTAACAGGTTGCTTAAAAGAATAATAGACCTTGTTTTTTCTATACTGGTTCTCTTGTTATTTTTTTCATGGATATCGCCTTTCATTATTCTTTTTATTAAGCTTGGCTCAAAGGGACCTGTTTTTTTCAAGCAAAAAAGAACCGGCTTTCATAACAAATCATTTACTTGTCTAAAATTTCGGACAATGATTGAAAATGTTGATGCTGATTATGTGCAGGCATCAAAAGAAGATAAAAGGTTAACAAAAATTGGCAAAATATTAAGACAAACAAGTTTTGACGAATTGCCTCAGTTTTTTAATGTAATTATCGGACAAATGTCTGTTGTTGGACCTCGCCCTCATATGCTTAATCATACAGAATATTATGCAGACATTATTCCCCGTTATTTATACAGACATTCTGTTAGGCCCGGCATAACAGGCCTTGCACAAATCAGAGGGTACAGAGGTGAGACAAAAGAACTTTCATTGATGAAAACTAGGATTGAGTTAGACATCTATTATATTGAAAACTGGTCGGTTTGGCTTGACATTAAAATTATTGTATTAACAATAGTTAACATATTCAAGGGAGAAAAAAGCGCCTGTTAATCGTTCTTAAATATTATCAAAATTTATTGATTTGTATCACGATTCCCAACCAAATTCTTAGTCAAGCAGTATCATTCTCAGAATTTTATCAGAGTAATTTTATCAAATTATTTCTAACAATATTTTCTAAATAAGGATTTTAATAATTATTTCCTAATTTTGCAGATTCAAAAAACGTTAAGATAAGCAGATGAATAAAAAATATCCAGAATATAAAACATTAGATTTAACCAAGGTAGGTAATGACATAGAAGAATACTGGGAACAAAATCAAATATTCGAAAAAAGTATTGATTCCCGTAAAGAAAACAAACCCTTTGTGTTTTATGAAGGACCTCCTTCTGCCAATGGAATGCCCGGGATTCATCATGTTATGGCACGAACTATAAAAGATGTTTTTTGTAGATATAAAACTTTAAAAGGGCATTTGGTTGAAAGAAAAGCTGGCTGGGACACACATGGATTACCTATAGAAATTGCTGTTGAAAAAACTCTTGGAATTACAAAAGATGATATCGGCAAAAGCATATCTATTGAAAAATATAATCAGCAATGCCGAAAAGAAGTAATGAAGTATAAGAATTCCTGGGACGATCTAACCAAGAAAATGGGATATTGGATTAACCTTGAAAATCCTTACATAACTTTTGATAATAAATATATTGAAACTGTTTGGTATCTACTTAAAAAACTTTACGATAAAGGGCTTTTATATAAAGGATATTCCATTCAGCCCTATTCGCCTGCTGCCGGAACAGGATTAAGTACTCATGAATTAAACCAGCCAGGGTGTTATAAAAATGTTAAAGACTCAACTGTTGTTGCACAATTTAAAGTCGTCAGAGATAATAAATCTGAATTTTTGTTTAACAATTCTGATGATGATATATTTTTTATTGCCTGGACAACCACGCCCTGGACATTGCCTTCAAACACTGCTCTTGCTGTAGGAAAAAACATAAAATATGTTAAAGTAAAAACAATTAATAAATACACATCACAAAACATTACAGTAATTCTTGCCGAAAATCTTTTGTCGAAATATTTTCCAAAAAATTCTGAACGCAAATACGAATATTTTGAAATTGAAAAAGAATACAAAGGAATTGATTTTGATGGGATTCGTTACGAACAACTTTTGCCTTACGAACAGCCCAAAGATGGCGATGCTTTTAGAGTTATAATTGGTGATTTTGTTACAATTGAAGAAGGTACAGGAATCGTTCATATTGCTCCAAGTTTTGGTGCAGATGACTTTCGTGTCGGAAAACAATCCGGAATTGGTTCGTTAACCATGGTAAACAAAAAAGGACAATTTGTTGATGCTATGGGCGAATTTGCCGGTCGCTTTGTTAAAAACGAATATGACCCGAACTTTGACCCTAAATCTAAAGAAAGCGTTGACGTTGACATAATTGTTAAACTAAAAAAAGAAAATAAAGCTTTCCGTACCGAAAAATATGAACACTCATATCCTCATTGCTGGAGAACCGATAAGCCAATTCTTTATTATCCTTTAGATTCATGGTTTGTTAAAACCACCGATTATAAAGACAAAATGATTGAGTACAATAAAACAATTAATTGGAAACCTGTTTCAACCGGTGTAGGTCGCTTTGGAAATTGGCTTGAAAATCTTGTTGACTGGAATCTTTCAAGGTCCAGATTTTGGGGAGTTCCATTACCAATTTGGGCAACAAAAAACAAAACCGAACAAATTTGTATTGGCTCGATTAAACAATTAAAACAAGAAATAAAAAAATCGATAGATGCCGGATTTATGAATTCTAATCCTTTTGAAAAATTTGCTACCGATGATTTTTCTGAAGATAATTATAATACTTTTGACATCCATCGTCCTTTTGTTGATGACATCGTTTTGGTTTCGGAAAGTGGAGAGAAAATGCATCGCGAAACCGACCTTATTGATGTTTGGTTTGATTCCGGATGCATGCCTTATGCTCAAATGCATTATCCTTTTGAAAACAAAGATAAATTTAAGAATAATTTTCCTGCCGATTTTATAGCCGAAGGTGTTGACCAAACAAGAGGCTGGTTTTTTACTATGCATGCAATTGCTACAATGTTGTTTGATTCTGTGTCATATAAAACTTGCATCTCCAACGGTTTAGTTTTAGATAAAGAGGGTAATAAAATGTCAAAGCGCCTTGGAAACGCAGTTGATCCTTTCATGACAATTGAAAAATATGGTCCAGATGCAACACGTTGGTACATGATTACAAATGCACAACCCTGGGACAACCTTAAATTTAATCTTAAGGGCATAGCTGAGGTACAAAGGAAATTTTTTGGTACGATTTACAACACTTATGCTTTTTTTGCATTGTATGCTAATATTGATGGTTTCGCTTATAAAGAAGATGATATTCCTGTTGAAAGTCAACCCGAAATTGACCGCTGGATTATCTCTGAACTGAACTCTTTGATAAAAAAAGTTGATGCATTTTATGCTGATTACGAACCTACAAAAGCAGGTAGAGCTATTACTGAATTTGTTAATGAACATTTAAGCAATTGGTATGTTCGTTTATGCAGAAGAAGATTCTGGAAGGGAAGCTATACCGATGATAAAATTTCCGCCTATCAAACTTTATACAAATGCCTTGAAACTGTTGCGCAGCTATCTTCACCAATAGCTCCTTTTTTCATGGACAGGCTTTTTATTGACTTGAACTCTATTACAAACAAACATAAGGAACAATCTGTTCACTTAACAGATTTTAATGATGCTAATGAAAAATTAATAGACAAAAACCTTGAAGAAAGAATGCAGCTTGCACAAAAAATCTCTTCAATGGCTTTATCTTTAAGAAAAAAGACAAACATTCGTGTAAGGCAACCCTTAAACAAAATTATGATTCCTGTTTTAAATGAAAATTTAAAAAACCAGATAGAGGCAGTTAAGGATTTGATTATTTCAGAAATCAATGTTAAAGAGATTGAATATATTAATGATGCCTCAGATATTTTGGTGAAAAAAATTAAGGCAAATTTTAAAAGCCTTGGTCCTAAGTATGGGAAACTAATGAAACAAATTGCTTTTGCAATTAGTGCTTTTTCACAAAATGATATTAACAAAATTGAACACGAAGAAAAATACGAACTAATTGTCGATAATCAAAAAATTGTAATTTTACTCTCTGATGTAGAGGTTATAACTGAAGATATTCCGGGATGGGTGGTAGCAAACATTAACAATTTAACTGTGGCTCTTGATATAACAATTACTGACAAATTGCGAGAAGAAGGCATTGCACGTGAGCTGATTAACAGAATTCAAAATCTTAGAAAAGATAAAAATTTTGATGTAACCGACAAGATATTAATTCAAATTGAAAAAAATGATGAAATTATTTCTTCAATTAAAAATAATTATACATATATTTGCTCAGAAACCTTAGCAAAATCTTTAGAGGTTGTTGAAAAAATAGATAGTTTTGACAAAATTCTTATAGAGCTTGTTGACAATATAAAAGCTTATATTGATATTGAAAAATTATAATAAGTTAAACTGTTTTTTACTCTTTTAAAAAAACTTAAACCATGGAAACACAAGAAAACAAAGTTAAAACAAAATATTCTGACGAAGAATTGGAAGAATTCAAACAATTAATTCTAAAAAAATTGAAAGAAGCAAATGAAGATTTAAAATTGCTCACTGATGCATATAGAAACAATAACGAAAATGATATCAATGATACTTCTCCAACATTTAAGGTACTTGAAGAGGGAAATATTGTTCTTTCTAAGGAAGAAAACGGTCAGTTGGCAGCTCGTCAGCATAAGTTTATTAAAAATTTAGAAAACGCATTAATAAGAATTGAAAACAAAACTTATGGTATTTGCAGAGAAACAGGAAGGCTTATTTCAAAAGAAAGATTAAAAAGCGTTCCTCATGCTACACTTAGCATTGACGCAAAACTAAAACAATACTCAAAAAAATAAATTCTTTCAATTTTATTACCTTCATTATTATATTTTGAAAAAACCATTATTAATTATTTTCCTTGTTTTAATTCTTGACCAAACAATCAAGATTTTAGTAAAAACCAATATGTTTCTTGGTCAGGATATTTATGTCTTGGGAGATTGGTTTATAATCCATTTCACCGAAAACAACGGGATGGCTTTTGGTTGGGAGTTTGCGGGAAAATTTGGTAAGCTCGGTTTAAGTGTTTTTAGAATATTGGCAATTTGTGCAATTGGTTGGTATTTATTTAAAATCACTAAAGAAAAAGAAAAAACAGGATTAATAATTAGCGTTTCTTTAATTTTCGCTGGTGCTATCGGAAATATAATTGATAGTGCTTTTTATGGTTTAATATTTAGCGAAAGTGGTAATTTTTTCTCTCAAACAGTTGCAAGTATTTTTCCTGAAAGCACAAGCTATGGAACATTTTTACACGGAAGGGTTGTTGACATGCTATATTTTCCAATTATTCAAGGATATTATCCTGATTGGTTTCCTTTTTTAGGAGGTCGGGATTTAGTTTTTTTCCGTCCGGTATTTAATATTTCCGATTCATCAATTTCAGTTGGTGTTTTCATGTTAATTATTTTTCAGAAGCGTTATTTCACAAAACAGGAAGATGAAGAAGTAGAAATGCTTGACCCTGTTGCTGAAGACCTTTAAAAATTCCTTTTGTTTTTGTTGATAAATTTTAAGAATTTGCTTTTCTTTGTATTATGCATGATGATAGCATAAAGAAAAAAGCAATAATTGTTGGTGCAGGCCCCGCAGGACTTACTGCAGCTTTTGAATTACTGAAAAACACAAATATTAATCCAATTGTTTTTGAAAAAAGTGAACACATTGGAGGGATTTCCAAGACTCTTAATTATAAAGGCAATAGAATAGATTTGGGAGGTCATCGATTTTTTTCAAAATCCGAGCGCGTTATGAATTGGTGGCTAGAAATAATGCCACTTCAAACATCTCCATCAAAAGAAGAAATTTTATTAAATTCCTTTTCTGAACATAAGAAATCATCAAATAATTATTCCGACCCCGAGATTTCCGACAAAGTAATGTTGGTTCGCAAACGCCTTTCTCGAATATATTTTTTGCGTAAATTTTTCGATTATCCAATTTCTTTAAACTTTAAAACTCTTACCAATCTTGGTTTTATTAAAATTGCAAAAATTGGCTTTTTTTATTTAAAAATTTTGCTTTTTCCTATTAAACCCGAAAAATCTCTTGAAGATTTTTTCATCAACAGGTTTGGAAAAGAGTTGTATAAAATATTTTTTAAGGATTATACGAAAAAAGTTTGGGGCGTAGATTGCCAACAAATAAAACCTGAATGGGGAGCACAAAGAGTAAAGGGCTTGTCAATTTCTAAAGCACTAATTCATTCTGTTAAAAATATTTTTAAGAAGAAAACATCTATTGAGCAAAAAAATATCGAAACAAGTCTTATTGAAAAATTCCTGTATCCCAAACTTGGTCCCGGACAATTATGGGAAGAAGTTGCCAATAGGATTAAAATAAATGGTGGAGAAATTTTCACAAAACATTTAGTTGTTGGAATTCATAAAAAAGAAAAATTTATTGTACGTGTTGACGTCAAAAATCTTGAAACAGATAAAGTGTTTGTTGTTGAAGGAAATTATTTTTTTTCTTCAATGCCTGTAAAAGATTTAATCGGTGCTTTTAAGAATTCGGTTTCTACAAAAGTAAATGAAATTGCAAATGGTTTGGTTTATCGTGATTATATTTCTGTTGGTTTGCTTTTAGATAAAATGAAAATAAAAAATAACACCAAAATTAAAACGATAAACAATATCGTTCCCGACAACTGGATTTATACCCAGGAAAGAGATGTTATGGTTGGCAGATTACAAATTTTTAATAATTGGAGTCCTTATTTGGTTAAAAACCTTAATAAAATTTGGGTGGGCTTAGAATATTTTTGCAACGAAGGGGATGAGATTTGGTCCAAACCAGATGACGAAATGGGAAAATTTGCTATTGATGAATTATGTAAAATTGATATTATTGACAAAAATGACGTTCTCGATTTTACCGTAATTCGTATGGAAAAAACCTATCCTGCATATTTTGGAACCTATGATAAATTTGATGTCGTTAGAAATTTTACCGACACAATTGAAAATCTTTTTTTGATAGGCAGAAACGGCATGCATCGTTATAATAATATGGACCACTCAATGCTAACAGCAATGATAGCGGTTGAAAATATTGTTAATGGAGTTAAATCTAAGGACAATATTTGGGGGGTAAACGCTGAAGAAGAATATCATGAAAAACGCTAAAAAATTTAATAAATTAAAAAAATTCTGGCTAAATATTAATTGCGAAGATCGGTCAGGATTTAATTTTTTTTCGTTTGGATTAATAGTGATTTATTCTTTGCTTGTTGCTTTTGGCATATATCATCACGAACCATGGCGAGATGAGGCACAGGCATGGTTAATTGCCCGTGATTTGAATTTTTTTGGCATAATTAATCAAATGTGCTACGAAGGAACACCTGCATTGTGGCATTTAATTATTGCTCCTTTTGCAAAAGCAGGCCTTCCTTATTTTAGCATAAACATTATTCATTTAGTAATTTCTATTGGGGGAATTTCTGTTTTTGTAATCAAATCAGACTTTTCAAAACTTTTTAAAATCCTATTCATTTTTTCCTATTATTTAGCTTATGAATACGCTGTTGTTGCTAGAAATTATTCATTAACGATTTTGTTTTTGTTTTTGATTGCTTCTATGTATGAAAAGCGATTTGAAAAGCCGATTGTTTTTTCAGTTTTGATTTTCTTTTTGTTTAATACCAATGTATTTGGAGCTATTATTGCCTTTGCTATTTCATCATTATTTGTATTTGAAAGCTTAAATATTTTCAAGTCAAAGAAGATTTATTTTATTTCATGGCTAATCATTTTGCTAAGTTTTATATTCTTAGTTTTTCAATTAATTCCGCCAGATGCTAATATTATAAGCTCAGTTTTTACTTATTGTAATTATATTGCTCCAGCAAAAATGTTCACTAATGCTTTTATTCCACTTCGTTTTTATCATCATAGTATTTATACTTTCTTGTTTTTTACATTGCTTGTTCTAGTTTTTTGCATTTCATTGATAAAAAAACCAAAGCTTATATTTTTAATTTCTATTACATTTTCAGGATTTATTTATGTGTTTGTATTTAAACATGGAGGTTACCATCGGCATCATGCAATGATATTAGTATTTATGATTTATATATTGTGGATTCAGAAATACTATAAAAACAACTATTCAATTATTAAATTCATCCCATTTAATGAAGTTCTCAATAAAAATATTAGTGTTTTAAGAAATATATTCTATGGAATTTTAATGCTATGTTTATCGTATTCTGTTGTTTATAGTTTTAACACATATTATAAGGAGTTAAAATATAATTTTTCAGGAGCAAAAGACATGGGGGATTTTATTAAAAACGATGATTTTGACGACTATGAGATTGCTGCATTTTCCGTTTTTAGAGCAATCGCAGTTATTCCATATATTAACCAAAAATCAATTTGGTATGTTCAAACCAACAGAATGGGTTCTTTTGGAACATGGGACAAACACACCCTAAACAAAACTAACGCTTCTATTGAATCTCTTATTAAACGAACCGAAAATAAACTATTGATAAATAAAAAAGTTTTAGTTTTGGTTTCAGATACAACTGAGCTTGAACAATTAGTTAATTTTGAATTAATTTATGAAACGTCTCATAAAGATTTTTGGATTGACGGAGAAACAGTTTCTGAAAATTATTGGCTATACAAGCCGCTTTAACAAATTATTTAAACTTGAAAACAACAAGCAACAAAAACTACATTATTTTTTTTCTTACAATTATTTCAATTGTAAGGAGTTTGTTTGTTCTTTTCGGCACATCAAAATATGGATTGGGCTTGTCTCCCGATTCAATAATTTATCCTTCTGTCTCTCATAGTTTGGGGCAGGGAGGCGGTTTATTATTTTTCAAATAAAAAAACAATAACTATTTCCGACTTTGTTAAAAATTGTTCAAAAGAAAAAAGTGTTTACCTTGTTATGTTTTATGATTGCCCTTGGGATTTCTCAAAAGAAATTAATATATTAAAAACTAAATATAATTTTAAAAAAATTAAAAATTTTGATGATTCTGAAATCTTTTTTCTTAATTCAAAAATCTTTGGCAGAGACCACAATTAAAGAAATTTACCAAAATGTTAGTATAAATTTTAAAGAGTCTACATAAAACTGTTTGCATCTTGTTAGTTATATTATTTTATGCAATAAACAACCATTTTAAATTTTTGTTGTCTATATATAATAAGTGTTTGTGTAATTAGTAACATTTATTAGTTTTGAACGTATATTATAACCCTCTTTTAGGTATTTAAATAAATTTTAAAATGAAAAAAATTTACATTCTTGTTCTGGTACACATTTTTTTTATCTCATTTACATATTCCCAATCGAAAAATCCGATTACTAATTTTTCTACAGATAAATCAAAAAATGTAAAAATTTACCAAACTTCAAACCAAACAAAAAATCTTTTTAAAGGTTCAAAATCAAATTGGGTGGTTCAATTTAATAAAGCCATTAACGCAGGAGGTTTAAATCAGGCAGGCGTTGAAACTGATGGCAGTTTCATATACACAGCTCAATGGAATAGCGATACAATTATTAAATATGATATGTTGGCAAATTTCATTGAAAAATTTACTATTTCCGGCGTTTCTTATCTTAGAGACCTTGCCTTTGACGGAACTTATTTTTATGGTGGCTCTGTTGATTCTATTATTTATAAAATGGATTTTAATACAAAAACATTGATTGGTAAAATCTCCTGTCCATCAGGAGTAGAAGTAAGGCATATTGCTTTTGATGAATCTCTTAATTCTTTTTGGATAGGTAATTGGGCAAGCAATATTCTTCTTATAAATAAAGCAGGAGTAATTCTTGACACAATTCCTGCCGCTTCTCATAAGCTTGCCAATATTTATGGTTCTGCTTATGACAATATTACACTTGGGGGTCCTTACCTTTGGGTTTTTAACCAAGGTGGTAATTATTGCGATATTGTTCAGTTAAGTATTCCTGCTAAAAAACCAACAGGTTTAATTCATGATGCAACTATTGATGTTGCGCTAAATTCTGTTGGCGCAGTAGCCGGTGGTTTATTTACATATACAGACATATCTACAGGAACAACAATTTTGGGAGGGCTATACCAGGGAAACCCAAACGGAGTTTTTGCTTACACTTTATCTTCAATTTATGTTGCGAAAGATGCAAGTGTTACAAAATTATTATCTCCTATAACATCATGTGGCTTGGGAAGTAATGAAAAAATTAAAATTACTGTAAAGAATTTAGGGTTTGACACTTTGTATAATTTGGTTGTATGTTATTTATATGATTCTATTCTTGTTACAGACACTCTTCCCGATCCTCTTAATCCTTACGAATCCTATGATTTTCAATTCGATTTCGGAATTTATATGATTCCAACCGGCAATTACGACATAACAACATATACATCTTTGCCTAATGACGAATACAATAATAACGATACTCTTTCTGTAACAATATCTAACGTTTTTCCATTTTCACCACCCTATTCTAATGGATTTGAACCATTGGATGATATGATAGGATGGAAAATTGAAGATGGGAATAACGATGATTACACTTGGTATCAATCCAATACCGGTGGCTATACAAATCCATCTTGTTTTGTTTATTCATGGAATCCAAACGGAATTTTTGCTGCTGATGATTGGCTGTTTTCTACTTGCCTTAATCTTGATGCAGGAAAATATTATGCCGTAAAATTTTTAACCAAAGTTGCTTTGTCAACATACCCCGAAAGCTTAGAATTGTTTATTGGAACTAATGCATATTCTGGTGCTATGACTACATCAATTAAGGATTTAAGTTATATTGACACTGAAAATTATGTTGTTGTTTATGATTCTTTCTCTGTGGCACAAACCGGAACATATTATCTTGGATGGCATGTTTATAGTGCAGCCGATAATTTTATGTTGTTTATTGATGACATCGTTGTTGATGAAAGCGTGGGTATTGAAGAAGCTCCAAAAACTATTAACCTCAACATATATCCAAATCCAACCAAAGATGTTTTGTTTGTTAAGGCCTCTTATAATATTAAAAATATCAAAATTTTTAATGCTCTCGGTCAATTAATGATGATCAAAATTGTTGATGATAATTTTATTAAAATTTCAACTGCTGATTTCAATAAAGGAATTCATTATATCCAAATAGAAACCAACCAAGATATTGTTACAAGAAAAGTTAGTTTTGTTGACTAAATATTTTCAAATCATTACAAAATTTCTATAAGAATTTCATTCAAAATCTTGTATTTATAAAAATTTGATTAATTTTGCACTCCCTTTTAATAAAGGATTCTTTCTATGAAAAAATAGGGCCTATAGCTCAGCTGGTTAGAGTAGTTGACTCATAATCAATTGGTCCCTGGTTCGAGTCCAGGTGGGCCCACATAAAAAAACCCAGCACACAGTGTTGGGTTTTTTCTATACCTTTATTGAATGTGTTGTTGTTATATTATTTATTCAGAAAATTTAACGAAATTTTATACTGGTGCTTGTCAGGATGATTTGGAAAAGCGCATTTTAAAGCACAACATTCATGCTTACGGTAATAATAGGTTTACATCCAATTCTGACGACTGGAAATTGTTCCTTAAAATTAAGACGGCAGATTATGCACATGCAATTCGTCTGGAAAGAAAAATTAAATCGATGAAAAGCAGCAGTTACATTAAAAACCTAAAACAATACCCCGAGATTATTAGTAAGATATTTAAGGAAACCAAAAAGAGTAGTTGACTCTCCCGAAAGCTTTCGGGACAATTGGTCCCTGGTTCGAGTCCAGGTGGGCCCACGAAGAGCTCTCACATTGTGAGAGTTCTTTTTTTTCCCTTGTAATAAATTTAAATTTCTAAAAGAACCCCTAATTGTAAAATATAGTAAAGAGTGATATGCAAAACTTGAGAAAGAAATACAAACAATCAAGTAAAAACTTGATTAATGATCACAATTTCAATTACATAATTTAAGTTTTCGGATAGGCATTAATTAATTTGTATTTATTTATAAATCGACACAATATTAGATTGTAAACTTCGTTTTTATGAGATATTTTTGTTGAAATAATAAAGTAATGCAATATTTAAAAAAAAAATTACTTTGTTCAAAATATAATATAGTTAATTAAAAATAAATCACATATTTAAATCCTACTCAAAATGAAAAAAACTACTAAATTAGTTCTGTTGTCGATGATTTTGTTATTAACAAATCAAAGCTATGCCACAAAATGGCGTGTAAACAGTAATCCTTCAATTAATGCAAATTTCACTAGTCTTCAGGCTGCGAATAATAGTAGCAGTGTGGTAGCGGGCGACACCCTTTATTGTGAGAATGGTTCATATTTTGGTAATGTTGTCTTGAATAAAAGACTTGTAATTATTGGTCCAGGCTATTTCCTGGCCCAGAACGATTCTACTCAAGCTTACCCAAGTCCTTCAATTATTAATAACCTCACCTTTGCTGATGGTAGTGACAACACCTTAGTTACAGGCATGAAAATAATTGGACAATGCAAATTTGGTAAAGTCCAATATGATACTTTAACAAATATTTCACTTGTCAGAAATCATATAAATAATATTTATAGTAATACTAGCAATTACTCAACCTCTGAAAATATTGTTATAAGGCAATGTTATATTACTAACTATATATATTTAGATTCAAAGATTCAATCAGTATATATTCAGAACAATATTATTGTTGGTTATGTCAGCATGACACCTGTTACCGGTGAGTTTTCTAACAACACATTAATTACAAGTTACAGTAGTTCTGCTTTTGACGCCGATAACACAACTATTTTCAATAATATAATAATAAATAATTACAGTAGTACAAATCAATCACAACAAGGGGTCTCGTCTGGCACTTTCATTCCTTCTGGAAATAACACAATTTCTCACAATGTGATTGATAATACAACTATAGCAACAGCACCAAATAATTATTTTTCTGCAGTTGACACTAATGTTGTAGATTATACTGGTTCTGCTGATTCCCAATACCAATTAAAAGTAGGTTCTCCTGCTATTGCTTATGGTTTTAATAATAATGATTGCGGAGCTTTTGGAGGCACTTATGCATATATTATTTCAGGTCTGCCATATATGATACCTCATATTTTTGATGCAATAATACCCGGTTCAGCGAATAAGACAGACGGACTTAATGTGATAATCAAAGCAAAAGTTCAGAACCAATAGTAATAAATATGAAAAATTATAAATTATATCGCTTGCTGGTTTTCAGCATGATATTGGTTTTTCATTGGCAAGGGGCATTTTCGCAAAACATATCAAGTTTTGAATATTTTTTCGACAATGACCCCGGGTTTGGGAATGGTCAGTCGATAAATGTTACTCCTAATGAAGTTGTAACTACAAATACTAACCTTAGCTTGGCAAATCTATCATATGGCATTCATGTCCTTTATTTCAGGGCAAAGGAATCAGGCAGGTGGAGTCAAACCCATAGCCGACTTGTTGGTGTTTCAGGTGCTGGGCAAATTAGTGCAGGAGAGTATTTTTTCGACAATGATCCGGGTTTTGGAAACGGAATACCAATAAGCATTAGTTCAGGCAATTTAACCAATATTACTTTTAGCCCAGATATTTCAGGTCTTACAAATGAAATTCACAGCCTAAATATCAGGGTTTTTGATGGCTCATGGAGTCAAACTTTCACTAAGTTAATAGGTGTTTTCACATCTAATAACAATGCCCAATATACTGCTGAGTATTTTTTCGACAATGACCCTGGTTATGGTAATGGTATCAATATAGCAGGTCTTACTTCTTCTTCAACAATAAGTTTTTCACCTGATATTTCTGGATTAAGCCCCGGTTTGCATATGATTTATATGCGACTTGCAGGGGGAATTTATAGTCAGACTTTAAACAAACAAATTATTATCACTGATGATGTTAATAATCCACTTGGATTTGAGTATTTCTTTGATAATGATCCTGGTTTTGGAAATGCCACTACTTTGTCGGCAACAAATACTTCTAGCGGAGTTTACATAGTAAATTCAAATTTGTCTTTGAGTAGTCTTTCTAATGGAGTTCATATATTAAATATCAGGGCATATAACGGACAATATAGCCACATTTATTCTAAAGCAATTGGTGTTTTTGATAATGCAATTTCATCTAATTTCACTGCTGAATACTTCTTTGATAATGACCCCGGATTTGGAAATGCTACTGCCGTCATGGATTCTACGGTTAATGGTAGTTTGAGTTTTAGTATTGATTTATCTTTACTAAGCTACGGTATTCATTCAATATCCTTAAGGGTAAATCAAGGTGAATGGAGTCAGACTTATACCAAAGATGTTTTTGTTTTTGAAGATATGGGAATTAGCGATATTGAATATTTTATTGACAATGATCCTGGCTATGGTTTGGCAACACCTATAAGCTTTTCGCCTACAGCCTCGCAAGTGGTTTTCAATTTTAATGCAATATTAACTTCTTTACCAAAGGGTTTACATATTATCGGTATCAGAACAAAATCAGGAAACTGGAGTCAGACTGTCTCAAGGGAGTTCTATGTTTTGGAAAATCAGAATATTGTAGCTGCAGAATATTTTTTCAATACAGATCCCGGTTTTGGAAATGCTTCATCACTCATCGTAAATTCAGGAAAAGTTGTTAATTTAAATTTTCAAGCTAATATTAACTCATTAACACTTGGGAAAAATTATGTTTATGCCAGGGTGAAAACTGGTGATGGTGAATGGAGTTTAGTATATAGTGATTCAATTGCAATAACTGCAAAAGCTGATTTTTCTGCTGATTCAGTTTGCTTAGGATCTGCTACTACATTCACTAATCTTACAACAGATAGTGATGTAAATACTGCATATAAATGGGATTTAGAAAATGATGGAACCATAGATGCTGTTTCTTCGACAGGTTTTTCTTTTACATTCTCTACTTCAGGAAATCATGTAGTAAAACTTATCGCTTACCAACCTGATGGTAGTGGCGATACAATTATTAAGAATGTTTATGTTATACCAAGCTTAATACCTTTGGTAAATGTTATTGCAAATAACACTACAATTTGCTCCGGCTCAACAGTAATCTTCACAGCCACACCAACAAATGGTGGAACTACACCTACTTATACCTGGAAAGTTAATGGAGCAAATGTTGGAACAAACAGCAATACTTTTAGTTCATCAACTTTACTAAATAGTAATATTGTGAATGTTGTTATGCATTCATCAGAATATTGTGCAAATCCTGATTCTGCTGTTTCAACAGGAATACAAATGACAGTTACGAATACTGTAATCCCAGCTGTTTCAATTTCGGCAAATAACTCTACAATTTGTTCTGGCTCAACAGTTATATTCACAGCTACACCAACAAATGGCGGAACTACACCAATTTATACTTGGAAAGTTAATGGAGCAAATGTTGGAACAAACTCCAACACTTTCAGTTCATCAACTTTGCAAAATAGTGATATTGTGAACGTTGTTATGCATTCATCAGAATATTGTGCAAACCCTGATTCTGCTGTTTCAATGGGAATACAAATGAATGTTACGAATACTGTAATTCCTGCTGTAGCAATTTCAGCAAATAACACAACAATTTGCGCAGGTTCAACAGTAATATTCACAGCTACACCAACAAATGGTGGAACTACACCTATTTATACCTGGAAAGTCAATGGAGCAAATGTTGGAACAAACTCCAATACTTTTAGTTCATCAGCTTTGCTAAATAGTGATATTGTGAATATTGTTATGCTTTCATCAGAAAGTTGTGCAAATCCTGATTCTGCTGTTTCAGTTGGAATACAAATGAATGTTACGAATTCTGTAATCCCTGTTGTATCAATTTCAGCCAATGACACAACAATTTGTGTAGGTTCAACAGTTATATTCACAGCCACACCAACAAATGGTGGAACTACACCTATTTATACTTGGAAAGTCAATGGAGTAAATGCTAGAACAAACTCCAATACTTTTAGTTCATCAGCTTTGCTAAATAGTGATATTGTGAATATTGTTATGCTTTCATCAGAAAGTTGTGCAAACCCTGATTCTGCTGTTTCAACAGGAATACAAATGAATGTTACAAATACTGTAATCCCCGCTGTAGCAATTTCAGCAAATAACACAACAATTTGCTCCGGCTCAACAGTAATCTTCACAGCCACAGCAACAAATGGTGGAACTACACCTATTTATTCTTGGAAGGTTAATGGAGCAAATGTTGGAACAAACTCTAACACTTTCACTTCATCAACTTTATTAAATAGTGATATTGTGAATGTTGTTATGCATTCATCAGAAAGTTGTGCAAACCCTGATTCTGCTGTTTCAACAGGAATACAAATGAATGTTACAAATACAGTAATTCCTTCAGTTTCAGTTTCAGCAAATAACACCACAATTTGCTCCGGCTCAACAGTAATCTTCACAGCCACAGCAATAAATGGTGGAACTACACCAACTTACACATGGAAAGTTAATGGAACAAATGCTGGAACAAACAGCAATACTTTCACTTCATCAACTTTGCTAAACAGTGATATTGTTAATGTTGTTATGTTTTCTTCAGAAAGTTGTGCAAACCCTGATTCTGCTGTTTCTACGGGAATACAAATGAATGTTACAAATACTGTAATCCCTGCTGTATCAATTTCAGCGAATGACACAACAATTTGTGCAGGCTCAACAGCAATATTCACAGCCACACCAACAAATGGAGGAACTACACCTATTTATACCTGGAAAGTCAATGGAGCAAATGTTGGAACAAACAGCAATACTTTCAGTTCATCAACTTTGCTAAACAGCGACATTGTTAAGGTTGTTATGCTTTCATCAGAAAATTGTGCAAATCCTGATTCTGCTGTTTCAACAGGAATACAAATGAATGTTTTTAATTCTCTAATTCCTTCTGTTTCAGTTTCAGCAAATGACACTACAATTTGTGCAGGTTCAACAGCGATATTCACAACTACAGCAACAAATGGCGGAACGACACCAACTTACACATGGAAAGTTAATGGAGCAAATGCTGGAACAAACAACAATACTTTCAGTTCATCAGCATTGCTAAATAGTGATATTGTTAATGTTGTTATGCTTTCATCAGAAAGTTGTGCAAACCCTGATTCTGCAGTTTCAACAGGAATACAAATGAATGTTACGAATACTGTAATACCTGCTGTATCAATTTCAGCGAATGACACAACAATTTGTGCAGGCTCAACAGCAATATTCACAGCCACACCAACAAATGGAGGAACTACACCTATTTATACCTGGAAAGTTAATGGAGCAAATGTTGGAACAAACAATAATACTTTCAGTTCATCAGCTTTGCTAAATGGTGATATTGTGAATGTTGTTATGCTTTCATCAGAATATTGTGCAAATCCTGATTCTGCTGTTTCAACAGGAATACAAATGAATGTTACGAATTCTGTAATCCCTGCTGTATCAATTTCAGCCAATGACACTTCAATTTGTGCAGGTTCAACAGTAATATTCACAGCCACACCAACAAATGGTGGAACTACACCTATTTATACTTGGAAAGTTAATGGAGTAAATGTTGGAACAAACAGTAATACTTTTAGTTCATCAACTTTACTAAATAGTGATATTGTTAATGTTGTTATGCTTTCATCAGAATATTGTGCAAACCCTGATTCTGCTGTTTCAACGGGAATACAAATGAATGTTACAAATACTGTAATTCCTGCTGTATCAATTTCATCAAATAACACAACAATTTGTGTAGGTTCAACAGCAATATTCACAGCCACACCAACAAATGGTGGAACTTTTCCTACTTATACCTGGAAAGTTAATGGAGCAAATGTTGGAACAAACAGCAATACTCTCAGTTCATCAGCTTTACTAAATAATGATATTGTTAAAGTTGTTATGCTATCATCAGAAAGTTGTGCAAACCCTGATTCTGCTGTTTCAATAGGAATACAAATGACTGTTACGAATTCTATAATCCCTGCTGTTTCTATTTCAGTAAATGATACAACAATTTGTGCAGGTTCAACAGTAATATTCACAGCTACACCAATAAATGGTGGAACTACACCTATTTATATCTGGAAAGTAAATGGAGCAAATGTTGGAACAAACTCCAATATTTTCACTTCATCAACATTACTAAATAGTGATATTGTTAAGGTTGTTATGCTATCATCAGAAAGTTGTGCAAATCCTGATTCTGCTGTTTCAATAGGAATACAAATGACTGTTACGAATTCTATAATCCCTGCTGTTTCAATTTCAGCAAATGATACTTCAATTTGTGCAGGTTCAACAGTAATATTCACAGCTACATCAATAAATGGGGGAACTTCTCCTATTTATACTTGGAAAGTTAATGGAGCAAATATTGGAACAAACTCCAACACTTTTAGTTCATCAACTTTGCTAAATAGTGATATTGTTAATGTTGTTATGCATTCATCAGAAAGTTGTGCAAACCCTGATTCAGCTGTTTCAGTTGGAATACAAATGATTGTTACTAATTCATTAATCCCAGCTGTTTCTATTTCAGCAAATGACACAACAATTTGTACAGGTTCAACAGTAATATTCACAGCTACACCAATAAATGGTGGAACTACACCTATTTATACTTGGAAAGTTAATGGAGTAAATGTTGGAACAAACTCCAACACTTTCAGTTCATCAACTTTGCTAAATAGCAATATTGTGAATGTTGTTATGCTTTCATCAGAAAGTTGTGCAAACCCGGATTCTGCTGTTTCAACAGGAATACAAATGACAGTGAATCCAAAACCATCCACTCCAACAATAAATTTAGCATTAAATGATTCTATTGAATGTTCAATTTCGGGAGATAATTATTACTGGTTTTTAGAAAACATTCTAACCGGATTTAATTCAAAGGCTATTAAGCCTCTGCAAAATGGAAATTACAAAGTAATTATATCAATAAATAATTGCTATTCTGATAGTTCAAACAACTACTATTACAATAAGGTTTCAATAGATGAAATAAACAATGATAACACTTTTGTTATTTATCCAAATCCAACAACATCTTATTTTATTATTGATTTAGACAAGTCTCATTTTATCAATTCTATTGAAATTATATCTCTTGAAGGTAAAGTTGTTTATTCTAAAGAAGTTAATGAACAAATCAAAGAAATTAAGGTTGAATTACCTGGTTTGAATTTTGGTGTTTATTTTATTTCATTAAAAACACAGAACGATATATATCATTCAAGAATTATTATTAGAAATTAATTTAAAGCGACACATATTATTTTGTGTCGCTAATTTCTTTCTTATCAAAAAGCTTCGGTATCCAAATTTCTAAAAGAACCACTTATTGAAAAATATGGTCAGGAATGGTATGAAAAACTTGAGAAATAAATAGATTCAGGTAATTTTAAGTATTAACCTTTCATGGCTTTTGTCCAGTGGAGAATGAGGGATTAGAATCCTTAGGGTTCGATAAATCCTAAATCTCAGCTTCAACAAATATACAAATATCATCATGAATATTTATTAATATGCGAATTATAGCATTTTCTCAGGTAATAGTTCGTAAGTACGAACTTAATTTTTAAAAGTTGAGTACTTGTCTTTACCTGAATATATGTATTAATAAATGTCTATTGAAGACAGATGAATAAGTACTTTAGGTTACTTTATAGGTTAAAATCACGTTTAAGAAATTCATCTATTAGCATCAAATCTTCAATCAAAAAGTTCGATTCTTCCCCGTTTAGGTCCACACACTCCGCTTCATTTATGAATGCGGAGTTCTTTTATATTTTTGACGCAGTGTTTATAAAGAGATTTTGAAAAAAACTATTAACATTGTTAATGCCCCTATTAAAAAACCTGTATAAACCTGTGCTGAGTTATGAGTATTTAGTCTCAGTCTTGCAAATCCCACTAGGCCCGAAACCAAAAACAAAACTATAACCAAATATTGAAGAGGCAAGTTTAATAAAATTGAAATACTAATAAACAAAGTTGTTAATCCTCCTATTGCAATCATGTGAATACTAATTTTCCACCAAAAATTAATTATTAGCGCTTCAATTACTAAAATGGTTGCCCCAAGCAAAAAGTTAGAATAAATCTCAGGAATATTTAATTTATTAAACAAATAATAATTTATATAATAAAAAATTGCTGTCATTAAACATGGAAAAATTCTTTCTTCCTTCGTGTTCATTTTAAATGATTTAATCATTTCTTTTCTTTTTAAGAAAAACATCATTATTACAGGAAATACACATGTAGAAACAAAAACAATAATAATTAACGACATTTTTGCACTAAAGGAAATCCTGAACGATGTGTAAGATTTTAACGAAAACAAAAGCAGAAAAGCATATGTTGGAACAAATAAAGGATGAAAAACATATGTTAAGATTTTGGCAATTTTTCTTTCCATATCAAACAAATTAATGGGTCAAAATTACAATATATTAATGAACATCTCTGTCATCATTTGGTTCATATTGTAAATTCTTATTTATCCAAAAAAGATTTATGTCATATCTCCAAATTTTGTAATTTTTTATCGAATCTGAAATTTCTTCAAGTTTAATGTTTTGTGTACTATAAGCTTTATCACTTTCGGATTCGTTACCTTCTGATATTACCAAAACGGGTTTGTGCTTTTTAATTGGAGATTCAAAGTTTAAAAAATTATTCCACACAGGTAATGTTTTTGCCCTCGTTTTCCACGATACAGAAGCTGCCCATGGCCCAAGAATTGTTTTTCCGTTTAAATCGTGTTTCAATAAACACTTATTAAGATTTTTTAAATCGTGGGTTCTTCTTGAAAATGCATTATAATTAAAACTTGTATTATATATTCCTATTAACAACACAGCTATTATTAAAGTTATTTTAAATCTTGAATTAATTTTTGCCAAAGATGAAAATACTAAAGAAACAAAAATTCCAATAACAAATATTAAGCTTAATAAATATCTATAGGGTAGATAGTTCATCGGCAATTTATGTAATTCTATTAATATCCAGATTATCACAAAAACCAATGGTATTAATGATGTTTTAATAATACTTTTTTTAAATACGGAAAGAATGAAAAGTAATATCGAAAAGAAAAATATTAATAAATATATTTTCAATTCTTTTATCCATAAAATATGAAGAAAAGAGAATTTTATTGCTCCCGGATATTGTAATAATTTTTCTGGAAATCTTTGAAAAGCTTCCCTAAACATTACATAATTATAAAATTCGGAATTCGGCAAATACCATACAAGAAAATAAATACTAAGAAAAAGAATTGAAAATCCCGTTGTCCAAAAATTAATTATTATTTCTTTTTTTACACTGCTTTTTCCTGTAAAATATTTCTGCAGACTTATAACAAATACGGTTATTGGCAAAATTGCTAAAGCATACAAATATTGAATTTTTGTAGAATAACTTAAAAATATCATCATCGACGAAAAAAACAAAAACATGATTTTTTTTCTTTCACCTTGATAGAATTTTATTAAAAAATAAAGCCCCAATAAAACAAAGTCTATACACAACATTTCTGCTAAAGCATAATGCGAAAACTGAAATATATGAAATTGTGTTAAGGTTATTATCGAAACAAAAAAAGTGAAAGTTTCATAGTTTTTTAATTTCGCAAATATTAAAATTGTGAAAAAAGCAAATATCAAAACTATTAATCTTCCTACAATTAATTTTGTTCCGAAAACATAAAAAAACGGTAATTGAATAATATTAAAAACTGGACCTCTAACAAAAGTGCTGTTTTCTTCTAAATCAAAACCATAACCATTAACAAAATTTCTTACTTGAGAAGAATATAGCCCTTCGTCTGTCCATGCTCCACGCGTATTTGTGTCAACGAGGCTGTCAGGATCAACATCAAGAAACGGTAAGTGCATTGCAAACAGAAGTATTAACAATAAATATAAATATGTTTTTTTCATCAATTGTTCTTTGTTGAATTTGGTTTTGTTCTTATTTTATAAAACAAATTTACTATTTTTACAAACTAATAAATTTATAAATTAATGAGAAAGCTGTTTTTTTTTCTATTGTTTCTTCCTTTTGTTTTAAACGCTCAATTTATCGATAATTTTTTAGATGGAGATTTTACTTCAAATCCAACATGGTCAGGAGATAACAGCCATTTTGAAATAAATTCATCAAATCAACTACATTTAAAATCAACAGGTGCAGACACTTCTTATCTTTCAACACCAAATAATTCAATTAATAACACCGAGTGGCAATTTTGGATAAAGCTTTCTTTCAACACCTCTGTTAATAATAATGCTCGTGTTTATCTTGTATCTGATCAGGCAAATATTGAAGGTTATTTAAATGGTTATTTTGTTCAAATCGGAGAATCCAACGATAGCATTGCCCTGCATAAACAAAGCGGAAATACTAATACAAAAATTATTAGCGGAACAATAGCCAACTCTGGTGGCTCTACTAATGCTCTTAGAATTAAAATTACACGAGACGGCTCAGGAAACTGGAAATTATATAGCGACCCATTAGAGGGAAATAATTTTATTCTCGAAGGTTCTTGTTTTGATAATTCCTTTTTGTCTTCCTCTTTTTTTGGAATATTTTGTAAATATACCAGCAGCAACAGCACAAAATTTTATTTTGATGATTTTTATGTAGGTGCATTACAAATTGATACAATCCCTCCTAAAATTTCTTCTTTAAGCGTTGTTTCTTCTATTGAGCTTGATGTTATTTTTTCTGAAGCTGTCGAAAAAACAATTGCAGAAACTGTTTCTAATTATTCTGTCAACAATACAATTGGAACTCCTGTTTTAGCAATTCTTGATGCTGCAAATCCTTCTGTGGTTCACCTTACTTTTCCAAACAGCTTTACAAATGGAATTCTTAATACATTGTCTGTTTCAAACATAGAAGACCTTGATGGAAACAAGGCTGCTATATTAACACAAGATTTCGCATATTATATTCCTGAAACTTTTGATATTGTTATAAACGAAATTATGGCAGATCCTGACCCTCCAATGGGTTTGCCAAATTATGAATATCTTGAGCTGTTTAACAAAACATCCCTGCCTGTTGATATAAATAGTTGGACTCTTAATATCGGCACAAGTAGTTATTTGATTCCTTCATACACAATTCAGCCAAATAGTTTTTTAATTTTAGCAGAAGATGACGCAGAGCCTTTTCTTGGCAGCTACAGTGATTTTATAGGTTTTTCAAGTTTTTCATTAAAAAACTCTGACCAAACAATAGTTCTTTTCAATTCAACAGGACAAATAATTTCTACTGTTTCATATACGGATAATTGGTATCGTGATAATAACAAAAAAGATGGAGGCTGGTCGCTGGAACAAATTGACCCATTAAATCCTTGTGGCGAAGAAGATAACTGGAAAGCTTCCGTTAATCAAAACGGTGGTACCCCCGGGCAACAAAATTCTGTTTTTGCTCAAAATCCAGATAACAAAAATCCTTTGATTGATAGGGTTGCAGTAATTGACACTATGAACATTCAAGTGTTTTTTAATGAAAAAATGGATAGTGTTTATTTAAAAAATTTATCTAATTATTTTATTGATAATAATATTGGTTTTCCAAATTCTGTTTCAATATTTTCTCCCGATTATAAAACTCTAATTCTTGGATTGTCTTCGTCTTTACAAAAAGGCTTGATTTATATTTTAACTATAAAAGATTCTGTTACAGATTGTGTAGGAAATATTATAGAATTAAACAGTAGTTCGAGTTTTGCAATTCCTGAAACTCCTGAACCTTTTGATATTGTAATCAACGAAGTTCTTTCAAATCCAAAACTTGACGGTGTTGATTTTGTTGAAATTTATAATCGTTCGGATAAAGTTTTTGACTTAAAAGATTTAACTCTTTCGGGTTATGATACCATTGCTTTAGTTTTAGAAGACATTGAAAACATCAGCGAAAATGGTTATCTAATTTTTCCTAGAGAATATTTTGTTTTATCAACAAATTCTTCTGTCATAAAGCAACAATATTTCACTTCAAATCCCGAAGGTTTTATTGAAATGCCCCTTTTTCCATCTTTTAATAATGATGGTGGTGTGGTTGTAATAGCAAGAAAGTTCGGCGAAATTATTGACAAATTTATTTATTCTGAAGACATGCAATTTGAGCTTTTAAATTCAACCGATGGTGTTTCCTTAGAACGCCTTAGCTACGAAAGGCCTACCGAAGACAAAACAAATTGGCATTCTGCTGCCGAAGCTGTTGGCTTTGCCACTCCCGCTTACAAAAACTCTCAATTTATTCTATCTGAAAATAATGGTAATGAAATATCTGTATCTCCTGAAATTTTTTCTCCTGACAACGATGGGTATGATGATGTTTTAAATATAAATTACTGTTTTGATAAACCAGGATTTGTTGCTAATATTACTATTTATGATTCCAGAGGTAGGCTAATAAAATATCTTAT
>Ga0307991_1000153_pt1 | contig 52604 bp, 31 predicted proteins | sample EllFjometagen131_FD_203146 | JGI IMG/M metagenome (GOLD analysis project Ga0307991, IMG submission 203146) | Marine microbial communities from Ellis Fjord, Antarctic Ocean - #131 | ecosystem: Environmental > Aquatic > Marine > Unclassified | place: Southern Ocean | collected 2014-10-08 | reverse complement strand
TTCAACTTGTTATTTGTACCGCGCTGTCGCTTGAAAAGCCGTCGGGGGCAAGCGATCTTGAGAAAAAGTTTTTGGGGCCGTTTGTGGAAAGACTGTTTGATGGATATGTTGAGCTGGATTATATGAAAGATCTTCGAAAAAAAACGATACCCGATAATATTGAAATCAGAGAATTTTATGCCAAAGCTGGCGCCTATATAAATGTTGATCATGCGCAGATGAATTATATCAGTTCCAATTATACGCATGCCTGGCGGGATTCCATTGATAACGGCGTGAATGTGGTGGCCCAGATCGTGTGCAAAAAAGAAATTGACGGGGAAATCGTCTACAGCATGAGCTGTAACCCGGAAGTATCGTTGGATATTATCCCGGCCCTGCGGGAACTGGAAGCACAGGGACGGAAAATAGCAGTCATTGCGCAGGTTAACCAGAATCTTCCCTTTATGTATGGGGATGCCGTGGTGAAAGCGGATGCGTTTGATGCCATTATCGATGCACCGGAATATACATCCCGCCTTTTTGGCGCACCGAAAATGTCGATCACCACTCCGGATTATATGATCGGACTTCATGCGAGTACATTAATTAAGGACGGCGGCACCCTGCAGATCGGTATTGGATCACTGGGGGATGCGTTATGTTATGGCCTTCGGATGCGTCATACCCAAAACGCTGACTACAAAAAGATTATGAACGATACGGGCATATTGGGTAAGTTTGGGAAAGTGATTGAGCGGATCGGCGGGGTGGATGCGTTTGATGAAGGGATTACCGGTTCTACCGAGATGCTGGTGGATGGCTATCTGCACTTACTGGAAAGTGGGGTTGTCAAGCGGAAGACATATAATAATGTTCCCCTTCAACGTCTGTTAAACGATAAAAAGATTACGGATGAAGTGACACCGAAAACATTGGAATTGCTTATTGAAGACGGGGCCATCCGTCCGGTTTTAAGCCAAAAAGATTTTGATTTTCTGACGGAATTTGGCATATTTAAAGAGGGGTTGACGTTTGATAATAATGTTATAAAAGCCGGAAATACGGAGATCTCAGCAGATTTAACAGATTCAAAGAATATGGACCAGGTCATTGCCCAATGTCTGGGGACAATGTTGAAAAATGATATTTTGATTCATGGCGGTTTTTTTCTGGGCCCCGAAGGGTTCTATAAAATGCTCAATGACATGAGCGAGGAAGACCGCAAAAAGATATTTATGACCAGCGTTTTGAATGTGAATCAGCTTTATGGCAATAATCCGTATTATAGTGAAGAACTTAAAGTCCTTCAACGACGTGAAGGCCGGTTTGTCAATGCCTGTCTGATGGTGACCCTTTCAGGTGCGGTTGTGTCCGATGGATTGGAAAGCGGACAGGTGGTCAGCGGTGTCGGCGGTCAGTATAATTTTGTGTCCCAGGCTCATGCACTTCCGGATGGCCGATCCCTCCTCATGTGCAAGGGTGTCCGGGGGGCAGGAAAATCCGCTGCTTCAAATATTGTGTTTAATTATGGACATACAACGATTCCCCGGCATTTGCGGGATTTTGTGATTACGGAGTATGGTATTGCGGATTTGCGCGGGAAAATGGATAAGGAGGTTATTGCGCAGCTGCTCAACATTACCGATTCCCGTTTTCAGGAAGATTTACTGGAACAAGCAAAAAAAGCCAGGAAGATTCCAGCAGATTATGTCATTCCTGAGCAATTTAAGAATAACACCCCAGAGCGCATAGAGGCAGACATGTCGTCATTCAAGGAAAAAGGTTTTTTTGAACCGTTTCCGTTTGGTACGGATTTTACCCCTGAAGAGCTCGTGATCGGAAAGTCTTTGAAATGGCTGAAGGCCCAGATGACGGAGGGCTTGAGCAAGGTGTCAAGCCTGGGTAAAGCGATTACCATCCGGACGGTTCCAGAAGGCGCCAAGCCGTATCTGGAAAGACTTCAGCTGGATAAACCGGGATCTGCTAAAGAAAAAATGATGCAGAAGCTGGTGATTTATGCATTGTCGTCAACGGGCAGTATATAACGTTTTATGTGCGTGAATACATTCAATGACGATGTTGTTATGTTAGACACGTAGCGAGATTGGTGAGTTTTTAACCTATTGAAAATAAAGGAGCGATCATGGTTGAAAGTCTGGATCTTGAATATTATGGGCGTAAGCACTTGCGGCGCATTTATCGAAATCTGCCCACTTCTGTTTTGTATGAGGAGATCGTGAACAACAGAGAGGGCCAGATTGCTCATTTGGGGCCGGTGGTTGTTCGGACCGGTCATTATACAGAGCTGCCGCCTGAAGATAAATTTTTTGTCAAAGACCCGGTCAGTGAAAAAAAGATTTTCTGGAGCGAGGAAAAAAATGAATTATCGGAAAATCATTTTCATACACTGTTTCATCGTATGCTGGCCTATATGCATAATAAGGAAGCCTATGTTCAGGATTGTCTGGTCGGCAGTGAGGAAGAATATCAAATGCCCATCCGGATTGTAACGGAAACCGCATGGCACAGCCTGTTTGTCCGGAATATGTTTTTTCAGGTGGATGATGTAATGAAACTTGAAGCCTTTGCACCGGAATTTACGATTATTCATATTCCCGGCTTTAATGCGATTCCGGAACTCGATGGCACCCATTCAACCTCTTTTGTTATTGTCAATTTAACCCAGAAGCTTGTTTTAGTGGGCGGCTCCAGTTATGCCGGGGAACTCCGGCAGGTGGTGTTTACCCTTGCCAGCTACCTGATGCCGGAATCCGTGTTCTGCATGCGCTGTTCGGCCAATGTGGGCAAAGATGGCGATGTGGCGATCTTTTTAGGCCGGGAGGATACGGGAAAGTCAACGCTGGCGGTTGACCCTGAGCGAAGTTTAATCGGGGACCATGCGCATGCCTGGAGCGAGAAAGGACTGTTTAATCTTGAGTGGGGCGGCTATGCCAAGATTATGAATATTTCAAAGGAAAAGCAGCCTTTTATTTATGAATGTACGCGGAAGTTCGGTGCCATTATGGAAAATGTCGCCATTGATATGGATACCCGGCGGGTTGATTTAAATGATGACAGCCTGACAGAGAATACCCGGTGCATCTACCCCATATCCCATATCCCGCATGCCTATCGGGAAGGACTGTTTGATCATCCCAAGAATCTGTTTTTGTTGACCTGCGACGCATATGGTGTTTTTCCTCCCATTGCCCGGCTGACTCCTGAACAGGCGGTTTATGCCTTTTTGTCAGCATATACGTCAAAGTTCAATCAGTTGGAATCCGGCGAGTTTAAGGCCCAGGTCATGTTCAGCGTTGCTTTTGGGGACACAATGATCGCCTTGCCCGCATACGCATATGCCAAGCGATTGATGGAAAATATTATTAAGTACAATATTAACTGCTGGCTGGTAAATACCGGTTGGAGCGGAGAGCCAAGCTTTAAAAGTGAACGGATCCAAATTGCGCATACCAGGGCATTGGTTAAAGCAGCCATTTCAGGTGAACTTTCAAAAATGGAATTTGAAGCCGATCCGGTTTTTCAGTTTGAAATTCCAAAGAAAACCCCGGGTGATGTGGTGCCGGTAGAAATTTTAAATCCGAGAAATGCGGCAGAAGATGCCGGTGAATATGAACTGCGAGCCATTCGTCTGGTTGCGGAATTTATGAAGAATTTTGAGCAGTATGAAGATATTGTTCCGGAAGAAATGCGCGCCATGTTGTCACAAATAATTTCTATTGATGACAATCTGGATCTGGAAGATTTTGGGTTGTCCATCTGATATTGACGGTATCCCTCGAGTGTCTGCAAGGTCAAATTTATAAATATAGAAAATAAAAACAGCGAATTCAGTTGTCGTTTTGAACTCGCTGTCTTTTTGTTTATCCGACGAAAAGTGTTTATCTCTTCAAAATGTTCTTTTCAAAGGATAATGTGGCAAAATAGTCTGCCATTGTTTCTTCCCTCCTGATCAGTTCAACTGATCCGGTTTGTCGAAAAAGCAGTTCTTGGGGGCGTAGCTTTGCGTTATAGTTAAACCCCATGGCATGACCATGGGCACCGGTGTCATGAATGATGAGGATATCATCCGTTTCAATTTTCGGGAGTTCGCGTTCAACGGCGAATTTGTCAATATTTTCACAAAGTGATCCCACAACATCTACTGTTTCAGTCGGAAGTTTTGTTGGGTCTTTGCCGAGAACGTCAATATGATGATAGGCACCGTACATTCCGGGCCGCATCAATGCGGACATGCATGCATCGACGCCAATATACTTGCGGTAAATGTTTTTGTGGTTAATCGCCTTTGTGACCAAAACGCCATGGGGACCCGTCATATAACGGCCGCTTTCCATAAACAGTTTTGGCGTATAGCCGTTGGCTGACTGGTAGGCATCAAACAATTCATTTATTTGTCTGCTCATTTGCGTCAGGTTTAAAGGGGCTTCTTCCGGTCGGTAGGGAATCCCCAGACCGCCGCCGATATTAATAAATTCAAACCGGATATTCAGTTCACCGGCCAGCCATTCGGTTAACTTCAGCAGCATCCGGGTGGTTTCAACCATATAGGAATAATTGAGATCGTTGGAAGCCAGCATAGTATGCAGGCCGAAGCGGGTGCTCCCTAATTTGGCCATTTGCCGGTAGGCTTCTAAGATCTGATCATGACTGACGCCGTATTTGGCTTCAACCGGATTTCCGATGATATCATTCCCGGATCGGCGAGGACCCGGATTATAGCGAAAACAGATGAGCTCAGGGATGGCAGGGAGTTTGGGAATCAGTGAAGTATCATCAAGGTTTAAGATGCATCCGCCATCAGAAAAGGCTACCTTGAAATCTTCATCTGTGGTATTATTTGAAGTGAAAATAATTTTTTCGCCGGTGGCACCTTGCTGGCGGCTCAATACGAGCTCCGGAATGGAACTGCAGTCAAATCCAAATCCCATTTTTTGCATAATTGCCAGGATGACGGGATTGGGAAGTGCCTTCACCGCATAGTATTCCATAAATCCGGCAATTTTTGAGAATGCATTTTTTAAGTTGCGTCCGGTGTCAAGAATACCGGCTTCGTCGTATATGTGGAATGGGGTTCCAAAGTGTGCAACGATGTCCGCCAGAGCAGGCAGCAGTCTTTTTTTGAAGTCATCTGACATCGGCATAGGGTTTATCTCCTTATTATATATTATAATGGGTGGAACCTTTATATTGTTGATTGGTTTTTTGTCTGGTCCGGTATTGATGGTCCGGTATTGAAAATTTCAAAATAAGATAAACACTTTTGAGATTGTTTTCAAGATAATACAGGATCTGACGGCTTAAAACTTGACAAAAAATCATGAATATTGGAATTTTAATATAATTTTAACTTTGCGATATTCGCCGGTTGGCAGTTTAAAGGAATTGTCGCGGATTCGGATTTGAACGGGTATACAATGATTGAAAAGCAAGCCCCCAAAACGATATTGTTTGTTGATGACGAGGAAACAATACTCGAGATCGCCAGCGAACATTTTCAAAATCTGGGATATCAAGTCCTTACGGCGAAAAACGGTCGGGAAGCGGTAAGAACGTTTGAAGAAGCAAATCATATCATTGACTGCTGTTTTACAGATATCAACATGCCTGAAATGGATGGCCTGGAGCTTGCAGAATATTTAAGAACGCATGATAATACGATTCCCGTTGTTATTATGACCGGTTACCCTTCCCTGGATAATACCCTCCAAACATTAAAAAATGGCGTGGTTGATTTTTTAGTAAAGCCGGTGAATCTGGAGCAGATGACCATCTGTCTTCAGCGCGTTTTAAGAGAGCGGGAATTGTTTATTAAAAATATTTTGCTCAATAAAGAGCTGGAGAGTAAAAGACGGCTTGAAGAATTAAACCGTGAGCTGGTTTTAAAAGTCGAGGAACTTCGGGTGCTTAACCGGATCATGACGGAATTGATGTCTTTAAATACCGGTTCGGAAGTATTGTATCATATTGCGGAAATGGCAACATTGATCACGCCGGCCAGTCGTGCGGTTTTTTATGCGGTGAGTGAATCGTTTAACACCCCGTTTGAGCTCACCAGCGCTGTCCGGAGCAATACTGAAAATTTAGAGAATCCGTCAGTTAAAAACGAAATGGAAGTCGAAGAGAAACATGAGATTTTTGATTCCGCTTTAAGTGATTTGATCAAAGAAATTGCTACGGATGAAATGCCTCTGCTGATTGTTGAGAATACAAATCATGACTTGTCGGATAAAATTTATTCTTTGATGGGTATTCCGCTTAAAATAAGAGAGAAAGTGTTTGGTGTTTTAATCGCCGTGACCATAACCGAACATCACTCCTTTACTGAAAAAGATTTGTATTATATGTCGTTTATGATTCAGCAGGCGGCCTATCTTGTTGAAAATCTGGCCCTGTATGAAAACATCTATGAAAATTTATTTTCGACCCTGTCTGCCCTGGTTAAAACGGTTGAAGCCAGGGACGTTTATACCAAGGAACATTCGAGCCGGGTAAAAGATACGGCAATTATTATTGCCAAAGCGTATGGATGCTCAAAAGAAGAGATTGATGTGCTTGATTTTGCCGGCCGTCTCCATGACATTGGAAAAATTGGCATTCGGGATGACATTCTTTTAAAATCCGGTCCGTTGACAGATGCCGAGTATGAAAAAATCAAGAAACATCCGGAGATCGGGGAAAGTATCATCGGGCAGTTGGGGCTCTGGGACCGGGAGAAAAAAATTGTTCGGCATCACCACGAATGGTTTGATGGCTCAGGGTATCCGGATGGCCTCCAGGGGGATGAAATCCCGCTGCTTGCCAGGATTCTTTCTGTGGCGGACGCATATGACGCTATGGTGTCAGTCAGGGCTTACAGAAATGGAATGCCCTCAAAAGAGGTCCTTGAAATTATTCGTTCAGGAAAAGATGTTCAATTTGACCCCCATATCGTGGAACTTTTTTTATCTCTTCAGGAGGAAGGCAGGTTTGAGCAAATATACCGGTCTCAGGAGTAGTCTTTTTTTACCGACCGTATTATACTTTTGTGCATAGTTGTATACAAAAGTATACGAGCCTGACCGCAGTAAAAATTATTATTTTATATACACTCTCATCACGGTCATTTTTTCTTTTTTCCGGGGTGTTTCCAATAAACACTTTTTATGTTTTGAATAATTTTATTTAAAATTATAAATAATTGATTTATAAATAAATATTTAGTCTTGCGATGAGGCGTCGTTTCAATCTCAGTGGTCCGTTGCCTGAGGTAAATCTGATATTACTCATAAAATTTTATCAAAAAATAAAAAGCCCCTTTATTGGCATTTCTATTGCAATGTATTATCAAAACGCACAAAACGCAAAATCAGTTCTATTTAACCTGAACCGAATAGTATTTAAACAGGAATGATAGACTGAAGCGGTCCGTTAGAAAGCGCTAATTCACTTATTAAATTCAATACAGTGTAGTTGATATAACTATTGCACAATATATAGTGGTTGTTATCCGGAAAAAGACACACGATCAGCACTATTGAAAAATTTCTTTATAATTTCCTTGACATAACAACAATTTAACGTAAGAATTATGCCCGTATGTGGACGATAAGCTCTGTTTATCAATTCGATTACCGCTTGATTTAGTTTATTTATTGGGCATCAATATTTAAAAATGAAGGCTGTCTCTACTGCGGCCTGTTTAGGTAAGTGCCTTGAAACAAAAAGTCCGTCTTCTTAAAAACAAATTTTTTTATATCAGTGAAAGTATCACTTTCCATTTCCGTACAATTTCAGGTTATATTATTTCAGTAGTGTGTAGTTTAGGATCAGTCCTGTCAGTATCAATCGGTTCGAGTTTGTCTGGTTCGAGTTTGTCTGGTTCGAGTTTGTCTGGTTCGAGTTTGTCTGGTTCGAGTTTGTCTGGGAGGTCGTCCATCGGTCATCAATTTATTTCAATTTATGGTGGGTAGTAAAATTATGCTATTTGGACCCAAAAATGAGGTTGTCGGACTGGATATCGGATCCCGTTCTATCAAGGTGGCGGAGGTTTCTGAATCCAAAAAAGGGTGGACTTTAAAAAAGTTTGGAACCATTGACATTGACCCCGGGGCAATTGAAGAAGGGGTGGTGAAGGATCATCAGAACGTAGCGAATGCCATTCGGCAACTTTTCCAGAATTATAACATAAAGCAGCATAATGTTGCGATTTCCATTGGCGGCTATTCTGTCATCGTCAAGAACATCACTATACAGAATATGCCGGAAGAACAGCTTCAGGAGTCCATCAATTTTGAGGCGGAGCAGTATATCCCTTTTGATATCAATGATGTGAATCTTGATTTTCAGATTCTGGGAGAAGCCGAGCATAATCCGAACCAGATGAATGTGCTGCTGGTTGCCGCAAAAAAAGATATGGTCAACGACTATATTAATCTTATTGATATGGCCGGCCTTAATCTATGTATTATTGATATCGATGCCTTTGCTCTGCAGAATATATATGAATTCAATTATGGTGCGCAGGAGGAAAATGTTGCGCTGATTGATATCGGTGCGAGTAAAACATCTGTTAATATATTAAAAAACAACACATCTGTTTTTATGCGTGACGTGTCCCTTGGCTGTAACCAGATTTATCAAAGAATTGTTTCGATCGCAAACTGCACGATGGCTGAAGCTGAAGCAATCATGCTCAGTGATAAACCGGATAAGCTGTCAACCGAGGAACTCGGAGAAATTATTTCATCTTCTGTTTCTGACTGGTGTGATGAGATCAGACGAGCGTTTGATTTTTTCTATTCAACCAATCCGGATGAGCGGATTAAGCAGATTGTTCTAAGTGGTGGCGCATCAAAGATTAAGGAATTCAGAGAGTTGTTGGCGATGCAGTCGTCGGCTGAAGTAAAAACAATAAATCCATTTGAAAAAACAAATATAACCAGTGAGCAGTTGGATGATGCTTATCTGAATCAGCTGGCACCTCAGGCCGCAATATCCATGGGGCTTGCAATCAGAAGAGTGGATGACAAATGATACGTATCAATTTATTACCCTATCGGGCAGCAAGATCCAAGGAAAATATTCGTAAACAGATATCAATTTTTCTATTATCTTTTGTCCTTTTAATCGTTGTGCTGATAGTCTTTAATAGCCTTTTAAGTTCGAAAAAGGAAAAGCTGTCAAGTCAACTGGTTAATGTAAAAAAAGAAGTCGCCATTTATGAAGAAAAAGCCAGGCAGGTGGAAGAAATAAAGAAAAAGCTTGAATTGCTCAATAAGCAGATTGAAGTTGTGAATCAGCTCAAGGAATATCGGGAAAAGCCGCCAAAACTTCTGGCGAAAATGACGGAAATGATTATTCCTGGGCGCATGCAACTAACCCGGCTCATTTATAACGACACCAATTTAACGCTGAATGGTTTTGCTCTGGATAATGAAACAGTTGCCGATTTCATGCTGCGTCTGGAGCGTTCGGATTTGTTCTCGGGCGTCGTTCTGGCAAGTTTACAGCAATCAAGCTATGATAAAATTATAATAAAACAGTTTAATATTATATGTAAAAAAGGTGTACCGAAAAAGGACGCCCCGGCATCTAAATAGTTATGAGAGCCTAAGCAGGCGGAGAAAAGGTGAAAGAAGAAATGAAAAAACTTGATATCTCATTAGAGTCTATTGAGCCGCTGATTAAACAAATTAGTGAATTGACAAAAGTTCAGAGAATTATCATATGTTGTGTGTCGGTCGCATTGATTGTTGGGATATTTGTATATTTTTTGTACATGCCGAAATATGAAGAAATAAATAAAATAAAAAAAGAAATTGCGAAGCAGGAAGAGACGTTGAAAAAGTCAAAAAAAAGTGCTTCGCAATATGCGGAATTTCAAAAAAAACTGGAAATGGCCCAGGCAACGTTTAATGCTGTTGCAAAAGCTCTGCCGTTAACCGATGAGGTTCCCTCATTATTGACAGGCATCTCTCAGGTGGGAAAAGATGCGGGGCTTACTTTTTTGCTGTTTAAACCCGGAACTGAAACAAAGAAGGACTTTTATGCGGAACTTCCGGTGACTATGAGTCTGTCCGGTTCCTACCATGATCTGGGGGTCTTTTTTGATCAACTGGCTGGAATGTCGAGAATTGTCAATGTTAAAAAGTTTGATATACAACAATCTACTAAGGGAAGAGTGTATGTGGACGATTTCCAATCTGATAATGTAAAAATAGCATGCACGATTGAAACATATAAGTTTGTGGAAGCCCCACCTAAGGTTGCTGAAAAGGGAAAAGACAAAAAAGTCAAAAAAAAGAAATAAAAAGAAGATAAATTATGTATAAAATTTATTGTTGTATAGTCGCTATTCTTTTTTTAGGGGTTTGTTTTTCAGGCGTTTATCAGAATGCGGATGCGTCTGATGCCGTAAAATATATCAGTAACCGTGTAAAGATCATACGGCCTGGAAAAATGGTGAAAATTTCTGATTCGGTTTCTACCGCCGGTGCCGTTAAAGGTGCCGAAACAAAGGTTGCCTCAGTGTCACAATTTCAGCCGGAAACTGCGGTTCAACTTCCAGCAACAAAAGGTCAGGAGAAAGGTGTTGAGGCTCTGACGCCCGGCGGTGATATTCCTGTCGATGGCATGTCCGGTCAAACGTCTGAAGTCCAGATCAGAGAAGAAGTTTCAGCGATAATCGGTAAAAAAGAACGGTTTTACAGTCGAAAAGGACGGATCGATCCCTTTGAACCCTTTCTTCGTGAGACAAAGGTTATAACTAAGGAGTCCAAGCTGAAACGCCGGATGCCTCAAACGCCTTTGGAAAAAATGGAGTTGAGCCAGTTGAAATTGACTGCGATTTTACGGACTCCGACAAAAGCGAGAGCCCTTGTTCAGGAAGCTTCCGGAAAAGGCTATGTCATCAGTGAAGGAGACTTTATCGGTAGAAAAGGCGGTTATGTTACTAAAATATTAGATGATAAAGTAATCGTTGTGGTAGAGAAAACAGATTATTTAGGAAAACCCATTTTTGATGATAATGAACTGAAACTTCGTCAATAACCTGGAGAGTTAAGCATGTATGATTGTAGGCACATGATATCGGAAAAAAAAATCGGGTGGTCGATTTATGGCTTGTTTTTGTCGATTCTTTTAGTGTTTTTGCTTTCTGTCGGTTGCGCGTCCATGTTGGAAAAAAAGGAAGCGGCATCAGTGAAAGCGGATCCCCAAAAAGTAATAACCGGCATAAATACAGTTGTTGCAGCGGATTCTGAAAGTGTGCTTGTCAGCGCAAACAAACAACTGAATTATACTTCCGTCAAGCAGCATGATCCGCCGGGTGTGATATTATTGTTTCCGGAAACAACGCTCGGAGAAATTTCCCCCGCACTGACGCCGGACAGTCAAATCATAAAGACAATCATTTCCTCCCTGTCATCCGATCAAAAAAATACCCGGATAGAAATAGGATTAAAGGAAGATCTTTCTTATGAAGTGCAGAAGGAAGGTGCAAATCTTAAAATCGTATTTCAACGGCCGAATTCGGGTTTAACTGCAGAGAATCCGGTGATTGAATTAAACGAAGCATCCGCCAACATTGAAAGCCCCTTAAGTACACCGGTTGTAGCGGGTGTGGAAAAAACAATAGAAAAAAAAGTTTCTGATGGTGAAAACAACGGGAAAAATATAGAAACAGCCGTTATTAACCGGATCGATTTTTCAACCCAGGCGTCCGGAAAATCAATGATTATTGTTGGCACTGATTCACCGGTTAAATTTGACATCCAAAAAATTGCTGACCGAATATTAAAAATCAGAGTTTATAACAGCCGGCTTCCGGAATACCGTCGCCACAAACCGTTAATTACGACACGGTTTGAAAGTGCGGTTGACCGCATCAGCCCGATGCAGGCAACTGATTTAAAAAAAGCGACCGACCTTATTATTGAACTCAGGGAAATGGTCCCCTATCGGCCGGTTGCCGAAGACAATGGGTTAACAATAAACTTTGATCCCTCTTCAATCGGTCCCCGGCCATTTGAATCTGCCAATTTGTCGCCCTGGCAGCAGGTTCTGGAAGACACAAATATTTCCACCGGTAATGAGTATGATGGCTACAATGAGGAAAGCAACGTTGAAAGCGCAGGGTCCGTTCACTCGATTTTAGAGGAAGCGGATTCGAGTTTTAAGGATAAAATATTGGGTCCGCGGTTACCATTCCAAATGCAAAGAGTAAAGGAAAAAAAATATACCGGTCAGAAAATAGCGCTGGAGTTTTATCAAACAGATATCAAAAATGTGTTCAAAATTTTACAGCAGGTAAGTGGAAAAAATTATGCAGTGGATAGGGATGTGACGGGTGAAGTCACCATTTCTCTTTCAGCGCCAGTCCCCTGGGATCAAGCCTTAGATTTGGTCCTAACGATGAATGGGTTGGGCAAAGAAGAAAAGGATGGTATCGTCCGAATTGCTACCAAAGCCACATTGACAAAAGAAGAAACCGATCGATCTGTCCAGATTAAAGCCGAGTTAGAGCGTAGTAAAGCAGAACAGTATCTAGAACCATTAGAAACAGCCTATATTCCCATTAGCTATGCCAATGTCAGCGTCGATATTGCACCTTTTTTTACTGAGGAGAAGTTGGATTATATTGGTTTGGGTGAAGTTGCTGCTCGAACTGCCGGTATGGTGGATAACCGCAATAACCAATTAATAGTAACGAGTACTAAGGAAGGACTTATTAAAATCAGAGATTTGATTAGTCACATTGACAAAGTCACGGCGCAGGTTCTCATCGAAGCCAGAATTGTTGAAGTCAGCAATAATTTTGCCCGCGATGTCGGCGTCGCATGGGGCGTCAGTGGTGAAGATATTTATAGAAGCAATATGGATGGCCAATATTCATATAATATTGCCATGAACACGCCACTTTTGACCCAGCCGGCGGACGTGGGGGAAGGTGTTATTGATTTTAATTTTACCCGTCTGGATGCATGGGGCACCCCTGTTGTACTCGATGCGGCGCTTAAAGCCATGGAACTGGAAGGGAACGGCAAAATTATTTCATCCCCGAAAATTTTAACCATGAACAATAAAAAAGCAACGATCATGCAGGGGCAGGAGTTTCCATATCAAGTGGTGGAAGACGATGAAGTGAGTATCGAATATAAACAGGTTGGCCTTTTGCTGGATGTCACGCCGCATGTTACGCCGGATGGTCGTGTCTCCCTTGAGATAAAGACAACGAAAAATGAAATTGCCGGATATATTCAGTCCGGTGAACCCATCACTTCAATCAATGAAGCGGAGACGGAACTTCTGGTGAATGATGGGGAAACGATCGTCATCGGTGGTGTCGTGAAAAATGATGTTAAATTTACTGAAACCGGATTCCCCATATTAAAAGATATCCCAATGATCGGATGGTTGTTTAAAAGTAAAAATGAAACAAATACAAAACAGGAGTTGTTGATTTTTATAACTCCCAGAATTGTTCAGCTTGAGCAGCGGGAGATGGTGCAAGCTGAAAATTAATAACGGTATTGTGTTCAACCTATTTTAGAGATCTGGTTTTATTGCCCCACTTATTGAATTGAAAGGAATTTTTCATGAAAGAGACGTCTGCAAAGATGACTTTTCGAATTATTTTTATAAGTTTTCTTGCATTTATACTTATAGGGTGCGGCGGAGAGAGTGGTTCGCCGGGTGGGTCAAGCGGACTGGGCATCACTGCGTCGATTGCGCTTTCATCGGGTGATGCGAGTTTGTTGGCAGATGGGGGGTCTTCGACGACTATTTCCGCTGTTTTGTCGGATTCTACCAATCAGCCAGTCTTTGAGTTCACGTCAGTTGTTTTTAAAACGAATCTGGGGACATTCCGGAATGGATTGCAGAAGTATAGCGTTAAAACAACGGATAATAGCGGAGGAATAAGTGTTACGTTGATTTCCGGCACCATCCCCGGTACCGCTGAAGTGTGGGCGGAGTCTAATAATGTAACACAAAAAGTAGAAATAAATTTTCTTGATCCGCACACGAAAGTTGACGTATTTGCTTCACCAAATACCCTGAATCCGGGAAGCGAGGCCACGGTAACAGCCAAAATAACTGACGCGTACGATAACCCGGTTATGGGTGAGCCCGTCAATTTTAGCCTCACGATCAATAACAGCGGGGCGACGCTTGAGGCCCTAAGTGCAGTGACCGATTTAAGCGGTGAAGCTATCATAACTTATACGGCAGGAGCTACTGACAGTGTAACAGATACCATATCCGCCACCACTACGACAGGTACACCCATTTCCAACACAACGACGGTCAACATTGATTCGGCAGCAGTGATGGTGGGGAGGATTACTATTGAATCCGGAGCGGACAGCCTGCCCGCCGATGGGATCAGCTCAACAGGCGTTACAGTGACGGTTTATGATATAGCCGGTGTTCCCATGCCTGCCGGGACTGTTATTTTGTTTAAAACCAATCTTGGCAGTTTTTCAGCTTCAGATAATACCCTTAAAATGATATCTCGTAATATCATTGATGATTCCGGCACGATAATCGTCTCCCTGATTTCAGACACACAGGAAGGAATCGCTACGATTGTGGCGAACGCCAGCGGAATTACGCAATCGCTATCAATCTCGTTTGCCGGAGGTGGGGACATTGATGCTGCTGAAATGCTGATGGATGTCTCCCAACGCGTCATTGATGCCACGGGATCAAGTCGTTCTGAAGTCAAAGTCTTATTACGAGATGACAATCACAACCCGATTGCGGGTGCGGCCGTCAATTTCAGTACCAATCTGGGAACGGTAACGGGTATGGCAATTACAGGAACTGACGGATATGCCTATGTTGACGGTATTTATCCCGCTTTAATTAGTGCCCAACAAAATGGTATTGCCACGGTGAAGGCGTGGTATGGCCCGAAAAATTTGCCCTATGCCAGTGCGCAGACAGACGTGGCTTTTTCCGGGGTGACGATAACGATGACAGCTGATCCGGATTCGCTTTCAACATCCGAAGAAACAATTGTTGAATCAACCCTCAGGGGCCCGGCGGGTAATTTTCTGGTGGACCAGGAAATTTTTCTGTACACAGACCTTGGAAAGTTTTCACCGATTAACGGCGGGACCGTAACCAATGATCAAAAGTTCACTGCTTATACAGACACGTCCGGTAAAATATCAGTGAAACTGACCAGTACATCCGGTGGTCCTGCCACCGTTACGGGCTTCCATGCGCCTACCGAAAACGCGCCCGGAGAAACAAGCGATGCAAAGACTGTTATATTCAGCGGTAATACATTGACGATTTCTCCGGCTGAAGAATATCTGGTGGCGGATGGATCCGACTTAATGAACATCAATCTCAAGCTGGAAGATGAATCCGGAGATCCTGTAGCAAATCAAATGATTTCACTGGCAACAACCCTTGGCAATATTGAAAATCCGGTGACTACCGATCCCCTGGGAGAAGCAGTGGCCATATTACAGGCAGGAACCGTCATTGGTGATGCAAATTTAACTGCTGTTGTCGAGTTTAATGGCGTTGAAATTACGGTAAGAAAAGTGGTTCCATTTATCTCCGGTGTGGTTAACAGTCTGGAACTGATAACAGATCCATCTATCATAAAGGTGAATACCGGAATATCTGAAGTTCGGGCAATAGTTAAAGATGCCCAGGGCAATCCGATCCACAATGTGAATGTTGCTTTCACAATTATTAAAGCCCCCGGCGGCGGGGAAACCATTACCCCTGCAATTGCAAAGACAGGCGGTGCAGACAGCAACCTGCCGGGGCAAGTGATTGCCAATTTTACCGCAGGAAGCCTTGGCTCAGATGCCTTTGATGATGTCATTATTGAAGCCTCTGTGGGCAGTATTGTCGCTTCAGCGAGTCTGACCATTACCAGTGAAGCCAGCAATATTTCCCTGGGAGCATGTACAACAATTACCTGCATTACCGATAATGGTGACGGTAGTTACAGTATCCCGATTTCAGCAGTGATTTCAGATGTGAACGGTATTGCGGTGCCGGCAGGGGTTGAAGTGACCTTTGCCGTAGCCAATGCGGATCTGGGAATTATTCTCAGCCCGGTGAGCACCAGCGATAGTGGCCGCGCTACCACAATCCTTACTTTTCCGGCCACACAAGCTGGAAATGATATTACAATTATCGCCAGCACAGGCGGTATCTCACAGAGTGTTGTTCTCGAACTACCGAGTCTGGATACCGGCGCAATCTCCAATATCTTTTTGAGCGGGCCGAATTCCATCCTCGGAGATGGCGTTTCAACAATAGAACTCAGAGCCCAGGCTGTGGACAATAGTGGTGATTGGATGCTTGCAAGTGTCTTTTTTGACAATAATATGGTAATTGAATTTACAGGTGCAGATGCTGGTAACTTCATGGATTATAACTATTGGGGGATGGGGGAAACTCGTACAGATTTCATAGCCTATCCAAGTGCAGATGAAAATAATGACCCCTCAGACGGGTTTACCAGCCAAGATCATGATGCCTATCTCAAGGCTTACAGCGGCAATACCGTTGAGTCAAATATTGCCAAAGTAAAAGTCAAAGAAATCACCTTAACAGTTTTTCCGGAAAAAACAACTTTACTGGCCAATGGTACGAGCGTCACAACCATAACGGCAGTATTAAAGGAAACCACCACAGGGTTGCCGGTTGCCGATGCAGATTTAAGTTTTGGTGTAACGAACGGATTTATTGCCGGTACTGCAAAAACAGATGACAGTGGAACCGCCCTCATTAACGATGACCTGCCTGAGTTTACCAGTGTAAAAAGTGATGTAGATATCGTTGCCTCTATTCGGTGTTATTATGGGTCGGATATCATGGCCAGCACGGAACTCAATCTGGTGACGAGCTCCGATGTCGGCAGCCTGATCGCTTCAGTGGATAAAAATTCTATTCCAAATGATCCTTCGGAAACCGCCACAATAACCGTTCAGGTGCTGGATGATAATGGTAATCCAGCAGTGAATGGTCAGCGCGTGACGTTTCAGATTGTCAGTGGCCCCGGACAGGTGGATGCCAGCAATATAACAGAGGATGGTATTACCACAGCGACCTTCCGGGCGACACCAACGACCGGTACTTCACGAATACGCGTTGCTTCCGGGGATCAGGAGGTATTTATCGAAATTGATGTTGTTGAAGATGCTTTTGTCGTGGGGGCTATTAATTTGAGCGTTGCAACAACGGCTATTCCGGCGGATGGCGTTACTTCCGTTGCCATAAACGCCGGTGTGCTGGACAGCACCGGAGAGCCAATGTCGAATGTTACGGTTCAGCTTGTCACTGATCGGGGCAAATTTTCGGTTGACGGCGCAAAAGAAATTTCGCGGACAACCGATACTTCTGGAAATATAAATTTTTCTTTGATCGCCGGAGATGACACGGATAGCGGGACCGCAACAATCATTGCCACTGCCGGCAATATAACCCAGAAAATTGAAATTGCTATTGTCGGGTCAGGCGATATATCTTTGACAGCCTCGCCATCAACTCTTTTCGCTGACGGCGATAGTGAAAGCTCGCTTGCGGTAACCATATTGACTAATGATGGGAAACCCATCTCCGACAATACCCGTGTTAATTTTACAATTGTTTCAGGTGAAGGCCATTTGGAAGGTGGCTATTATTATCATTGGCATGATCGGGAATCATGGAGTTATTCTTCGGGTGGATCAGCGAGCGTTATATACAATGCGCCGGAGGCGAGCGAAGTTGCTTCCTTCCCCCATACTGTTACTATTCAGGCATCTATTCCCGATAGCAACTATGATCCGGTGACTGCCGAAATTATTGTTAATAAATCGGTCGGTGGAATAGAAGTATTTGCGTCAAAGATTCAATTGCCGGCGGATGGCTCCAGTTCCAGCAATATTATAGCCATTGTTACCGACAGTAGGGGCAGACCGGTGGAGGATGGATCACGAATCAATTTTTCCGTTGTTTCAGGATCCGGCGGCTTTCCTTATTCAAGTACCGATTGGGCGTATACGACAGGCGGTTCGGCATCTGACGAATTCAGTGTATCCGATACACCGGGACCGGTTACCATAAGAGTTTCTAGTGAAGATAATCTCACATCCGCAACCATTGTTCTGGATGTAGTTGACGAGGTCAGTCAATTAAAGGTTTCCATCAATCCCCAGGAGATGACAGCAGATGGCAGCAGTGAGGGTACAATTACGGCCCAGTTAGTGGATATAGACGGCAGGCCGGTGGTCGATGGCATGCGGGTTAATTTTAATATTATTTCCGGAAACGGTTACCTGTCCTACAGTGACAAAAGTGATTGGGACTATACATCCGGCGGATCAGCCACGGTGCGATATTATGCGCCAGAGGCAAACGTTGTCTCATCCTTTCCTGAAACCGTCACCATTCAGGTATCCGTACCGGAAAGTGACCTTTCTTCCGTGACCGCCAGCTTTATCCTCGTTAAGTCAGTAGGCAATATTGAACTATTTGCTACACCGAGCATTTTGCTGGCGGATGGCCAAAGTGAAAGTCAGATTCTGGCCATTGTGACCGACAGTAACGGTAGTCCTGCACAGGATGGCACGCGAATCACGTATTCTATTCTTTCAGGATCCGGAGGGTTACCATATTCCGGGTCTACCCAGACAACCACGACGGGCGGCAATGCGTCGGCCTTCTTCCGTGTCTCAGATAACACAGGGCCGGTTACCGTCAGAGTCGCATCGGAAGACAACACGACATCCAGTACAATTGTTATCGAAGTAGTAAGTGAAGTGGGTGAAATTAATTTGGCGGCGTCACTTTTCGAGATATATGCCAGCGGTTCGGATATGAGTACGATTACCGCATCGCTGCTTGATCCGCTCGGGAGCCCGGTAACTGATTCGACAAAGGTTTATTTCAGCATCACTGCCGGGGCCGGTTACTTTAACTATAAAGGCAACTCAACGGAAACGGAATACACAGCTGCCGGTGTCGTAAGCACGAATTTTTATTCTATTACGCCGGGAACGACGACTATTGATGTAACCGACGAGAGTGGTACGGTCAGAGAAACAATAAATATATTAGTAAAAGAAACAGGCATCGGATCTATAGCATTGGCTGCTACACCAGATACCATGCCTGCGGATGGTGGAAGTTCTGCGGTTATCACTGCTACAATGAAGGATACAAGAGGGCAGGCAGTACCGCCGAATACGGAGGTTGAGTTTACAACTACCCATGGCACATTTTCAAATGGAACTCAGACCTTGACCCTTTCAACCGCGGATAGTACAGGAATTATTTTGACCTCTCTGGTTGCAAGCACAACTGGCGGAGTTGCCGAAGTGCAGGCAAGCAGCGGCGGTATTTCCCAATTACTGAATATTATAATCTATGACAGTACCACTGATGTCGGACAAATCAATTTGACGGCAGTTCCAACGACACTTCCGGCGGATGGCATCAGTTCCGCCGCAATCACTGCAGTGGTGAGGGATAGTTCAGGTAACTCGGTACCCAGCGGCACCTCAGTGGTGTTTACAACAGACCTTGGAACCTTTTCCAATGGTCTGACCTCAATTTCATATAATATAGGCAATAACACGGGAGTTGTGACCACATCGCTGATTGCCCCAACGGTGGCTTCAGGACAAGCTACTATTGAAGTGACCAGTGGTGGAGTGACGCAAGCCATAACAGTTTCCATAACAGGTTCTGAAGCATCGATACTAGGCGACATTGCGTTGACATCCTCGTTAGCCAGCATTCCTGCAGATGGTTTGAGTTCAACAGGAATAACGGCAACACTGAGAGACACCACAGGTGCAGCCATGCCGGCAGGAACTTCGGTCACATTCACTACAAACCTTGGCCGTTTTTCCAATGGGCTGCAAACCATGACTCTGCAGAATGTCGGAACTAACGGCACCATTTCCACCTCTCTGATAGCTGGTTCTACCGAAGGGGTGGCAGAGGTAAGGGCTAGTTCAGGCGGAATCACTCAGTTGCTGAATATCATAATATATGCTAGCACCACGGATATCGGACAAATTAGTTTGACATCCTCTGCGGCAGAACTGCCCAATGACGGTACTAGCTCTGTAGCCATTACCGCAGTGCTGAGGGATAGTTCTGGTAATCTGGTTCCCAGCGGCACGGCGGTTACATTCACGACAAGTAGTGGGACGTTTCCCAATGGTCTGACTTCAATTTCCTTTGAAACGATTGATGATACAGGAACTGTAATTACGTCATTGATTGCGCCAACAACATCGGGATCAGCTATCATTGAGGCTGCTAGCGGTGGCGTGATTCAAACTATAACCCTATTGATTACAGAGGTATCGATTGTCGCTAATATTACGTTGGTCTCCTCATTAGCAGAACTCCCGGCGGATGGGAGCAGTTCATCCGCTATTACTTCAACGGTGACTGACATCAGCGGAGATCCCATGCCGGTAGGAACCTCCATAACATTTACTACTACTTTGGGAACCTTTCCCGGCGGGGTGGATCCTGATGGTGCTGGGCCGCTTTCAAGTCGGCTTATTCTTAATACCGGCAACGACAGTGGCCAGATCTTTATATCACTGATTGCGCCGTTGACAATCACAGGAGAGGCAACGATTACTGCGAGCTCCGGTGGTGTTACGCAAACAGCTTCGGTGACGATTACCAGCATTGTTATTCCGGTCGCAGATAAGTTCTCGATTTCCACTAACCTGACATCTGTTCAAACTGATGGTGCGGATTTTGCAATCGTAACCGCACTTGTACTTGATGCAAGCAGCGCGCCCATAGTTGGCACGACCGTAAACTTTTCGAGCACCGGCGGTCAGATAAGTGCCGGGTCTGTAGTAACGGATGCAAATGGCGAGGCAGGTGTTATTGTAAGTTCCGGACCGGATAAGACCAACGGACCCATTACAATAACCGCCACTGTGGATGCCTTAACAGCAAACATTCCGATTGTGCTTTATGGAACAGTCATCAGCCTTGCGCCAGCTTCTGCCACGTTGAGCACGAGCCTTGTCGCCCCCTTCGACGAGATAGAGATTATTGTCAATGCAGAAGATGCTGGTGGTAATCCAATTTTTAACGCACCTATTGCAATTACATATAATGACGGTGGCACCGGTGCCCCTCTCTCAATCGGTAGTCCGACCACTGACTATGCCGGGGAAATAAGTCTTGTTTTAACTGTAAACGCAACCACGACTGACGGTTTAGCACAAATAACTTTCTCCGGGCTTGGCATTCCAGCAGCAGCAAATCTTGCTGATTATCAGGGAAACTATACTATTGGAGCCCCAACTGACATTTTTCAAATTACGGAAGTAGGCGGCTTTTCAGTCGATGATGAAAACTATCCAGGTTATCCTGGTCCCTATTCAGCAGCGTTTGATTTCGGCACTGTTGCGGTGACCTGTCATGCGGGTGGACTGGTTGAGGATGATGTGGTTGTATTCGCTACGACTGTTGGAATCTGGGAGGAAACAGGGACTCAGACGTGGGAATATACGCTGACAGCAGCTGATGTTGCAGGTACATTAAATATCACTGGCCTCCTGACCAGCGCTCAGTCGGGTTTAGCTACCGTTCAGGTATATTATCAAACTGATCCCACGATCGTGGATTTAACCTATATATCATTTTATACGCCTGCTTCCCAGGCATATGATATCAAGCTTGATGCGACCCAGACCAATATTCAACCGAGTGTGGGTGGGTCAGAATACAGCCTTGGAATTTATGCAAGTGTTTATGATCAATTTAACGGACCGGTTTTGGGTGCTACAGTGGATTTTTATCTGACCAATACCACCGGCGGCGGTGAATTTTTAACGGTTGTCTCGGCCACAACAAACTCTGTAGGCATTGCCCAGACCGCTTTTGTTTCCGGAACTCTGAGCACCGGCAGTGATCCCAGCTCTGCTGTTCTGGTTACTGCCCGTGTAAACACACCGGCGGTGTGTACTGATGAAGAAACTACAATTTCATGCGCGCTCCATAGTCCCGGTAATGATCTTGATGGAGATTATTTTAACCTTTATCAGGACAATGGCGGTGTATTAGATACTTATTATGTCTGGTACAATGATGGAGGTTCTGTGGATCCAGCCATCGCTGGGGAGACCGGAATTGAAGTGGCTTTAACTGCCTTACCTGCTGGCAATACAGCCATTCAGGTGGCAAATCGGACTGCAACCGCGATTGATGATGTTCTCTGGTTTAGTGCCACAAGCCCAGGTACTTCAGTTGACGTTTTAACATGCGGAGATGTGAATGGTGTTGGTGACGGTGCAACAGACGGTGGGGCACTTATTGCATTAGGGTTTACATTCTCTACAGCAACCCAGGGAACAGGCTCAGGGCCAGAGTTCAGATCAGATACCGTTCCCATCACTATCAGCGGGGCTGTAGCCAATGTATCCATTGGTATGTCGATTTCAGCAACATCCAGTACGGATGATACAATATACTATCTCCCGGTTTCCGTGCTGGTGGCAGATACAAATGGTAACCCGGTTATTGGAACCTCTATCTCTCTCAGTTTGAGATCAACACAATATAGTACTGGATACTGGGTGGAACTTGTTGGTGGGGGATATGGAGTAATATTTGATAATCCTTGTGACGGTGAGGATATTCCTGGGACACTTCCTTATACATTTGTCAATGAGGATATCAACAATAATTCCATTCTGGATAATAATGAGGATACGACAAGCAGATATACAACGGGTACCGTTCAATTGCCTTCTTTGCCTCGTTACTTTATTCCAGATCCTGTAGGATCTCCAGGTGTTGTAGGTTATGGATTTGGCACTTCAGTACCGGGCTTGAATAATGGCGTGCTGGACCCGGGTCAGTCTGCTGCCGGTACCATTCCGCCATCTGTTGAAACAGATGAGTTTGGTGTGGCAAATTTTGTATTAACATACCAGAAACAATATGCTGTTTGGCTCGAGGCTCAAATTACTGCTAATGCCATGGTTTTTGGAACGGAATACACTAGCTCATCCCGGTTCTGGTTGCCGCACCTGGAATCAGAAGAAGAAGATATTGCAACAAGATTTAGATATTCACCATTTTGGGACCTGCCTTGTGCGCAAGCAGATGGTCCATAATAAGATGGATTTCGGACAGATGCTAACGGCGTTTTCGTCGTAAGTATTAAGACTTATATAAGCATATCAGGTAATAATAAGACAGGGTATCTGGTTTCAGATGCCCTGTTTTGTGTGATGGAATCAATTTTCAGGGGAGTTTTCTTGCTTTGACAATTTTTTTTGCTTGATATAAGTATTGTCTATTGAAAAATGATGCGCTGGATGGGTGCTTTTTTAAAATACAATCAAAAGAATATTAACGAAAGGACAGATAAACAATGGCACGCGGACTCAATAAAGTAATGCTGATCGGTCGGCTGGGAAAAGATCCGGATGTACGGTTTACCCAGAGCGGGATGGAGGTGGCCAATTTTTCGGTGGCGACCAGTGAGACATGGATGGATAAGTCCACGAATGAAAAAAAAGAGCGTACGGAATGGCACCGGATTGTGGCGTTTGGAAAGCTGGGTGAAATCTGCGGCAAATATCTGGCCAAGGGAAAGCAGGTGTACATCGAAGGTCGTCTTCAGACCCGGTCCTGGGAACAGGACGGTATCACCAAATACACCACGGAAATTGTGGCCAGTGACATGCAGATGTTGGAATCGAAAAATGCTGCCGGTTCATATGATAATGAATCCGGTTATCAAAACCGTCAGCCCCCGTCGCCTCAGCAACAGGCACCGCAACAGCAGGCACCGCAACAGCAGGCACAACAGCAGCAACCCCAGGCTACAGGGTTTTCCGGTAATCCGCAGTCACCGTCACCCCCCCCCGGAAGCTTTGATGATGATATTCCGTTTTAGCGGGACATAAATAAGCCCATAAATAAGCCGCAGATACACGCAGATTGACGCAGATATAAAAAATTATCAAAAAAATCGTCTGCATACATCCGCGTGCATCTGCGGCAAAAAAAGAAGTTTGGGGGAGAATCCAATGAAAACGATATCTTTCACAGATTTCCGGAAAAAGGCCTCAGGTTTTATCGCTGAGGTCGAGCATGGAGAGACGATTATCCTTCTCCGACGAGGGAAACCCGTTGCGGAAGTAATTCCGTTTTCAGACAGATCCCACCGGGAACCCGCTTGGAAAAAACCGGGGATTCGCTTAAAAATAAAGGGAAGTGATCTTTCATCGGCAATTTTGGAAGATCGCAAGGCTCAGACATGAAACTTGTGGCTGATTCGTCTTTATTTGCCAAAAGGTATATACAGGAAGGCGGCAGCGATGAAATGGATCGAATCTTTTTGTAACATCCGATAAAAGGCAGTTCATTGCTGCCAAAAATGCTGGTCTTTTGACTGAATTTATAGGCCAGCCAGACGCTTGACGCAAGCGCGGGAAAAGTGTCTGGATTATGAATCTTTTTTATCTTCAATTTTTTCTTGTTTTTCAGACTCAGAATCTTCTTCAATCGTCGCTTTTTTAAAATTTTTAATTCCTTTACCCAAACCCGCGCCGATTTCCGGCAGTTTCCCTGCCCCAAATATGATCAGGATAATGACCAGGATAATGACCAGTTCTGGTATGCCGATGCCAAACATATTATTCTCCTTATAAAAACATCTTTTTATAGAATACGTGAAATCGCCGCTGGTGTGTCAATCGTTTACAGATTCAGGGGATGACGGCTTCGTAAAAAGTCCAAATTCTGTGTTGCGCTGCATCCTTCGTTTCTTCAACGTACGCTAATTACTAATCATCACTCAGAGTTTGCGCGCCTTGCCAATTTTATGAGATTGGTGAACTTTTATACTTTGCCGTCGGAATTCGACTTTTTACGAGACTGTCAGGGGATGTACGTAAATATAAAAAACTTGTCAAGCAATATCAAATCATTTAATATTATAGGCTTTCAATATGATAAGCATATTGTATGAGAAATTGATTATCAACAGTATAAAATAAAGCGTATAAAAAGGAAACCGTTTCCATGAAAATAGCATTTAAGCCATGCGGGTTGCCGGCTTGGATCGGTAGTCTGCCGCTGGCGGATCATGACAAAGCAGTTAAAATGATGATGGAATATTCACCGGATATTCCATTATGGATTCAACTGCCCCATTTCCAGTCAGAGTCGATGATTGCACAGTTTTTGCCGGGTATGCCGGGGCTGAAAGCGGATGGAGACCGAAAATTTATTCAAACCGGGGATGATGGGTTTGACAATGAAATACTGGCTTTTTTTGAAGAATACATGGACATTATGCAGGATGCATCAAAATTGGCCACCTCCCGGTTTGCGCTGACCCGTGAGACGGCGCCGGGTTTTTTTGAATTTATAAAAACCCTGGATGTCCTTGAAAAACTGCCAGTTGCGATTAAAGGTCAAATTACCGGACCGTTTACATTTTCCACCGGTATCGTGGATCAGGACGGAAAAGCCATCTTCTACAATGATCAACTGCGGGATGTGGCAATTAAGTGCATTACGTTAAAAGCCCGCTGGCAGGTGAAGCAGTTGAAGAAATACGGGGTCCCGGTGATTATATTTTTAGACGAACCCGGTTTGACCGGTTTTGGGTCATCCGCGTTTATCAGCGTGTCCCGCCAGGATGTCGAAGCATGTTTAGAAGAGGTGATTGCGGCTGTTCATGAAGAAGGCGCCCTGGTTGGCGTTCATGTGTGTGCAAATGCCGAATGGTCGGTAATTCTGGATTCATCGGCTGATATTGTCAGTTTTGATGCGTATTCCTTTTTTGATAAATTTATATTGTATCCCACGCAACTGAAAAGCTTTATTGAAAAAGGTGGCCTTATTGCGTGGGGAATTGTACCCACCGGCGATATCGCATCAGTGGAAAAAGAAAGTGTTGAATCTTTGGCAATGCTCTGGGAAAATGAAATTCGCCAGTTGGAAGCGATTGGCATAGACCGCTCAAAAATTATAGAGCAGTCACTGATTACACCGAGTTGCGGTACCGGGGCCCTGCCCCTTGATATTGCAAAAAAAGTGATTCGTATGACACGTGAATTATCTGAAAAAATAAGAGGAAACTGATTTTTTCGAGAGCATCAACAATGAAGGGTTTGCGAATAAATAAATTTTATTGAGTAGGCCGGGTTTCTTACCCAGCGTCAAAATGGGCCATCAAAATCTACAGGGTGTCATGTTCCATTTGTCGGGAAAGAATCCCGACCTACGATTTGTTTTACCGGCAGATAAAAAGTTATTTAAAAGATAAAAAAATTAGGGAACTGAAAGATATTAATATACCGGGATTGCGCGGAATTATTGGTCGTATTCAAGGCACGTCAATAGGCGCATAACGGGTTATGTAACTGTTGACTGACTTTTTCGAGAGCATCAACAAAGAAGGGTTTGCGAATAAATAAATTTTATAGAGTAGGCCGGGTTTCTTACCCGGCGTCAAAATGGGCCGTCAAAATCTACAGGTTGTCATGTTCCATTTGTCGGGAAAGAATCCCGATCTACGATTTGTTTTACCGGCAGATAAGAAATTATTTGAAAAATAAAAAAATTATAATTCGTAATTAAATATTAATGATAGGGAAACTTATGACAAAAAAAGATAATGAAAAAGACTTTAAAGGCGCCAACAAATATATTTTAGATGACGAGCTGGCAAAAATCGTTAATATCACCATGGAACTGGAAATGCCGCTGCTTTTAAAAGGGGAACCCGGGACCGGCAAAACCATGCTGGCCCATGCCATTGCAGAATCATTGCGCATGCCGTTGATTGTGTTGAATGTAAAATCCAGCATGAAACTGGTGGAAGCGCTGTATCAGTATGACACTCTGACCCGTTTGAATGACAGTCGATTCGGCGATTCCGAAAGAGATGCCAGCCGCATCGAAGATTATATCAAAATGGGAAAGATCGGCCAGGCGTTTACCGCAGACAAACGAACGGTTTTGCTGATTGATGAGATAGACAAAGCAGACACGGATTTTCAGGATGATATGCTGGATGTACTGGATCAAATGGAATTTGATATTATCGAAATTGACAAAACCATCCAGACGGTTCACCGGCCGGTATTTATTATCACCTCAAATGCCAAAAAAGATTTGTCGGACCCATTTTTGGGCCGGTGTAATTTTCATCATATCGCGTTTCCGGACCCTAAAATGATGCGGAAAATTATCGATGTTCATTTTCCGAACCTGGCACCGGAACTGATGGAAAACTCCATTGCCACATTCTATCGATTGCGGGAAATTGATGCGGTTGAAAAAAAGCCGGCCACCCGGGAGCTGATCAACTGGATACGAGCGCTGGACGCGGATCCGGATTTTAAAGCAAAACAGCTGGCCAAAGGAGAGATTCCTTTTTTGGGGATATTGTTTAAAAAAAGCCAGGATTATGTGGCAGCCACCACTCTGACCAATCGGCGGAAGCGGTTTTAAGATAGGTCGTTAGGTAGAAGGCTGAAGACTGAAGGGAAAAAGTTCCATTGCACTTCATCCTTGCCGGCGAAATAAATCGTAGGTCGGGATTCTTTCCCGACAAATGAGAATGTCATGTTAATCGGTGGCTTTTGGTGCCGGGTAAGAAACCCGGCCTACCTCATAGAAGTTATTGATTGATATAAGTGGCGCGAAACGACATCAGAAAGTTTTTTACAACGCCATCAATTAAAAATATTTTAAGTAAATCCAATTAAAAATATGTTTATCGAATTTTTTTACAAATTAAAAGATGCGGGCATACCGGTTTCACCCACATCGTTTTTAACGCTCCAAAAAGCATTGTCCAAAGGGCTGATTCAATCCCTTGGCGATTTTTACACGGCCACCCGTGCCATTCTGGTGAAAAGCGAGCGGTATTTTGATCTTTATGACCAGATGTTTGCCCATTATTTTGAAGGGGCGGAAATGCCGGATATTGAGGGGGTCGAGCTGGACAGTATCGCCAAAGCGCTATTGGAAGAATGGTTAAAAAATCCCAAACAAATTGCCGACGCGCTCGGAATTGATGAATCGGCATTAAAAAATCTTTCCCCGGATGAATTGCTGGATTATTTTAAAGAGCGGTTAAAAGACCAGACGGAACGGCATGACGGCGGGAACAAGTGGATCGGGACCGGCGGTACGTCTCCGGTCGGGCACTCGGGTAATCATCCGGAAGGCTTGCGGGTGGGGGGGGCATCCCGGAATAAATCAGCGCTCAAAGTGGCGAACGAGCGGCGGTACAAAGATTATTCCCGATCCGGTCCGTTGACCCAGGCAATGATGGGGGAAGCGTTAAAGCAGCTCAGGAATATGATTCCTTCCGGACCCAGGGACCAGGTCAATATTGATGCCAGCATTTATCAAACCATGAAAAATGCCGGTGAAATAGAAATCATTTTTGACCGGAGTTTGCGGGATCGGCTCAAAGTGATATTGGCGATTGATAATGGTGGATGGTCCATGGACCCCTATGTTCAGGTGGTCCAGACATTATTCGATTATGCCCGTTCACAATTCAAGGATGTGAAAACATATTTTTTTCATAATACGATTTATGATACGGTCTGGGAAGATTCTTCGCGGTACAAGAAACCGAAACGGGTGGACGAATTTGCCCGAAAGGACCCGGATACCCGTTTGATTCTGGTGGGAGATGCCAGCATGGCACCTTATGAGCTCATGGCCCGGGACGGGTCAATTTATGTTCATGAGCGGAGCGGAATGTCCAGTATTGACCGGATAAAATTTCTTGCCGATACGTTTCCGCACAATGTCTGGCTGAATCCGGTTTCAGAACGAATGTGGCCGTATACCCGCTCGATTAATGCGATCAGCCAGATCTTTCCCATGTTTGAACTGTCGCTTGATGGGCTGGAACAAGCGGTCACGCACTTGATGGCCACTTAACATTCTATGATTGAGGTAAAAAGTATGATGTACGGGACACATAAAAATTATTGGAAATTTAAAGCGTTACTGTTTGTTTCCGTGTTCTTTTTTGTTTTGTTTTCATTCAGCAATGGCTTTGCCCAGAAACTGGCGGTAAACAAATCAGTGGCAAATGTTCGGTCCGGTCCGGGAACCAGTTATGAAGTGCTGTGGCAGGTGGAGAAATATACCCCCATGCTTATTCTGGATACCGATAAAACCGGAACATGGTATTATATTAAGGACTTTGAAGGCACCATTGGGTGGGTGAGTAAAGGTGTAATGACAAAAATGGATACGGTGATTACAAAACCCAGAGATGAGCGGTGTAATATCCGATCCGGCCCCGGCACCAACCATGATGTGATCTTCAAGGCCATCAAAGGGGTTCCGTTTAAGGTCCTTGAGCGAAAAGGGAACTGGATTCATTTTCAACATGCCGACGGTGATAAAGGCTGGATTCATAAGAATTTGGTATGGTAGAAGGTGGAAGGTGGAAGGTGGAAGGTGGAAGGTAGAAGGTGGAAGGTGGGAATTAAAGTGGGCGGACTTTCGGTCCTGAAACGTAATTTCGCCAATTGATAAGCGAAGTTGAATAAAGGGAAAAAATATGGATGGATTAAAGATCCCTGAAAATCGAAAAATAGTGGTTGGCGTCGGTTCCGCGTTGATGGATATGCTGGCAAAGGAACCGGATGAATTTATGAAGCGGCTGGGTGTTGAAAAAGGCGGGATGAATCTGGTGGATCAACATTATATTGATCAATTGATCGCTCAGACATCATCTCCGCCGTCACTTGTCTCGGGCGGATCCGCGTGCAATACCGCCATCGGTGTTGGGCAACTGGGAGGAAGTGCCCGGTTTGTGGGTAAAATGGGGAATGATGAACTGGGGGCGCTTTTTAAACAGGATTTAGTGAAGAATTCGGTGGCTCCGGTTCTTTTTAATTCTTCAACCCCTACCGGACGAGTGCTGTCCGTGATTACGCCGGATGCGCAGCGTTCCATGTTTACTTTTCTGGGCGCGTCGGCTGAAATGCATCCGACGGAAATAGCTCTGGATTGTTTTAATGAAGCGGCTATTGTTCATGTGGAAGGGTATTTATTGTTTAATCGGGACTTGATGATGGCGGTTTTGAAGTCAGCCAAAAAAGCAGGCAGTCTGATCAGCATGGACCTGGCCAGTTTTAATGTCGTGGAAGCGTCTATGGATATTTTAGAAGAGATTATCAAGGCGTATGTTGATATTTTAATTGCAAATGAGGATGAAGCCAAGGCATACTGCGGCCATATAAATGAAACAGAGGCGGTAGCAGCGTTGTCTGAAAATGTGGATGTTGCGATTCTTAAGCGGGGGCCGAAGGGCAGCCTTATCGCCCGCCAGGATCAGATATTGACCATCGATCCGATGGGGTCCGGCGAAGCATTGGATACAACAGGGGCCGGGGATCTATGGGCTTCCGGGTTTTTGTTTGGAATGGTTAATGGGTATTCATTTGAAAAAAGCGGTCAGTTAGCATCGGCCTGCGGGTATGAAGTCTGCCGGGTGATTGGTGCAAAAATTCCGGAAGACGGGTGGGCGCGTATTCGGAAATTATTATAACACTATTTAGATAACATAGTATATAGCGATGGAGAGATTAAATGAAGGAAGAACAATCCCGTAAGGAGTTGCTTGAAGAGCCGGATCCGTTTTTAGAATTTGTCGGCACCCTGTTGGCGTTTGCAAAAAAATATCAGAAACAGATTATGGTTTCGGTCGGCGCTGTTGTGGTAGTGGCCATCGTGATAACCGGTGTTGTCTATTTTAAGAATCAATCGGAAGACCGTGCGGCCATGATGCTCGGCAAGACGATGGCAAAATACAATGCAATCAAAAAAGATGAATCCGCTTTTATCGCGTATGAAGATGTGAAGACGCGGTTTAAAAACATTTCGGAAAAATACGGATCAACCGGTGCCGGAAAAGCTGCCCTCCTGCAGTATGCGGATGTCTGCTATCTGACAAAAAATTACGATGATGCCATCAAGATATACAATCAGGCACTGGAGGCACTGGGAAAAACAGAGTTTAAGACATTGATTTTAAGCGGACTGGCATATTCTTATGAGGGGAAAGAAGATTATGAACAGGCGGCAAAATATTTTGAAATGATCACGTCCGATGATGCCGCCGTAATGAAAGACCAGGCGCTTTTTAACCTGGGCCTTCTTTATGATAAGCTGGGCAAACCGGAGCAGGAAAAAGAAGCATTCAGCAAGCTTGTTTCTGATTTTCCGGAGTCGATGTATTTTGATTTGGCCAGTGAAAAAATTGCCGGTTAGTTTTTTATCTCTGATCCTTGTGTTTTTTTGGCAAACAATTTTAAGAATTCAAAACGTGTGAAGTGACTAAAGTGATCTAAAGTGCCTAAAGTTATGGACTGCGCGAAATGTGCGATCATTTTTAATATTAAAATTGAAAATGCCGAAGGCATTAACCATTTCAACAGGTCATCCTGAATTGACTGTTTGTTTTTAAAAAACGGCAAGAAGGGATGGCCTTTTTTGTTGGTGTTGAGGGGTTTTTGCCTTCAACCTTAAGCCTTTAACCTCTATTCCTGAGTATTCTTTATGCGGGTGGATTTGACCGGTCAGATTGAACGAATCACTTATACCAATCCGGAAAATGGTTATACCATCGCCCAGGTGAAAGTCAGGGGGGAAAAACGGGTGGTCTCCATCGTGGGAAACTTGATAGACCCCATGCCGGGTGAGATCGTTGAACTGCAGGGGCAATGGAAGATTCATTCGAAGTATGGCGAGCAGTTTGAAGTTGAAGCGTACCGGACCACCGTGCCGGCAACCATTCATGGCATTAAAAAGTATCTGGGCTCGGGTCTGATTAAAGGGATCGGACCGGTGATGGCCGGTCGAATCGTCAGTCAGTTTGGCAAAAAAACACTCGATATCATCGAAAATGATATCGAAAAATTGTCTGAAGTCAGCGGAATCGGCGGTAAGCGGATTGAAATGATTCAGACAGCCTGGGAAGAACAGAAAGAAATCCGGACCGTGATGATGTTTTTACAATCGCATCAGGTCAGTACCGGTTATGCCATCAAAATATTCAAGCAATATGGTGATCGCGCGATAGATGTTGTCACAGAAAATCCCTTTCAGATGGCAACCGATATCTTTGGCATCGGGTTTATTACTGCCGATAAAATCGCCGCAAACATCGGTTTTTCCAAAGACTCTCCCCTGCGTATCCGTGCCGGAATCCTCTATGTTTTAAACGAACTGTCCGGTGACGGCCATGTGTATTACCCGTATCTGAAATTAATCGAAAAATGTTCTGAAATTCTCGACGTTGACGGACGTCTTGTTGATGATGAGCTGATGCAGGTTGCCGTAGAAAAACAGATTGTTATTGAATCTGAAGATGATGGCCTGTCCTTGCACGAAAACTATGAAGACACCCGGGCCGTATTTCTGGCCAGGTCACATTTTTGTGAAACCGGCATTTCTTATATGTTAAAGCGACTGATGGCCACGCCAAAAATGATTCGGTCGGTGGATGTCCGCCAGGCGGTAAAATGGGTGCAGGATCAGCTTCATTTCAGCCTGGCGGATAATCAGAAAAAAGCCATTGTATCTGCCGTTCAAAGCAAGCTCATGGTCATTACCGGTGGGCCCGGAACCGGAAAAACAACCATTATCCAGGCGATTTTGAAAATCTATCAAAAGCTGCACGTAAACATATTACTGGCCGCACCCACTGGCCGGGCGGCAAAGCAGATGAGTGAAACAACCGGTTTTGGCGCCAAAACCATCCATCGAATGCTGTCATTTAATTTTCGCAGTGGCGGGTTTCAGAAAAATGAAAAAGACCCCCTGGATTGTGATTTACTGATTGTCGATGAAGCCTCTATGATTGATACGGTATTGATGCATCACCTGCTCAAAGCCGTGCCGCCGGAAGCAACGTTGATCCTGGTGGGAGATGTGAATCAGCTGCCGTCTGTTGGGGCCGGGAATATTTTAGGAGATATTATTGCTTCTCGTGTGATCCCGGTTGTTCGATTGAATGAAATCTTTCGTCAGGCGCGACAGAGTCAGATTATTGTAAATGCGCATCAGATCAATAATGGATTTTTGCCGAAAACAAACGGTGAGAATGATGAGAATACGGACTTTTATTTTATCGACCAGGAATCACCCGAGCGCGTGTTGGAGATTATTCTTGAGCTGGCTGCAAACCGGATACCTCAAAAGTTCGGTTTTGACGCGAGCGATGACATCCAGGTGCTTTCTCCGATGCATAAAGGACTGGTCGGGACCGCTAATCTGAACAAGGAACTCCAGAAACGCCTGAATCCGCAGAAAGACAATATTGTTTACGGTAATACGACGTTTCACTGTCATGACAAAGTGATGCAGATTCGAAACAACTATGATAAAAATGTTTTTAACGGCGATATCGGGCGGGTGGTTGATATTAACCGGGAAACCCGGGAGGTCATCATTGCGTTTGATGGCAAAAAGATCGCTTATGACTTTACGGAACTCGATGAGATTGTGCCGGCATATGCCGTATCTGTTCATAAATCCCAGGGATCTGAATATCCGGCAGTCATTATTCCGGTGCTGACCCAGCATTATATTCTATTGCAGCGAAATCTTATTTATACGGCCGTCACCCGGGGGCGGGAGTTGGTCATTTTAGTGGGTACGAAAAAAGCACTGGCAATCGCGATTAATAATGATAAAACCCAGCAGCGGTTTACCCGGTTAAAGGATCGGTTGCAGGGAAAGGTTTATTTACGTATAATAAAGAATGTATAGTGGTTCGCAAATGAAGTGATACATTTTTCACATTATATTCAATGAAATGGTATCCATTCATGTGCTATAAGCGATAAATTGATTTGGCATCCTGTTTCGTTTTCCCTATAATAAACAGAATTTTATTTGATGGCTTCGTCAAAAGCACAAATTCTGCGTTGCGCTAAATTCTTCGTCACTGCGGAGTAGGCCAACTACGCCTCATTCCTCAGAATTAGCGCGCCTTGCCATTTTTATTAGAATGGTGAACTTTTTTCTTTGCCATCGGAACCAGATTGTTTACGGTTTCATTTATTTAACCTCTTAATAGGAGAACTTGTTGAAGATCATTATCGTTGGTGCCGGTCAGGTCGGTTTTCATATTGCCAGTCGTCTGGCCTATGAAAACAAAGATGTGGTGGTAATTGATATGGATCCGGTAGCGATTGCCCAGGTATCGGAAAAGATTGATGTCGACGTCATTGTCGGGTCTGGCAGCAGCCCGCTAATCCTGAAAGAAGCTGGTATCAAGGATGCGGAGATTCTGTTGGCGGTAACGGACAGTGATGAAACAAATCTTGTGGCCTGCCTGATGGCGGATACAATTTCTCCGGCGACCAAGAAGCTGGCAAGAATTCGGAAAGGGGATTATGACGAATATCATCAAATTTTTCATGATGCGCCACCCCATATCGACACCGTGATTAACCCTGAAATTGAGGTGGTCAAAACAATTGAGCGGTTTATGAGTGTGCCCGGTGCGGTCGATGTGGGCGAATTTGCCGATGGTCGGCTGAAGCTTATCGGCATAGTTATGGATAAAGATGCCCGCCTGGCGGGTGTCCGCCTTTCAGAATTATCTGTTAAAATTGGGGTAAAGACCTTGGTGGCAGCTTTGGTCCGAGAAGGGGAAACGATTATCCCCCGGGGGGATGACCGCTTGTATCCCGGCGATCTGGTTTATTTTATCAGTGAGGAACATGGCCTTGAAAATATTTTAAAGGCGTTTAACAAACATGTAAAACCCATTAAACGGGCGATGATTGTCGGGGGCGGACGGATTGGTTTAAGGCTGGCAAAGTTGTTGGAAAAACAGTCAATATACACAAAATTGATTGAACGGTCACCGCAACGGTGCGCTGAAATTGTTGAACAGATGAACAAGGTTTTGGTCATCCATGGAGACGGGTCAGATCAGAGTCTGCTGCAAGAAGAAAATATTGCTGATATGGATGTTGTGGTGACCCTGACCGATGACGAGGAAATCAATATTCTGGCATCATTACTGGCCAAAAAAATGGGTGTGCGTAAAACAATTACCAAGTTGAGCAAGTTCGGCTATTTTTCCCTGATGTCCACCATCGGGCTTGAACAGGTTGTCAGCCCCCGCCTGTCAGCCATTAATACGATTCTTCAGCATATTCGCAGGGGCAAAGTGCTTTCCGCACGAACCATGACCGATGAACAAGCCGAAGTCCTTGAAGCAATTGCCCTGGAAACCTCCGAGATTGTGGGTAAGCCATTAAAGCGGACAAAGATTCCAAAAGGCGCACTGGTCATTGGCATTATCCGGGAAGACGAAATCGAAATTCCTTCCGGCGACAGCATCATCCAGCCCAATGACCGGATTCTTATTTTTGCCAAGCGCGAGGTGATTTCCAAGATTGAAAAAATTCTCACCGTGAAGCTGGAGTTTTTTTAAATGCGCTGGAACTATATTTTTTATATGGTTGGGATTCTGACTTTTTTTCTGGGCGTGTTAATGGTAATTCCCCTTTTGTGCGGTTTGTATTATAATGATCAAAGCGTTGCCGCCTTGATGAAGTCCATGGCCATTACCACTGCTGCGGGCGCTTTATTGTACATATTCTTCCGGGGCCCGAAAACCGAATATCTCAGCCCGCGTGAAGGTATGGCAATCGTTGCCATTGGCTGGACGGCAGTCGGCCTGTTTGCCGCATTGCCGTTTTACTGGAGCGGTGTGTTTGATGTTTTTGTGGACGCGTTTTTTGAATCTGTTTCCGGCTTCAGCACCACCGGGGCATCGGTGATGACGGATATTGAGGCGGTTTCCAAAGGCATTCTCCTCTGGCGGAGCCTGATTCAGTGGCTGGGCGGTATGGGCATTATTGTTTTATCCGTTGCGATTTTGCCGTTTTTGGGTGTGGGTGGCATGCAGCTGTATAAAGCAGAGGTGCCAAGCCCGGTGCCAGATAAACTCAAGCCCCGCATTAGCGATTCCGCAAAAATTTTATGGAAAGTCTACGTACTCATATCACTGGCAGAATTATTATTGCTTATACTCGGCGGTATGGGGTTTTATGATTCTTTATGCCATACATTGACCACATTGCCCACTGGCGGATTTTCAACCAAAAATCTTTCCATAGCGCACTATAACAATGTGTATTTTGATGTTGTGGTGATGATTTTCATGGTGCTGGCCGGGATCAATTTTTCGCTTCATTACCAGTTTCTGAAAGGCAACTCCCTGGCGTTCTGGAAGGATTCAGAATGCCGATTTTTTCTGGCTGCTGTGATTGTTTTGACGCTTGTTGTCAGTTTTAATATTTACGGAACCGTATATCAAAATATCGGCGAGGCCTTTCGGTTCGGATCATTTCAGGTGATTTCCATTGTTACAACAACCGGTTTTGCAACAGCGGACTATAACCAATGGCCCCCCATGTCAAAATTGATCTTACTGTTGTGCATGTTTATCGGCGCATCTGCCGGTTCTACCGGCGGCGGCATGAAATGTATGCGAATCATGTGCTGTTTTAAATATTGTTACAAAGAATTGTTCAGCCTGCTTCACCCCCATGCGGTGACCACCGTAAAAATTGGCGGAAAAACTATCTCAGATGATGTGATTCGCGGTATTCTCGGATTTTTAGCGCTTTATATGGGGATATTTGCCCTGAGCTCCGTTTTACTGGCCGGAATGGGGGTCGATTTGGTGACTTCCATATCTGCGGTGGCGGCAGCTATTGGTAATATCGGCCCGGGGTTTAACCTTGTCGGGCCAGTGGGCAATTATGCTGAAATACCGGCTATGGGGAAATGGTTGCTGATATGGTGTATGCTGTTGGGGCGACTTGAAATCTATACAGTTATTATTTTTTTGGTGCCCGAGTTCTGGCGAAAATAATTTTGACTTCTATGTAACTTCATAATGGACGGTGGGCTAAATCGTAGGTCGGATTAGCGCGTCAGCGCGTAATCCGGCAAATTTTATGGATCGGTTTGACAGAATTATTTTTTTTGGTGGATTACGCGCTGACGCGCTAATCCACCCTACTGGAAAATATAACGTTATTTTTCTCAGACAGTGGTGATTTGTCACCATGAAAAGCTTTTTACGAAGCCGTCAACTTTTATTTTTTGCTTGGGGGTACCCAGCCGTTTTCGATTTTTGATATGATGATACGCGCAAATTTTTATAAGAATGAAGGGATTTTTTGTCCATCGGAATCTGATATTTGAAATTTTTTTCGGTTGAAAAAAGAATATAAAAGGGTTACATTTTTTGTTGACATAAATTCAAGAAACATATATCAATCACACTTTATGTAGACACGGTGAAAGAACATTGGGTCGTTAACTCAGTCGGTAGAGTATCTCCCTTTTAAGGAGAGAGTCATTGGTTCGAGCCCAATACGACCCACCAAATAAATTTGCTTGCGTCCCCATCGTCTAGCCTGGTCCAGGACACCGGCCTTTCACGCCGGCGACAGGGGTTCGAATCCCCTTGGGGACGCCATTTAATTTCAGGCATTTAGAGAAATCTAAGTGCCTTTTTTATTTTCGGGACCTTTTCCGGAATTTTTTTTGACGGCTTTTCACTAAAAGACTCATTGGAGAGTGGTGACGCCCGTATTAGATCCTTACAATCGCTGGTTTCAGTTGATTGCCTCAGCGATATTTTTTTTGGTTGCTCCCACTGCCAGCAATGATTTGATCAAAAGATCCAATGAAACGGTTGGGTCTCCCTTTTCCATTTTTGCCACTCTTGACTGGCTTGAGTTAAGCATTTTTGCTAGTTGAATCTGAGTTAATTTTTTTTGTTGGCGCTGTTTGGAAAGCGCTTGGCTGAGTGCCAGTTTGAGTTCGATATATTCTGATTCTTCCTTGCTAAGTCCCAGAAACTCTTCAGTGGAACCAACTCTATATCCTTTTGATTCTAATACTCTTTTTTTATTTTTATCCATATTAATTATCTCCTTTGACATCTGCATTGAAACGCTTGACTCTTTGTTTGCAGGTGTCGATCAGTGATTTTGGTGTTTTGCTTGTTTTTTTCTCAAAAATTTCAAGAATCAGAATTGCATCAGTGTATATTTTGTAAATAATTCTCCAGGTGAGGTTTTTATTATTTATTCTTAACAAACTCGTAAAAAGTCAGATTCCGATGGCAATGAAAAAAGTTCCAAATTCGAGGCGCGCAAATCCTGAGTGATGATTCGTACTTAGCGTACTATGAAGATACGAAGGATGCAGCGCAACAAAGAATTTGGACTTTTTACGACGCCATCATTCTTAATTCATGACAGTTTCAATGGACGGCATCGGTCTTGATTGAGGCAGCGATAAGATCATCCCTTTCTGGATTTGGCGCAACAAATATCCGGCTTCAATTCTGGCATTTTCAGAAAAAGGAGGTGTTGTGATTTCACCGTGCATCCATATCAAGGGTCTGTCATTCGGGCTCATGGTTAAGCTATATGTCAAATTTGACATATAGTCAACGTGGTTTCTTTGTTTTAATGTTTTTGATTCAATAATTGTTGGTATCCACATGGTCTTTATCTATATTTAACTGATATTATTATAATCTTTCTAAAGAGGTTAAAGTTGATCAGTATATTAACAAGACTTAAAATATATTTAACTTGACAATAGCGTTGCCTATATTGTACTTGTTTTCCAAATGGACAACACTATAAATATTGACAACAATGGGAAGCAAGTTGAAAATTATTGATCAGCTAAAAATAAATCTGAATGATCTTATACCAATTCCGGAGTTCTGTCTTGATATTGATGATAAAATTGATCCTGATAGTGCCGGTGGCCCCGATTTTTTAGCTTGTGTGAGTTATAATAACCAGAAGTTTGAACTGGCCGGAGAAATACTATATCAAAAATATTTACCGGTTTTCAAAGACAAGATTATAAAATTGGAATCATATATTGAACAACGTCAGGGCGTGTACGGCCTTATCGTATCCCCATATTTAAGTAAAAATAGAAGAATTGAATGTAAAAGTCAAAATATTAACTATATAGACCTGTCTGGGAACGTATTTATAAATCTTAAAGGTCTGTATATCGAACGGGAGGGGTTCCCCAATCTTTTTCCTGAGCAAAGAAAAGGCAGAAGCCCTTTTTCAGATAAAGCATCACTTGTTCTTAGAGCGATGATGCTGGAGAAAGAAAAAATATGGGGAATCAGACAGTTGGCAGGAAAGGTGGATCTTAATCCCGGATTTGTTTCAAGGCTGGTTCAGGAGTTAGAGGAAAGAAAATATGGTGTTCGATCCAACTCAAAAATTAAATTGATAGCGCCAAAATTTATTTTAAGTGATTGGCTAAGGGATTATAACTATAAAAAGAACCGAGAATATAAATTTTTTTGTTTAGCGGAAAGTCCTGAGCAAATTATTGATCGGCTGCGAAGTTTAAACATTCCTGATAAAAGAAATTATGTTTTGAGCTTCCATGCGGGAGCAAATCTGATTGCACCCTATGCCGTGTTCAATGAAGTGCACATCTATATTAAAGATCATGAGGATATAAAATTCTTTAAAGAAAGTCTGAACTTGATGGAAGCCGAACAAGGATCAAACGTTATCTTGGCGATTCCCTTTTATAAGCATTCCGCTTTTTATCAAAAACAAAAAGTAAAAGATTTATGGGTGGCTTCAGATCTTCAACTTTATCTTGACCTTTACCATTACCCATTGCGTGGTATAGAGCAGGCGGAATATCTATATGAAAAGAAGTTGAAACCTATAATAGAGGCATAATCCTTCGTGGCAGACATTTTTAAAGCCGGATTTTTAAAGACATTATGGATAATCCGGGAGTATTTATCCCAGATTGTAATCGGGGGCGGCTGGGTGCCGCTGATATATTATCATTATCTCATCGGGGATAAGTCCTTAAATCCTTTAAGAACGCTGGATATTGATTTTTTTGTGGGCGATAATGTTCCTGTAATCGGGTCTGAATCCCTGGATCAGTTGCTGACCAAAGCAGGGCTAAAATCTGAATTTAAGAGCCTTGATACGCCACCGGTGGTCCATTACGAAGGGAAAATTGAAAATTTTGATGTTGAAATCGAATTTTTAACGGATCAGATCGGTTCAAAACAAGACAAGGTAATAGAAGTTCAAAAAGGATTACATGCTGAGGTGTTAAGATATATATCGATTTCACTCGAAAATGTAATAACGGTCAGTATTGATGATTTTGTTGAAGTGGAACGACCTCAGCACTTTCAAGTAAGAGTCCCGACGCCAGCGGCCTTTATATTTCATAAAGGTCTTGTATTTAAAAAACGGAATAAACGGAATAAAAAGGCAAAGGATCTTTTTTATATTTTTGATGTTCTGGTGAATTTTTCAAACAATATAGATTATATTCTCAATGACTTTGGTCTTTTGAAAAATAAGTATAAGCCATGGTTTGAAAAGTTTATATCAAACATGGAAATGTATTTTGCAAATCTGACCTCAGAGGGCATTCAACTGGTTTTAGAGCAGCGTCCTATAAGCAGCTTGCCCCGGCTTACAGATGCTCAATTCAGTGCCTTTGTTTACGGAACGTTTCAGGAATTGATAAGTAATATTAAAAAATAATGGCCAGGAAAATAATAGTAAATACCCGTTTTTTTGCATCTTATGAAGGTTTGCAGGCTTTGCTGGCAGATAATTTTATAATAGCTTGAAATTATAAGGTGGTATAATGACCCTTTCACGCCGGCGACAGGGGTTCGAATCCCCTTGGGGACGCCATATTTTTTAAGGGCTTAGCTTAATATAGCCAAGCCTTTTTTTATTTCGTGGCAGCCCCTAACGGCGCATACTCGGCAGCGTGGGTCCCTTTGATGTCAGTGCCGTTTACCTGAAAACCGGCCCGCAAATTTTCAATATAGGTCTTGTTTTCCTTTACCCAGCGGCGCATTAAAATGTTTCCGCCCAGTCGGTATTTTACCCGCCATGCCCGGTTTTTTTTATAAGCAGTTAATGCCCGTTTGAGACTGTAAAACCGGTTCATTTGATTGACGATGGACATTTGCATGTCATAAGCAGTGCAGTTCTCAGGATTTACCACGACATGCATACCATCATACTTGCTCCATTGCTGGTGAATTATTCTATTTTTGTTTTCAGCAAATGCCCTTGTTCCGGGAAAGGGTGTTAGCGAAAAAATTTGGATCGTATCGATATCTGCTTTGATGGCATAATCAACAATATTTTTGGCAGCTTCGGGTTTATCGGAACTGTCGACCACAAACATCCCGTGAATGCCAATATTATGATGATGAAGATTCTCCACGCATTTCTTTACGGCATTGACCTGGTGGGCTTTGCCATATTTTTTTAATGTTGCAGGATCAACGGATTCGATACCCACATATACAATGCGACATCGGGTTTTTTGCATCAACGCAAGCAATTCATTGTCTGAAGCTGCTTCCACACACATCTGGCCGGACCACCTTAAAGGCACGGCGTCAACTTTGATCATCTCACGCAACAGTTTTTTTGTCCGGACAGAATTTGCGCAAAAATTATCATCTCCAAAACAGACACTCCGATGCTTTACCGCCTGTAATTCAGAAATAACCTGTTCTTTACGTTTAAAACGATATTTTCTGCCAAAAACCGATGTCACGCTGCAAAAAGAACAATTATGGGGACATCCGCGCGACGTTGTTATCATCGGCGGAATATTTTTGGGTGTAACATGGGACGAAAGTGTAAAATCAGGAGACGGCATGGATTTATAATCAACAGAATCAGACGGGCCGGTATAATGTATGGTCCTGTCAGGCCGTTTAAAAACAATCCCCTTCACATTTTCCGATGACCTTTTGTTTTCAATCGCAGCTAAAAGTTCAGGCAACGTGATTTCCCCTTCACCCAGCACAACAAAATCACAATGTTCTATGGCCTCTTCCGGCATAAACGTCACATGGGGACCGCCCATGACCACTGTTACATTTTTACTTTTCAGGTGATCAGCCAGCAGATAGGCCTCTTCAATGGTACTCGATAATGAACCGATGCCGACGACATCGTATCTTTCCAATTGTTTTTCTTCTTCCGCAGGCATCCAATGAATAAATATATCACATGAATATCCAAGCTGTTTCAATACAGCACCCAGTGTGGCAACGCCAGCCCGGGGAAGATAGGTCCGACTGTAAACATGAGTTGATTTTGAGACGGCTTCTACAAGAGCGATTTTAAGATGCGGCATTTAAATTTCTTTCAAAAAATTATCTCCGGTCATTCCTATTTCAGGAATCGAATTGACAGAGAGGTTAAAGGTTAATAAATTAAATGCTGTAAAAAAACAATACAAAACGATCAAGCACTGTTTAAGGAAAAGCCGTTTAAAGTGGTTCCTTCGGCTGCTTTTTTTTAAAGTGCCGGTTTTGTTTTAATATCTATTTTAATATTCGGGCCTTGCGGTATTCCTCATCAGCCCGGTAATCGATACCCAGTTTTTTATAAAGATCGCCGGCAATGCGGTGCAGGGCATCTTCTTTTGGAAAGTATTCGATTGCCTGCTGAATGATGAATAATGATTTTTCATCAGCGTGAAATCTTTGATAGAAATTATAAACATGCGTAAAGTATGATTTTTTGATTTGTGTTTCATTGGGCAGGTATTCCAGCGCCTTTAAATAAACTGTTTCCGCTTTTTGTTTTTTTCCTAAAGAATCAAAGAAATCGCCCAAAGTCAGGTGCGGTTCCACCCTGTCCGGCAATGCGAGAACCAGTGTATCTTCATTAAATTTAAACAATACCATCAGGGAAAGGCATTTTTCGGTTGCATCCGTATTAATTGACATAGCGGATTTTAAAACCTGTAGCCCTTTTGCCACCTGTTTTTTTTCAAATAACATGGCGGCGTATTTTATGTATGCCGCCATGTTTGTTTTATCGGTTTGAATGCTGGTGCGTAAAAGTTTTTCCGCCAGCTTAATATTCTTCTGCTGGGCGACAAAATCCCCGGCAATGTGAAGGTGTCGACTGTTTGTCGGATCCAAACGGATCGATTCGGCATAATGATTAAAAGCGGTTGCTTTTTTTCCCATCATAGCTGCTGTTTGAGCGGCAAATTGATGGTATTTAGAATTGAAGGAATCAAAAGCCGCCGCCTTTTGTGTTGCACAAGCGATTCGGTTAAGTTCTTGTTTTGAAATAGTGGGCTTCAGATTAATATTTTGGTAACCTGAAAAAAGGTAATTGGCAATCAAGGCACCGCCGTTTATATAAATTACGCAAATACATAATAACAGGGCGAATGTTCCGAAAATATAAGGTTTTTTTTTTGATTTTGTTAAATAAGTTGTCGATAAACCACTTCGCAAACGGGTATTTGCCGCAGAAACCGTCAGGGCAAGGATAAAGAAAAAATAAAGCCCGTTGGCCCCGATTTGCATATTAAAGTCAACCAATGAATGGAGTAAAATGGCGCCAATGGATGTGATGCATCCGGCAAAAAGGAGAATGGAATACCTTTCCCGGCGTTTATTGAATGATTTTGCCGCTGGATATAATATTGAAAAAAGACAGAACGACATCAATGCCGACAAAATGATGCCGCCGGTACATAAAAATTCAATATAATCATTATGGGCGTGTTCTAAAACATTATTTCCCGGGAACGTCCGGTAGAGTGGATAGATGTTTTCGATGGTACCTGCACCGGTTCCCAATAAAGGAAAATCCCGGATAATTTTTTCGCAGTCTTTCCATATGATAAATCGGTTGTCATGGATTAAGCCGGATTGACTCCGGATATTTTCAAATCTGTCAAATATGGCATTCCATCCTCTTGTTCCGGTTAAAAATAAAACGATGAGGATTATTACAGCGATAAAAAGTCCTGTTCTTTTTTGTTTTGCCTTCGTAATGACTAATGTCGCAAAAAAGCTCATGGATAAGGTCAATGAAAGAATTCCGCCCCGGGAAAGGCTTAAAAAGATAGATGTTGCGATGAGAATCGCGGCAGTCCCATATAAAAAGTGATGATGGACCCGTTTTTGATTAAAAAAATCGGCAATCCTTCTTTTTAATGAAATTCTTGTTATAATTGGGCGAAACGCCAGAAACATGCTCAGAATCAGGGGGAAAATCATTTCCATGAGCCCGGCATAATGGTTTCGGTTTACATAAGGTCCTACGGGACTTCCGCCATGGCTTAATTGTCTGATCCACAAAATTTTACCATGAGGAAGGGGATAATTCAGGCTCTTTGTTATAAACTCAATGATTACAACAATCGACAGTAGTGCGGCAAACCAGGCAACCACTGCGACGGTTCTTTTTAAGAAAATGCGGTTGGCCAGAAGCTGAACGGCCGTGATGTAAAAAAGCACATACGCGGACAATCGGAGTAATTCCATCATCGTGGCGCGTGGATTGAGACTAATCGGCAGCCATTCAATGGGGCCAATCAGCCCGGAAGAATTGTGATAGATGTCAAAGGTTGCAGGGGACAGGATCTTAACAAGATTTCCCGGCAGGGGGATGATCTGTAATAATATGAATGCAAGAACCAGTATCAGGGGAAGAATTCCCGGCACCTGATAAAATGTTTTTTGTTTTGTAGAAAAATAAAGAAACAGCGCGCTGGCACAAATAATGATTTCCATGATCAGGCAGGACCATGTCTCTACCGTCCCAAATGCCATGGGCGAGAATAATAGTGCGGTTAAAAAAAGAGAATAAGCAGTTTTTTTCATTTTTAAACGGATATGGCTTGTCTTAGGGCTCACTCAAAAATAACTTCACATTTTGTAAGCCGATGCATCCCGCCTGGCTGTGTTGCTCGTCGGTTGAATACGTAAAGTATTCGCCCTCCTCGCGCCTTGCCAGCCGGGTGCCTCAACTCCCAAAATTGTGAATTTATTATTTCGTGAACCCTTAATTTAATGAATTTCGTCTCCGGTCAAAATTGCTGCCGGATTTGTGCTCACAAGACGTTGTGAAGCTTTTTTGTTTAAATGGGTAGCGGCTATTTCAGCAGCCTCAGACAGAACTGGTGTTCGAAATTTTGGAGAATGCGCATCAGAGGCAATAACGTCCACCTTTCCGGAATTCAGCAAATAATTCGCGCAATATTGAATGTCCCCGCCAAAATCACCGGTAAGGCTGCCGGCGGTAATCTGGACGTAAGTATTGTTGTTTAGAAGATTTAATAATAACTCAGGCGAGCGGATGATGGAAAAATTTCGTTCCGGATGGGCAATAATCGGTTTAAGATCTTTTGCGATGAGCCAGGCAAGGATTTTTCCGGCAAAAGAGGGCAAATGGGTATGGGGGAATTCAATCAGCGTATATTTTGTATTGTTGAGTGTATATTTTGGGATTTTGGCGGGGTCCAGGCTGATGGATACTTCGGCACCGGGATATATCTGAACCGGAATATTGTTTTGTTTTAACCGTCGGTTTAACCGGTCAACCCGCTTGATGATATCGGCGATGGTATATTTTTCGTCATAAACATGGGGGGTTGCAATGATTTTATGAATCCCGTCCCTTGATGCAAGTTTTGCCATTTCCAGGGATTCATCAAAATCAGCAGCGCCGTCATCGATATTCGGTAAAATATGGCAGTGAACATCAATCATGGTGTCGGGCTTTATGAAGTAGTATAATCATTTTTATAGTAACCGTATGGGCCATCATATTTAGAATAGTATTGCTGCTGTTTTTTTAAATCCACGGCATTGATGATCAAACCGAGCATTTCGGAATTGATGTCGGTTAACATTTTATATGCTTTGGTCACGGCATCATAAGTGGTTAACCCGGAGCGGGTGACCAGTATGGTTTGTTCTGCAGATTTGCTGATTAAATGGGCGTCGCTGACGTTAAACATCGGGGGCGAGTCAAAAATAATAAGATCGTACTTGTCTGATACATCCGTGATCAGTTTGCTGAGCCTTGATGAGCTTAACAGTTCAGATGGATTTGGCGGAATCGGTCCGGCAGGCGCAATATCCAGACAATCCAACGTATCATGTTTTAAGATGGTTATATCTGATTGGTGTGTCAGGTAAGTGCTCAACCCGGAGGTGTTGGCCAGGTTAAAAATTTTATGAATTCTGGCCCGCCGCATGTCCCCGTCAATCAAAAGTACTTTTTTATCAGATTGAGCAAATGAAATTGCCAGGTTAACGGAGGTTACTGTTTTGCCCACCCCCTGGTTCATGCTTGAAATCAGAATACTTGTGGGGGCGCCGTCCGGTGAGGATAAGAGTATAGATGTTCTAATCGCCTTATACGCTTCGGATATAATTGAACCGGGTGTCTGAGAAACAATTTTTTCAATATTCTGATCGCTGTTTTTTAAAAGCGGGATCATGCCCAGGATCGGCAGACCCAGGCGTTCTTCCGCGTCCTCGGAAGTTTTAACGGTATTGTCCATATACTCAAGGAAAAAGACCAGGCCGATCCCGGCCACCAGGCTGATCAGAATGCCCAGTAAAATAGTTCGTTTCGGCCCTTTGGTAATCGATGAAGACGGGATATCCGCGTTTTCAATCACCCAGACATCGATGGTCTGCTGTTTTTCAGTGACATTAAACTCCTTGATTCGGCTGAGCAACCGGTCATACAAAAGGCGGTGAACTTCAACATTCCGGTTTAGAATTTCATATTGAATAAATTTGTCGCTCATAAAGGCGGCGTTTTGTTTTGTTGTGTCCAGAAGTGTTTGAATGCTTTTTGCCTTTTGCTGTGCCAGCTCATATCTATTTTTAATAGATTGAATAACCTCTTGAATCTCACGATTGAGCTTGTCTTTTAATGCGTTTAAGTCTTTTTTTGTCCGGATCATTTTCGGATGCTTGTATCCGATACTTTTGGACAGGCTGGTTATTTTCTGCTCCTTGTTAATTATTTGCCGCCGCAATTCTTTGATGGTTTCATTGTTGGCAATAACCGGCAGATTTAAGGCCTCTTCCGGTGAGATTCGCTTAATCTCCTGATACATTGATTCCAGTTCATTGATTTCCGCCTGTGCCTGGGTCAGATTGCTGCTGATTTTTGTTATTTTTTCGGGGAAAAGGGCTTCCTGGTCATTGATTGTATAGATATCATGTTTTTTTTTATATTCCCGCAGCTTTTTTTCACTGGCTTCAAGCTTGACCCGTTCAGCATCTGAATTGGTTTTCAACCATTCGAGGCTCTGAGAGGTGGACTCTAATTTCATTTCCAGGAGCAATTGTTTATAAGCTGAAACGGCCGTATTGGCCACGTTGGCGGCAAAAACAGGGTTTGTGGAAGAAAAACTCACATTAACGATATCGCCGTTTTCCAGATTGTTATTAACGGTGATACCGGATTGTACCATTTTTGATAGAGATTTGATTTTTTGATCATCTGTTTTTTTTTCGCTATATTCAATTTTAGCGGTTTGTCCTGATGACAGGTCTCTGGTTGAGATGCCAGCCAGTTTCAGCATAACGGAATAAAGATTTTTAAACCAGTTGATTAAATCTTTGGTAATGGATGACTCCTGACTTTTATTCTTAAAATAGCTGCTGTAAGTTGCATCGAGATTTAATAATTCAACCACTTTTATCGCTACCCTGCTGCTTGTGATCAGCTGGGTTTGTGTGGAAATAAAATAAGGATCGTAGGCAAATCGATTGTTTGATAAGAAAGACGGGTCGAAATTTTTCTGAATTAACAGTTTTGTGGTTGCCTGGTAGACCGGGGGGCTGGAAAATGCTTTGATTAAAATAAACGGAAGGCAAACAAAAAAGACAAGCAGAATGATATTTTTTCGGCGAAGTATTACGTATAAATAATTTTTAATATTTATTTCTTCAGTTTGATTCATGAATTTTTTCCGTAAAAATGATAATTCCGTATAGTCATGGATCTGTTTAAAGATCCACCAATCTTATAAAATTTGGCAAAGCCCATCAGTTTTTCAGGCTTTCAATATACGACGTGCATTCTTTGACAAACTCGTAAAAAGTCGGATTCCGATGGCAAATAAAAAAGTTCCAAATTCGAGGCGCGTAAATCCTGAGTGATGATTCGTACTTAGCGTACTTTGAAGAAACGAAGGATGTAGCGCAACAAAGAATTTGGACTTTTTACGAAGCCATCTTCTTTCAGTTCTGAAAAACTGATGCAACGCAGTAAATGGGACTTTAAACGACGCCATCAAAAATAACTTTCCGGCACCACGATAACATCATTGGGCTGTATCGTCAGGTCCATTTTAACCTTTTCAAGCACATGTTCTTTGTCGTCTCTGGATCGGATAATTCGGATACGGGTGGGGGCTGCTTTATCACTTAGCCCGCCGGCTTTTGTGATTGCCTGAATAACAATCAGGCCTTTTTCATAATCATAGACATCCGGGCTCTTGACTTCACCGGTTACATAATAAACTTTTTTTTTGGGGATAAAGATATTGTCTCCGTTTACTATGGACAGGTTTTGTGATTCCTGTCCCTGTTCCATGAGCTGGAACAGGTTGACGACAATTACTTTTTTTTTCGAATTATTCGGCTGGTCCCTCTGGATAATCACTTCGCCGGCCGATTTTTCCTTTAGCCCGCCAGCCTTGGAGATGAGTTCCAGGAGGGTTGTTTGGCCCTTTAGTTCGTATAGGCCCGGGTTGTTGACTCCCCCGAGAATGGTGGCTTTCCGGTTTCTGAATTCTTCGATAAATATGGTGACGTGCGGATTAATAATATACCCGTCAGCCAGAAGGGCTTCGATTTCTTTGCCGAGATTTTCGGTACTCTGGTCGTCAGCTGACAATTGCCCGATCAGGGGTAGTGTGATCATACCGTCTCCGCTGATCCGTACCGTTGAATTCAGGTCCGGGTGGTCATATACGGAAATGGTTAACACATCGCCTTCACCCAGAATATAATCCTGAGCACCTGTCGGCGGAATGTAGAATAGCAGAAGACTGAGAATTAATGTTAAATAAATACAATACTTCATTTTTTGAGCCTAAATAAAAAAAGCTTACTATAAAATAAGCTGTTTTGCAAAAATAACAATTTTGATGGCGTCGTAAAAAGTCCCATCTACTGCGTTGTAGCGGTTTTTCAGCCATTCAAGATACTACATGTATGATTTCTTGTCTGAAAAACCACTACACCTTGTATATGGAACTTTTAACTTAGCCATCCTAATATTTTTTACGAGAGCATCAATTTTTTATTCTGTCAGGTGTTAAGATGTCAGATTCTAATTCGGGGCAGCTTTTATAAAACCAGGCTTACGCGAACAAAGAACGTGTGGTCAAAATAGTCATGTGCCGGGTAATTGGAATCATGCGCCGTATAAATATAAGCGCCGTTTATTGTTAACCATTTAAAAATATCAAAATTAATGGACGGAGAAACAGCAAATTCTGTATCACGTCGTTGTTTTTGATAACGCGGGATATTTACGAAAAGGTCAGGTCCAAAAGCACCGCCAATGGCATAGTCCGCCCGGCTACCCTCAAATTCATCATAAAAAAATGAAGTATCTAAATTCAGATGAATTTTGGCGGTAAGCTCCCGGCTTAACTTGAGACCCACAAAATTCGCAAGGATATAATCTGCATAAAAGTTGTTAAGGTCACCATAGTCATATCGGTGCTCAAGGACTTCGTCATATTTGCGATATGCATTGAGTGTTAAGTTGGTGCGGGAATTAATGTTATGATCAATCTGTATTTCCGCCATCCAGTTGCTTTGATTAATATCGGACGTTTTAATATCGGTGCCCGGAATAATCGACGTCGTGGTATTTGTTTTTTTACCAAATCCGCCTTTGATCTGCCCGCTGGATTTATGGGTCATCTGCCATCGTAGCCCGGCAAAATAACGATGCTCATGACTGTCTTTGTCGCTGGTGGTGTAATTGATATCGGCAAATTCATACTCAATAAATGCCGAGGTTTTGGATGTCATTTGAAAAAATAAATATGCGGCGATGGAATTGTCCATCCGGTCGGCATCTCTGTTCATGTGGTCTTTATAATCAAGATCAAAATTAGAATAATCCAGCCGCAGGCGCAATTTATTGGTGGCATCAAAGATGCCGCTAATATTAAATACGTTGGATTTGTATTTGTCGTCAACCGTGTAAGCACGTTCTGAAAATGCGTCATAGGATATCTTATACTGGTCCATGGCACGCAGAAATAGTTTGTTGCCGGAATGATAACTCACGTAAGCATCCAAGCGATGGGTTAACCGGTTGAGCGAGTCCTGGCCGGTAAATCGGCTGATATCTTCATTGTTGATGACCCCTTCACCCAGGTCTGTATCCTGATATGCCTTGATGTTTTGGTCATGATAGATTTCAAGCCGTGGGCTGTACAGAAAATACAACTGAAACGGTTTGTAGTTAATCGGGGTAAACGGGTTGATGGCCAGTCCGCCGGGGGATGCGTTGGCGGTAATAATTTCAACACTGCGTTTATCGGTTGAAGGAACTGAAACTGAAGCCCAGATGCCGGGGGTTATAAACGTTGCCCAGCATGCTTCCGGATTCCTGTCTGTTTTATACAGGTTGGTGGTAAATGATCGGGTAACGGATAAAAACCCATGAAGATAATGTTCCTTTTTTCCAAACACATCGCCGTCAATCGACCCTTTTGTTTCAACCCGTGCATAGGCGGTTTTCGAAAGGGCGATTCCGGCGAAACTGACAATGACGGTGTTGTCAATATCTCCGTCTCCGTCAATCACATTGTTGCTGTCCACGCCGTTTCCTGTCAATACGTCCCGGGTTGCCGCGTAAGTTCCCGTAAACGTCCAGGTTTTATTCATATCCAGAATGCCGGGATTGACCACATCGCCATCGGGTCCTGCAAGGTCTCCCAAAAGCGGATCGGATATGCGAATGCCGGTCAAAGAGACATTCCCTGTATTTTTCACGGTGATGGTGTAATGGATTGTGGCCGGTGCATCAATGGATGTCGTATCCGCTTTTGTTGTGACGGTGAACATGGGCGTCGGTATGGCGGTTTTTGGGATTCTGCTCAAGCCGTTTGATTCCGTCGCCGTGTTTAAAGTGTCTTGTGGGTCGGCCGAATGGCCGATGGCGGTAACTGCATCAACTGACGGTGGCGTGGCCATGGCCCCATCAATGCAGAAAAAAAAGATACAGAAAAAAAATGCAGCCCTGAAGAAACGTATTTGAATTGATATTTTGTTGATCATAAATTTTCGGGCGTTTGTCTGTAGCTAATTCAGGTTTAAAATAGTGGTTGCATTCGAAAGCTTGTTATTCGAACTGACGATTTAAGGTCGTTTCGGACTGATGACGCCTCGACCGCCATTGTCGTCTATTGTCAGGTGATCCACGCCGATCACAATATGCGCTTCTTCGGGAAGTTCATGGCTGATATATGCGTGTCCGTATTCCGCATGCCTTGGGCACGCTTTAAATGTGGTGGCTGTTGACACATCAAGTTTTTCTGTCGCTTCGGCGATTGTTTCATTACTGGCCGAGGCCTGGCATAAATTAACCATGACATCAAATTTTGTATAGCTTTTATCCGCCAGCATGCTTTTGCAGACCGCAAGGAGGATTTTCAGGTTTTTTTGTCTGATCTCAAAATTCTCATCTTTTTGCCCCGACGTTTCCTCTTCCGCCTTAAGAAATCTGAGTTTTTTTACCAGGAATCTTAAAATCGAATCCGGGGTGTAACCATACGCCTCACCACAAATTTTGTCGGAATTAAAGATCGCTCTGGGCGGCACATTATTTTGCAATGCTTCGATGATCACCTGTTCACATGACAACTTTGTTTCAACCAAGGCATCAACAATTCGGGTATATCCGAATCCTTTTTCACTGGCTTTTACAATAATGTCAGATATCGGTACATTATTGTCATTTGTCAGAACTAAAACAGCCATTTCTAAGTCGTTTTGTTCAAAGGCTATATCAAGTAGCGGTTGCCAGTCGTCAACAGTCGCAAACGCATTGGCAGAAACCATGATGCTTAATCCCATGGTATATATTATTATTGAAAAAAATCGCCTGAACATTTGATTTTTCCTTACATATTAAATGGTAAATCCCTTACATGTTAACTAATACATATATAATTATTTAAGCTAAATGTCAATATTATATAATTCTCATCGGTTGTACTGATGAGGTGAAATAATGCTGTAAATAAAACTCTAAACTTAACATGCAACAAGCATACCATCTATTGGCATGTCATAATTGCAGGAGGTTAGGCGAATTGGATAAAAAAAGTGTTTCCTATTGGGGCAAGCTCCAAAGAAAAGTGTTCCCTATTGGAACAGTTATTTTTTCAAACGCAAGGGGATGATAGTCCCGTAAAAAAGCGAATTCCGATGGCAAAGAAAAAAGTTCCACCAATCTTATACAACTAGCAAGGCGCGCAAATTCCGAGGAATGAGGCGTAGTTAGCCTACTCCGCAGTGACGAAGAATGTAGCGCAACACAGAATTTGGACTTTTTACGAAGCCAGCAAGGGGATGGATGAATAAAGACTATCGTATTCAGATTAATATTTCAACAACTAATCGTTCATATGCGGTTATCAATATCTCTGAATCGCTCAATTTAAATAATAGAAAGTAACGAGAACTGATATCCGGAAGT
>Ga0307991_1000150_pt1 | contig 53066 bp, 42 predicted proteins | sample EllFjometagen131_FD_203146 | JGI IMG/M metagenome (GOLD analysis project Ga0307991, IMG submission 203146) | Marine microbial communities from Ellis Fjord, Antarctic Ocean - #131 | ecosystem: Environmental > Aquatic > Marine > Unclassified | place: Southern Ocean | collected 2014-10-08 | reverse complement strand
TAGGTGACAAGAACATAATTCTGGTCAGATTGGCTGTTTGTAACTTAGCTTCAACACTAAAACCAGGAGCCACCCAAGCAGTTAAAGTATCAGCAAATAAAATTCCTAAAATTGATAAAACTATAATAAGTAACAACAAGGCATTAAAAATATTATTAGCTAGTTTAACAATTTTTTCTTTATTACCACCATCAGTCACTGATTTTTTAATCATTTCTGAAAAAATTGGAATAAAGCCAGCTGATAAAGCCCCAAGGACTATTAAATTATAGATAAAATCTGGCACTCTGAAAGCGGCATAATACATATCCAACTCAACTCCACCACCAAAGTTTCCAGCTAAAATATGATCTCTAATTACCCCTAAAAAACGTGAAGCTACCGAAAACGAAGCAACCAAAGCAGCGGCAGCCGTAATAGTAGTGATAGGACGAGCAATTAATCTTTTCAAATATGACATAAAAAATCTATTTATAAACTGATTTTTGAAATTATTACTTCTTTTTTTGTTCTGATTGCAATTCTTGCAACCTAACATATGCTCGATAGTTTAAAGGATTAGCCTGCAAAGCCTTCTGCCAGAGCAAGGCAGCAGACTGATATTCCTCCTTCTGATAATAAACACGTCCCAAATTAAATAAAGCTGCATCATAGTTAGGATATAAATCTAATTCCTTATTTAACTCCGCTTCCGCTCGCCATAAATCACCACGATCAATATAAATCGCTCCTAAATTATTATGAGCCATGGCTTCGTTAGGATTTAAGCTTAGAGCCTGACGAAAACGAATCTCGGCTTTATCCAAATCACCATCTAAATAGTACATCGCACCCAAATTTCTTTGGGCCAAAGGAGAATGAGGAGATGAAGCGGTGGCAGACTCCCAAAAAGTTAGACGATCAGAAAAAATACCGATATGAAAAATATTTATACTAGCAAAAATAAGAATAATGGCAGAGACTATAAGTAAATGCCTTCTCTTTCCCCAAGAGAAAGCTCTTAATTCACTAAAACCATAGGCAGCAATAGCTAAACCTAGATAAGGTAGGTATAGACGATGTTCAAGTAAAAATGGAGCAGCATCAGCGATAATAAAAGGAGGAAAAAAGAAAATACCAAACCAGAAAAAACCAAAAAGGATATAACGCCAATCTTTATATTTAGAAAAAATAAATAATAAAAGTAAAACTGGCAAAATTATTAAAATATAAATATAACTGGTATCAACCACCACTGGTAAACCAGATAAATTAAAAGGTAGAAATATTTTAGCCATCATTGCGCCTGATGGTAATAGGTTTCGTAAAACAGAAATTAAAGCATTACTAAAACTTATTTGCCCACCGCGTAAAGCCACGTCCCGCAAGAGAAACCAAATAAACATAACTGTTCCTGAACCAAGTAAACTCAATGATAAGCTCCTACCTTTAATTTTCCAGTCATATCTAAATATAAAAAAATAGGCAATGAAGAGCAAGGGTAAAAATATAACCATCTCCTTACTAAGTAAAGCTAGAAAGAAAAATAAAGACAGAGCTAAAAAATTACTCAACTTTTCCTTATCTAAAAAATTTAAGAAAAACCAAAAAGATAATACAGCAAAGACAGTTACCAGTGAATCATTCCTGCCAGGCAACCAAGCCACTGCCTGTGATAAAGCAGGATGAACAGCCATAATAGTAGCCAATAAAAAGGCTAATTGTCGCCGTTTAAAAAGACGTACCAGCAAGGTAAAACTTAAAATAACCGCCAAAAAATGCCAAAGAATATTAGAGAGGTGATAAACAGCGTAATTTAAAGAACCAAACATGGCGTCAAACATAAAAGAAACATTCAACATTGGTCTATAATAAAAACGATTTTCCGAAAAAAAGGCATCAGTAGTAAAAATTGAAGATACATTACGAATATCGCTCAATATCGCCTGTTTATCTAAAATTAAAGTGTTATCATCTAAAAAGGTTAAGTCAAAAAACAAGGACCGCCCATAAACTAAAAAAATAATTACCAACAATAAAAAATAAGGTCGCCAGGTACCAAGCCAACCGGGTATAAAAAAATGTTTTTTAAAAAAATCAGTTCTCATAATGATTAGGGTTTGCGGATAGTATATTTTAACGCCAACATGAGAGTTTGTAGTCCATATTTCAAACTACGACGCCAATTAATTGAAGAAGCTTCCGGAAAATATCTAACTGGCACTGGTATTTCACCAATACGCCATTTACGAGCTGCAATCTGTAATAATACTTGTGTATCAAAAACAAAATCATTACTAGTTTTCTCTAACTGCAGGCTACGTAAAACAGCAGCTGAATAAGCACGCATACCGGTATGCCATTCTGATAAATTCTGACCAGTTGCTAGATTTTCTACAAAAGTTAAAAAGCGATTGGAATAATATTTATACAAAGGCATACCACCGGCTAAAGTTTCCTGACGGCTACGAACACGTGAACCCAGCATAACATCAAAATAATCATCACCAATAAAAGAAGCAAAATAAGAGACCAGGCGAGGATCATATTGATAATCAGGATGAACCATTACTACAATATCAGCTCCTTTTTCTAAAGCTAAGCGATAACAACTTTTTTGGTTAGCTCCATAACCACTATTTTTTTGATGACGATAAACAAATAAACCTAATCTTCTGGCAATCTCAGCAGTGTCATCGTAACTAGCATCATCAACTAAAATAATTTCATCAACTAAGTTGGGTAATGCGGCCACTGTTTTGGCTAAAGTTTTAGCAGCATTATAAGCCGGTAAAACTACAATCACTTTTTTATTAGCGTACATACAATAAAGTTAATAAAGCTGAAATCAGCCAACAAGCCGTTAAAACGGCTAAATTAAAAAATAAAATAAACAAACCGGGAAAGACTATCTCTACTAAAAAAGCCAACCCTAACAAAGTGCTAAAAAAATAAAATAATTCCTTAAAAATTACATTTCTTTTCATAAATTTAACCAGTTCTTTATTTTAGACCACAAGCTATTACCATAAAACCTTATTTTCACCTCCTTTATTTCTAAATAGCCAGAGGCAGCCTGATCTAATTTCAAACCGGGAATGGATAAAATTAAATTGTAATTACCATCTTCCCTGTAAAAATTAACAGTTGAAAAATCTAAATAACTTTGTAGCCAAGCACCTGCAAGTGGCTGAGCTAACTCATAATCAGCCAATACATAATCTAAATTTGTGGTTAAGACAGTAGATCGGTCTAAACGTGGATAATCAGGATTCAAAATAAACTCACCATTTAAAGCAAAAACACCATTATTTTCCAGAATTAAGCCCCCTCGCTTTAAATGAATATTGTGCCAAGCATCACCCTGCTCTTTACTCTTAACTTCATACTGAGAATAAATTTTTTCAATTTCTAATTCTACTTGATCAAAATTAATCACTTGTAAAGCCGTCGGATTAAAAGCCTTTACCTGTAAATACGAAGCATCACTGACCAAATTAATCGGCTCATCGCCCTCTAGCCAAATTTTATGTAAAGCTGAAAAATATTGGGAATTGATGCTTAAATTTTTAATCATTAAATCGTCACTAGTCCTAAAATCAAAACGATATAATCCTGACTTTAAACCATCTTGATTAATAACGAAAGGCCTAGATTTACCCTTATCACCACTACCCTCAATTTCAAGTCCATCATCTTTAATAACTAATGAAACAATATTTTTCTTCCCGTGATAAACAGTAATTTCAACATCATCTTTATCTTTACTTTCATTGCGGTCAATTAATTCGCCAGCCAAATTTAGTTCTTCTCCACTTAAATAGAAATAAAATTGATGGGCTCCCCTGAGCATATAGGGAAAAACCAGTGATCCCGTATTCTTATTTAATAAATCTAAATTAATAGCCGGCGGAAAACCGTTCAAATCAAAATTATAAACAGCTAAACAATGTGGAGAAGAACAAACTTCACCGGTATTATTTTGCCAAGCATCAAGAAAATCAAAAATAGAGTCAAATTTCTTTTCTCGCTGAAATAAATGAAGATTATCTATAGATAAAGAAGTCCAGTCGACTAAAGCTTTTTCCAACCATAAATTATAGACCGGCTTTAAATCATAACGCCAAAGCTTATTATCTGCCAAAAAACCAGCCTCAATAATAGGCGTAGATGAACTTAAATGTGGACGATAAGTAATTGTAACTTCAGCTCGACTAAAAGGCCGGGGAGTAAATACAGAAAAATAGACTGGGTCCGCTAAAACAATAAGCGGACCATTGTCATTACTAATAGCTCTATCGACTGGAGAAACTTTAGACAGACAAGATTTTCCTCCTAGAGTTTCAGATAAAAAATTAAAAGAATTAGCTTTAAAATTTTGTTCACAAATCCATTCGCCCGTAGGCGCTACTTTTTGCCACAACAAAAACAGTAATATTAAAATTATTACCCCTAACCAAAATATTCTCAATTTTACCCTGAAAATATGCATGAAATTTAAAACAATAACAACAATTACTTAAATTTGCCTACTTCTAGTATACTAAGATTTACATAAAAAATACAGTCTAAGATACAAAAATCCCTCCGAAAAGGAGGGATTTCTATTAACATTGATAAAATTAAGATTTAGTGCTTTCAGGCTGAGCCTGAATTGCTTCATACTCTTCTCTTATCTTCTTACCCTTATAGCCAGTTCCCGCTGGAATTAAACAACCGATAATAACATTCTCTTTCAAACCTTCAAGGTAATCAATTTTACCATTAACGGCAGCCTCGATTAAAACACGTGGTGTTTCTTGAAAAGAGGCAGCAGACAAGAAACTATCAGTGGTTAAAGAAGCTTTAGTGATACCCATTAAGAGACGATCGGCTTTAGCGGCTTTTTTAATCTCCAAATTAGCATGTTCAAAAACCTCTGTCTCAACAATTTCACCAGGTAGCATATTAGTATCACCTGAATTAGTGATAAAATAACGTGAAAACATCTGTCGGGCAATAATTTCTACATGCTTATCATTTAAAGGTTGCCCCTGAGAAGAATACACATATTGAATTTCACGAATAATGTATTTTTGTGTCTCTAATTTACCTTTAAGCTTGTAAAGCTCACGTAAATCTAAACTGCCTTCAGTTAATTGAGTGCCCTTTTCAATTTTATCACCATCTTTAACCATCATCATTGTCCCCTTCAAAATAGAAAATTCTTTAACCTTATCAACATCTTTAGACACACCAATATACTTATCAGCAACAGCTACAATACCAGCTGTTTTAGATTTAACCATTTCAGCACCAACCTTAAATAATATAGCCCCCTTTGACACCTTATCATCATCTTTAGCTTTCGGCTCAACCACTAATTTCTTTTTCTCTTTAGCGGTCATACCTGTGGCCAGTTTCATTTCATTAATCTTTTCTGAGAAGTAATATTTATCCTGCTCTTTGCCTCGATAAACAATACTTAAAACTTTAGCCTGAGGATTAGGAACAACAATATCTTTGCCGTCTTGATCTTTAATAGTTTTTTGAGCGAATTCAATCTTAATCTTTCCGGGAACATCAGCCATTAAGGCTTTTCTCTTAGGACTACGGGCTTCAAAAATTTCTTCAACTCTAGGCAAACCTTGAGTAATATCATCTTGTCCAGCTACACCACCAGTATGGAAGGTTCTCATGGTTAACTGCGTACCAGGTTCACCGATAGATTGAGCAGCGATAATACCAACTGCGGAGCCTAATTTAACTGGTTTATTGTAAGCTAAGTCCCAACCATAACATTTAGCACAAACACCTTTATGTAAATGGCAACTCAAAACAGAACGTAGATCTAACTCTTCAATCTTATTCTCGCGGCATTCTTTGGCAATATCATCATTAATTAAAGAACCAGCCTTTGCAATCACTTTACCTTTAATATCAAGAATGTTTTGAGCCAAAAATCTACCAATAATTTTTTTATAGAAATCATCACCGACTTTATCAGCCTCAGCAAAAGTATAATGAACTCCCTTCTTATCACCACAATCTTCTTCGGTAACAATGACATCCTGAGAAACATCGATTAAACGTCTAGTTAAATAACCAGCGTTAGCAGTTCTTAAAGCGGTATCAGATAAACCTTTACGTACACCATGGGTAGAAATAAAATATTCTAAAACACCAAAACCTTCTTTAAAGTTACCTTTAACCGGTAATTCAATAATGGCACCCGAAGGAGAGGTCACCAAACCTTTCATACCTAAAATCTGAACTGGCTGAGCCCATGAACCACGAGCCCCAGAATCAATCATTGAATAAACCGGCAAAATATCCTGCAAACCTTTCTTACAAATATCAGCAATTTTATCTTTAGTATTAGTCCATTCCTCAATCACCTTAGCGTAGCGTTCACTTTCAGTTAACAAACCGTCTTCATATTGTTCACGAATAAGCTCAACGCTCTTATTAGCATTTTCAATTAAACGATCTTTTTCTGGTAAAGTCGGTAAATCACCAAAGCCCCAAGACAAACCAGACTTAGTAATAAAGGCAAAACTCTTATTTTTTAAATTATCGATAAAAATAACTGTTTCCTCTTCGGTATATAAACGTAGACATTCTTTAATTAAATCTTTTAACTTGCCCTTATTAACTACCTCATTAATAAAGCGAAGTTTCTCTGGAAGAATTTGATTAAAGACCATGCGACCAGCAGTAGTACGCACTAAAGCGCCATCAATCTTAATCATTACTGGTTCACTTAAAGTAATAAAGCCATTCTCATAAGCCAATAAAGCATCTTCATCATTATAAAAACGCTTTAAGTCTTTATCTTTTAAATTTTTCTTGGCTGGATCTTCTAAAGTAATATAATAAGAACCCCAAACAATATCTTGTCCCGGAGCAACAATGGGATCACCGGTAGCCGGTTTCAATAAGTTATGTGAAGACAACATTAAAGTAGCAGCCTCGTGTTTTGCCTCCTTGGTTAAAGGCACGTGTACCGCCATTTGATCACCATCAAAGTCAGCATTAAAAGCAGTACAAACTAAAGGATGAATCTGCAAAGCCTTACCTTCAATTAAAATAGGCTTAAAAGCTTGAATGCCTAAACGATGTAAGGTTGGAGCACGGTTTAACAATACATAAGCTTCTTTAACAGTCTCTTCTAAAATATCCCAAACCTCATCGTGTCCAGCTTCAATATAACGAGAAGCACTACGCACATTATGGACTATCTCTTTTTTGATTAACTGACTAATAATAAATGGCTTGAATAATTCCAAGGCCATAATCTTCGGTAAACCACACTGATCAAGATTTAATTTTGGATTAACTACAATAACACTACGTCCAGAATAATCAACACGTTTACCTAATAAGTTCTGACGGAAACGTCCCTGCTTACCCTTTAAACCATCAGCTAAAGATTTTAATTGGCGTTTCTGACCGGTAGAAGCGGTTACAGTTTTTGTATGACGAGCAGAATTATCAATTAAAGCATCAACCGCTTCCTGCAACATGCGTTTTTCATTACGACAAATAACTTCCGGAGCATTCAAATCAATTAACTGCTTCAAGCGATTATTACGGTTAATCACCCGACGATATAAATCATTTAAATCAGAAGCAGCAAAACGACCACCATCAAGAGCGACCATCGGACGTAAATCAGGTGGTACGATTGGCACAACAGTTAAAATCATCCATTCTGGACGTAAATTATTATTACAAAAACTCTTCAAAAGTTTCAAACGCTTAGTAAGTTTATCTTTCTTAGACTCAACTACATCAATTAATTTTTCCTCCACTTTTGCTACACTCTTATTTAAATCAATTCTCTCTAATAAAGTGCGAATAGCTTCAGCGCCAATCCCAGCTTCAAAAATATGACCGAACTTTAAACTCAAATTTTGATACTGATGCTCAGATAAAATTAATAATGGTTTAAGATCTTTTAATTCTTTAATAACCTGAGAAAAATCCTCTTCTAGCTGCTCAACTTTTTCATCTTTAGCTTGAGTAATCTCTTTAACTTTACTATTAATCTCAGTATCAGCTTTAGTTTTACTTTTACCATTCTTAATCAATTGAGCCCGACCTTCCTGAATCTGTTTAATTTGCTGATTAAAGTCACCATCAATACTTTTGCGTTTTGATTTATGTTCTTGCTTAATCTGTTCTAAAGTTGCTTCTTTTAAATTTTCATTAACATCAATCACAATAAAGCTGGCAAAATAAATAACTTTCTCTAAAGACTGAATACCTAAATTCAACAACAAACCAATCTTAGAAGAAATACCGCGCAAAAACCAAATATGAGTACAAGGAATTTGCAAGGTAATATTACCCATGCGCTCACGTCTAACCACACTACGAGTAACTTCTACGCCACACTTATCACAAATAGTGCCTTTATATCTTATTTTCTTATATTTACCACAAGAACATTCCCAGTCCTTAGTCGGACCAAAAATCTTTTCGCAAAAGAGACCATCTTTTTCCGGTTTTTGGGTACGATAATTAATCGTTTCCGGACGAGTCACTTCACCATGAGACCAAGAAATGATTTCTTCCGGTGAGGCTAGTTTTAGACGGATAGCATTAAAATCGCTAGTTTTGATTGGATTCAACATATGTTATCAAATATAATGTGTGATTTGATTAAAACTTAAACACAAATAATTATTCTTTAGCAGGGGGCAGATCTTTTGCATCCACAACATTTTCTTCTGCGACTATTATCTCCGACTTATTATGATCAAAGCGAGCATCTTTTTTTTCTTCAATATCTAACTCTGTCTCAACTTCTGAAGCAGGCTGACCGTTGCTACCACCAAGCAACTCAACACTCAAACCTAAACCTTTCAACTCACGAATTAAGACATTAAATGATTCCGGAACGTTAAGTTTTTCAATTTCTTCACCCTTAATAATAGCTTCGTAAGCCTTGCTGCGACCAGGAACGTCATCGGATTTAATAGTAAGCATTTCTTGTAAAGTATGAGCGGCCCCATAGCCTTCAAGCGCCCACACTTCCATTTCTCCAAAACGCTGACCACCAAATTGAGCTTTTCCGCCTAATGGCTGTTGAGTGATAAGAGAATATGGACCAATTGATCTCTGGTGAATCTTATCTTCCACCATATGATTTAATTTCAAAACATATTTATGTCCAACAGTAATCTTATGATCAAAGGCTTCACCGGTCTTACCGTCATAAAGAGTAACTTTTCCATCTTCTGGTAAACCAGCTTTCTTTAATTCACCTTTAATTTGATCTTCAGTAATGCCATTCAAAGCCGGGGTAGCTACTCGATAACCTAACTTTTTAACGGCAAAACCTAAGTGAGTCTCCAATAACTGACCCAAGTTCATACGAGAAATAATACCCAAAGGAGATAGAATCACATCAATCGGAGTACCATCTTCCATATAAGGCATATCTTCAGATGGCACAATCTTAGAAATAACCCCCTTATTACCATGGCGTCCGGACATCTTATCACCCACTTGAATCTTACGTAAATTAGCAACTGATACTTGAATGGACTGCAAAACACCGGCAGCTAATTTATCACCTTCTTCACGAGAAAAAATCTTAACATCAACTACCTTTCCGTGCTCACCGTGTTCAAGATATAAAGATGAATCACGTACATCCTTAGCTTTCTCACCAAAAATAGCACGTAATAATTTTTCTTCCGCGGAAAGAGTAGTTTCACCCTTAGGCGTAATCTTACCCACTAAAATATCGCCTGAAGAAACTTCAGCCCCCACATGAATAATACCCTCTTCATCTAAGTTCTTTAATTTCTCTTCACTGATGTTAGGAATATCATTAGTAATAACTTCTGGACCCAACTTAGTATCACGTACATCAATTGTATAGTTCTCAATATGAATTGAAGAATAAATATCTTCTTTAACTAAACGTTCAGAAATAATAATAGCATCTTCATAGTTAAAGCCCTCCCAAGTCATAAAGGCTACCAAGACATTGCGACCTAAAGATAATTCCCCATTATCAATTGCGGGGCCGTCAGAAAGAATCTGATCAGCTTTAATTTTATCACCAACCATTACTAAAGGATGTTGATTAATACAGGTTGAAGAATTTGAACGTAAAAATTTATTTAGAGAATATTTGGTTACTTGTCCCTTTTTATCTTCAACTTCAATTACAGCAGCATCGGCTTTCACCACCACACCACCTTCATTAGCAATAATCACATGTCCGCTATCACGAGCAGCTCTAGCTTCAACACCAGTTCCAACTATAGGCGCCTCCGTCTTAACCAAAGGCACAGCCTGACGTTGCATATTTGTTCCCATTAATGAGCGCTGTCCATCGTTATGTTCCATAAAAGGAATTAGTGAAGTGGCAATGGAAATAATTTGATTAGCAGCTACACCGACTAAATCAATCTTATTTACATCTTCCATACCTGGCTGACCAAATTTTCTTACTTCATAACGAGTAGGGATAAAATGACCAGCGGTATTAATTGGAATAGTAGAATCGGCAGTAATATATTTTTCTTCTTCAAAAGCATCAATATATATAATTTCATTAGTCACTTTGCTACCAGCTTTACTATGTTTAACCTTACGATAAGGCGCTTCTAAAAAGCCATAGCTATTAAGTCGAGAGTAACTGGCAAGATGGCCTACCAAGCCAATATTTGGACCTTCCGGAGTAGCAATCGGACAAATACGACCATAGTGAGTAGAATGTACGTCACGAACATCAAAACCAGCTCTTTCTCTGGTTAAACCACCAGGACCCATAGCTGATAAACGACGCTTGTGTTCTAATTCAGCCAAAGGATTGGTCTGGTCCATGAATTGAGATAATTGTGAAGACATGAAAAATTCCTTCACCACCCCAATAACCGGACGAGCATTAACTAATTTATTTGGGGTTAAAGTCGTAATATCACTAGTGGACATACGATCTTTAATAATACGTTCCATTCTAGCTAAACCAACACGAAAACGATTCTGAATTAAACCGCCAATTGCACGAACACGACGATTACCCAAGTGATCAATATCGTCTTCAGGTTCTTTAGTAATATTTAAACGAATTACTTCTTTAACAATTAATAATAAATCTTCTTTTCTTAAAACTCTATTTTCTTTATTATTTTCTAAATCTAAGCTAAAACGACGATTTAATTTATATCTACCAACCCGACCAAAATCGTAACGATCAAAACGGAAGAACATGGAATGAATTAATTGACGAGCATTATCTACTGAAGCTAAATCACCAGGGCGAATACGACGATATACTTCTTGCAAACCTTCAGCTTCATCTTTAGCAATATCTTTTTCAATGGTAGCCTCAATAAAGGTTAGTTCATCAGCATCTTTAACTAAATCAACATCAGTGAATAGTTTCTTTAACTTCTCATCAGTTTCGTAACCAAAAGCACGTAAAAGTGAAGTTACTGCCACCTTACGCTTACGATCAATGCGCACCCACATTACTTTATTAGAATCCGTTTCAATTTCTAACCAAGCACCACGATTAGGAATAATCTTAGCACCATAACATTTCTTGCCTTTAACAAATTCAGCGGTAAACATCACTCCGGCCGATCTAATTAACTGCGATACAACCACGCGCTCAATACCATTAACAATAAAGGTGCCTTTATCTGTCATTAGCGGAAAATCACCAAGATAAACTTCCTGGTTGATTGTCTGCCCTGTCTTCTTATTAACTAAACGAGTTTTAACACGTAAAGGAGACTCATAAGTTACATTTTTCAAACGACTCTCTATCTCAGTAAACTTTGGTTCATCAAGATAATAGTCTTCAAAATATAACTCTAGGTCCCGACCAATAAAGTCAGTTACCGGATTGATTTCATCAAATAATTCAATTAGACCCTCTTCCAAAAACCAACGATAAGAATCCTTTTGAATTTCAATTAAATCCGGCAAAGGTATGGCGGCCTTAAAATCGGTAAAAAATTTACGTTCAGCTATTTTTTTATCAACTGTGCTCGTTTTTGACATAGAGCTGTAGGGGCAACAAACCAATCATCATCCGTCAAACAGATAGACGATAAGTTGGCCCAAATTTTATATCATGATGAGAATAGATGCTTTCAACAAAAAAACCTCAAACTTAAATGGGCTTGAGTTATTGAGTTTATATTTAATTGCAGCTATTGTTTATAATCACTTTAGAATAATACTTATTTATAAAGTGAATTCAGGCTAATAATACAAAAAAAATCGGATTGATGAATGGAGAAAAATTTTACACCTTACCGATAAATTTAGTTAATATTATACCTGATACCTGATTGTATTATCTATAATATTATATTCGTCAATATTTGTCAATACACAATTTATACACAACCGATCTTATTTAATTATTCTCAATTCTTCCCTGGCTACTTTCCTGTCATCCCAAGCCAACTTACTACCATTTTTTCCGCAAATATACTGTTCTGCTCCTTTACCAGTAATTAATACTAAGTCACCGCTTTGGGCAAGCTTAAAAGCTAAGCGCATGGCTTCACGACGATCAAGTACTTTAAATAAATCTTTATCTTCTTTTTTACCAGCATTTTCAGCACCATAGGCAACTGTCTCAATAATTGTTTGTGGATTCTCATCATAGGGATCTTCATTGGTAACAATAACAATATCAGCTTCTTCACCAGCCAAGTTTCCTAGAATTTGCCGACGGGACTGATCACGCCCACCGCCGGTTGAACCAAGAATATGAATTAAACGTTGATATTTAAAGTTATTTAAATTTTCATACAAAGCAGTTAAAGCTTTAGGCTCAAAAGCATAATCAACTAAGACGGTAAAATCCTGTCCAGCTTCAATCTTTTCCATCTTGCCCGCCACTGTTTTAATATTGGCCAATGAGCTAACTAGATTTTTAGATTCAATATTTAACACTTGAGCCACACTTAAAGCTGAGACAGCGTTATAGACGTTATACGAGCCCAATATCGGCAAATGGTAATGCTGATTTAAGAATTGAAAGTCAGATCCTTCTGTCCCAGAAAACAAAGGTTCATACAAAAATAACTCCGGTTTAGTGCTAACACCCTCCTCTGTTTGTCCAATCAAATCCTTAACAGATAATTTATCATGCTTGGTATAAGCATATTTTTGTCCAGCCTCAAAAGAAAGAAAATACGAAGCCTGTTCATCATCAGCATTTACAATAATTGATTTCTTAATTTTTCGCAGCTCTGTTTGTCGCAAACCACTGGCACCAAGTACCACTTTATTTTCCTGATCGAGATATTTATCCTTACATTTCTTCAAATGAGCAAACAACTTCCCTTTGGCCTGTTTATAATTTTCAAAACCACCATGAGACTCAATGTGCTCGGGATATAAATTAGTAAACACCAATAAGTCATAATTAATGAAACGATGTCGGAATTGTTCTATTCCCTGAGAAGTGGTTTCAATGATAGCAACCCGGCAATTATTTTTAATCATGCAACATAAATTCTTTTGTAGAAAGAAACGCCCCGGCATAGTCATCTTCCTGTCATTCAGCCATTCCTTTTCACCATCGTTAAACTGAGCAGTCGAAGTATAGCCAGCTTTATAACCATTATCAGACAAAAGACGAGACAATAAATAAACAGTAGTGGTTTTACCAGTAGTGCCAGTAACACCAATAATCAGCAACTTACGACTAGGAAAGTTATAATACAAAGTAGCCACATAAGCCATAATAAAATGGTAGATTGGTTGCAAGAATTTAAAAACTTTGACCGGTATTAATTTTTTTATTTTATTTAACATACAGTAACATTATAACAAGAAAGGAAAAAAGACAAAACTATACAAAAAAGACCAAAATAGGCCTTTTTTATTTACTCTTTATATTTAAACTATTTACTAAAAAACATGCCCCCGTCTTCATCATCAAAGATACGCGGTTTTATATCTTTCTTAGCCTTCTCTTCAGTGTCAGATTTAATTTCATCTAAGATTTTATCCTCACTTTTAATATCATCTTCCGGGCCATCGTCATCAAGCAAGAAATCCGGTGTCTTTTCTTCTGCTTTCACTCCGTCATTATCTTCTTTATTAGATTTTTCTTCCTCTCCATCATCTTCTTCACTTTCATCTTCTTCAATTTCTTCTTCGTCAACTTTTGTTTCTATATCATCAACTTCAGCCTCCTCTTCATCCTCTCCCTCATTCTCTTCCTCATCTTGAGTAAAAGCGAGAGTATCATCATCACCCTCATCTAAATAATTGTCCGGAGCTGAAGCTTCATCACGCTTATGAACAGGTATAGCGCTCATCCCCTGATTACGCATACTTTCTAATTCTTCACGACTCACTAATATTTCTCTAGGCTTAGAACCATTGGAAGGACTAATAATTCCAGCATCTTCTAACATGTCTAAAATCTTAGCGGCTCGTCCATAACCAATTGATAATCTTCTTTGTAGCAATGAGGTTGAAGCTTTGCCCGCTTTAAGAATAACCTCTTGAGCTTCTTTCATTAATTCATCTTCATCACCATGATTACCATCAAGGCCAACACCAGCTACTCCTCCCACCTTCTGACGATCAGTCACCCCTTCTAAATATTCAGCCTCACCACTCTTTTCCCTAATATAACTAATCACATCATTAATTTCCTGATCACTAACATAAGCACCCTGAATACGTTTAGGTTTAGATAATTCAGCGGTAGTTAATAGCATGTCACCTTGACCAAGTAATTTTTCTGCTCCACTAATATCTAAAATAGTCTTAGAATCAACTAAAGATGTAACCGAGAAAGCGATACGAGCTGGTATATTAGCTTTAATTAAACCAGTAATAACATCTACACTCGGACGCTGAGTAGCCAAAATTAAATGAATACCAACCGCCCGAGACATTTGCGCTAAACGAATAATAGCCGCTTCCATTTCTTTGCCCGAGGTCATCATAAAGTCAGCCAACTCATCAATAATGAAAATAATAAAAGGTATCTTCTCTTCCGGCTTACTATCATTATAACTTTGAACATTTTTCTTGCTTGCCTTATTTAAAATATCATAGCGACGATCCATTTCATTCAAACACCACTTTAAAGCATTAATAGTTTTAGAAACCTCGGTAATTACCGGTGTTAATAAATGAGGAATACCATTATAGGCTGGCAATTCTACACGCTTAGGGTCAACCATAATAAAGCGCAAATCATCAGGATTATTTTGATACAGAAGAGAAATAATAATTGTATTTAAACAAACCGACTTACCAGAATTAGTAGCACCGGCTACTAATAAATGAGGCATGTGGGTTAAATCATAAATCCAAGAAGTACCAGAAACATCTTTACCAAGAGCTACCATCATATTATGCTTACGCCTAGTGAAAACCTTATCTTCTAAAATTTCACGCAAACCAACCACTGCTTTAGTTTTATTAGGTACTTCAATACCGACTAATGACTGCCCCGGAATCGGCGCCTCAATGCGAATCGGATAAGCAGCTAAAGCGAGTGATAAATCATTACTCAAAGTAATGATGCGAGATACTTTTACCCCTTCGGCTGGCTTAAAAGTATATTGAGTAACTGTAGGTCCAACTTTTGTTTCGGCCATTTCCACGGCAATACCAAAATTTTCTAAAGTATGTTTAATTTTCTCAGCACCTATTTGTGTATTTCCGCCAATAGCCTGTCCAGCTTTTGAGCTTAATAATTCTAAAGGTATATCAATTCTAATTTTCTTCTTAGGAATAGTAATTTTATCTTGTTTTTTATTCTTATTTGAAGCTGAAATTTTTCTTTGCACATCAACAATTTCATCTTCAAGTTCTTCGTCGACTTCTTCTTCAGAAACAGCCTTACTTTGCCAAGATTCAAGCACATTACTGCGATCTTCAGCAATTAACTGTTTAGCTCGTGCCCGTTCTTCATCAGTCTGAGATGAACCAAACAAAGTCTGAAATGATCCAGCAATAGCATTGAAGATTGAGGCAAAGAAACTTTCACGTCCGATTAATTTAGACAAGGAAGTGTTAAACACTAAAACTAAAGAAACAAGAAATAAACAAATTAAAATAATAACTCCTCCCCAAAAACCAAAGATATAGGCAAAGGCAGTGCTTAAATAATAACCAACATAGCCACCACCAATACCTTCTTTAACAATACTCAGCCATCTTTCTTGAACAAAGAAAAAATGAAAAAGTGTTTGATAAGAAATAAATAGTAGAAAGAGGCCCAAGTAATCACTAAATTTAATATCAACAGTCTTGTCACGTACTAACAAAATACCCCAAAATAATAAAATCAGCGGCACTAACCACTTACCAAAACCAAAAATAAGAACTAACCACTTAGATAAGAAAAGGCCAGTCTGGCCAGACATATTAAAAAGACCAAGCAAGGAAATTAAAGCAATGGCAAAAACTAGAACAATACCGATACTACGCTTAGCTCTTTCATCTAGCCCAAAAGCGGGTAGATTAAATCCATCAAAAGGGTTGTCTGATTTTTTCTTTTTTCTAGCCATATATATTAAATCACGCTAAATAGCGTAGATATTAGTAATTATGCTCTCATTATACAAAAAGCTGGACAAAAGCTCAAATGAAAATATAAAAATAGTCTAAGTTTTCTGGTATAAACGCTTATATTTTGGCGCCGATGCCTGCCAAGACCAATCCTGTTTTAAACCATTAGAACGCATCTTTTTAAATAAAGTTACTTGCTTATAATAGATATTTAAAGCCTCCTGCAAAGAAAGACTAAATGCTTTGCTAGTATACTTGTTAAAAACTAAGCCAGTTTCTTTGTTTATTACCGTATCTTTTAGCCCACCAGTAGCCCTAACAATTGGCACCGCTCCATAGCGCATAGCCATCATCTGAGTTAGACCACAAGGCTCAAACTTTGAGGGTATTAAAAAATAATCAGCGGCGGCATATAAATTACGAGCCAGTATTTCGTCAAAAGCAATAACTGTCCGCATGCTCTCAGGTAAAACTCTATTAATCTTCAGCATCATCTGTTCATATTTATCCTCCCCACTACCAAGAACAATTAATTGAAATGGAAATTTATGCTGCAATTTAAGTAAGTCCTGAGTAATAAATAAATCTAAACCCTTTTGACCAGAAAAACGAGCAATAAAAACAAATAGCGGTACATTTAGCTGTTCCAATTTTAAATAATCACGAACAGCCTTTTTATTAACTTTTTTTCCCATCTGCACTTCTTTAGCCGTATAGACTTGCGCCAATTTTTTATCCAAAGCTGGATTATATGATTGTTCATCAATACCATTTAAAATACCAACCAAATCTTGACGCCTATTTTTTAATAAACCCTCTAGACCATAACCAAATTCAGTGGTTAATATTTCTTTAGCATAATTTGGACTAACGGTTGTAATCTTATCGGCGCGATTAATACCAGCTGCCAACAAATTAAACCGACCTTTTCTATCCTTAACTTTAAAATCTGAGCTCTTAAAACCGAACTTTACTAAAGATTTTTTTGTAGTCCGACCTTGATATCGTAAATTATGAATAGTTAACACCAGCCCTGGTCGCTCAGAACGAGGCAAAAAGCTTAATTCAGTTAAAATTGAAACGGAGTGAAAATCATGAGCATGAATAATGTCTGGTTTAAAATTAAGAAGCTTTAAGGCCTCCAAAGCAGCACGACTAAAAAATAAATATTTATTAATACTACCGCCGTCATAAACATTACCAGAAAAATAAGTTTTATTTCTTAGTAAATAATAATTAATTCCCCGCACCTTAACTTGAAAGATATCAACCTTCTCTTCTTGATCTTCTATTTTAACGGTAAAAGAATTAATTTTTTTAGCTTTCCAGGCAGACAAAGAAATAGTGCCATGAGCAGGCATAAGTATACGAACATCAATTGCCTGAGATTTCAGGGCTAAAGGTAAAGAACCAACTACATCAGCCAAACCACCGACCTTAGCCAAAGGAGCTGCTTCAGCAGCACAAAAAAGTACTTTAGTTTTTTTATTTTTATTTAAATTAGTCTTGAGCATGGTATTTAGTAATTAAATTATTTTTTACTCTATCAATATTAGTAGCAGCTTTATCAGGCTCACAATCATATTTTAAAAGCCAAAAAACAGCAGTGCGAATAGCTGTCCAGTTATAATAAAGATCAATTCTTGCTTGCAGGGATTTATTGAGATCTAAACCTGAATGTTCCAAATACGAACGAAGAAATAACTGTTTCATAGCTGATGCTAATACTTGATCATTAAAATAACACATAATTTGATACTCCAATTGCTGCATAAAAGTACCAAGATCACGAGCAAAATCAGCCGGACAAAAATCAGTAAAATCAATCAAACCAATCTTATCCTTTCCGGCCGAAATGATATTTTCTGGATGAGCATCACCATGGATTAACCAACGCTTACTCGTACTATTAAAAAATTTTTTCTCTTCAGCAATAAAATAATCATACAATTTTGAAATATCATGAACATAAGTATCACCAAAACGATTACCAATTTTGCGAACTATCGTATCGCGTCCAGGCACTACTGTCCGCAAAGAATAATTAGCGTCACTAAAAATATTTAGATCTTTAGGCAATTTTAAATTATGTAAACGAGCAAATAAGCGAGCAGCCAGCATTACTATTTTTTTAGTTTTTATTTTTTTGCCCTCTTTAATAATTTGCAACAAATGTTTCCCTTCAACTCCCCGATAAAAAGTACCATTGTATTCAGAGCTAAAAAAGAGTGGACGCGGTAAAGCGATGCCATCATCACTTAAATCAGTTTTTTCTAAGTATTTCAAAACTTTAAAGACAACTTCACGCGGCTCGTCACTATGAGCTGAACACACTATTTCTAATTTATTTTTTTCACCAGCGGTATTTAGTAAAGTAAGGTGATAGGAAATAACAACATGGTAGGTAGTAATCCAAATAAATTCTTTGTATGGTTTAATTTCTAAAGATAAAATTTCAGTAAAATCAGGATACAAAGGCAATACCTCTTGCTCTAATAATGTACGCACCGTTTTTTCGTCAAATAATTCTAATATTTTATTCATAAACGCACTCCAATTGCAATGGAAATAAATTTAATAATTATTCGTTATTATTCAACCAATGCTTCGACCAATGCTTCGACCAAAGAGACTTTCTAATTTCATTAGCCAATTTTTCAGCTTTGATCTTATATTTAAGAGATTTTTCGTTCTCAAGGGAGCGGATGGATCGTAATAAGTCATTAACCCCACCTTCAACTTCATCCGGATTCCAAGCTACTGGCCCAAAATTATGAGAAAAATTACGACCGCTAGCCCACCAAAAAGCACAACTAGCTAAACCACGATCCAAATGCCAGCGACACCAGGTATAATTGCTATCATTTTTAAACTTCTGTTCGACCTTGAGTGCTAGTTTAGCTAAATCCCACAATAATAATTGAGTTTTATTGCCTCGTTCACGCCAAATAGCAAAGGGTTGACCTTTATCAAATTGCCAATTCGTCTCCCAAGAAGCCATCTGAAATTTAAGTTTGGATAATTTATCATTATTGTCTAAATAATTAGTAATTGTAGTTGTTTCCAAACCTTTAATTTTAACCATCTTCTCCAGTTCAGCACTCGGATCTTCATGGCGCAAACCATATAATTCCGCATCTGTAGCGGTTATTATTATATTCGGTAATTTATTCTCTAATAATAAATTATTAATTAAATCAGGAGCGTAGGCATTGGAAAATTCTCGTTGACGAACAAGCACGGATAAACCACTATTGCTATCAATATAGGCAATCTGTTGATTGGTTAAAGTTGAAGATAAAGAAGCTTCATCCAATATCAACCACTTATAGCCCAACTTCTTAACTAATTTTGCCAAAGAAGATGTATAAGCCATTTCCGGTAAAAAGAAACCTCCAGCCTTAATATCAATACCTAATATTTCTAAAGTAATTTCTTCCTGTTTCTTAATTTGATAAATAATCTCCGCTTCTGGCAAATAAGGCAAAAAAGCGTGATAGGCAGCCGAGCCAACCAATTCTAAACGACCAGACTTAGCCAGGGCCTTCAGTGAATTTAAAATATCGACATAGCCTTCATCCCGTAAACGCTCCAAAAGACAGCCACTGATATTAGCGGTAAAATTTAAGTGAGGATGCTCTTCCATTAATCTAATTAAACGAGCATAACTTTTTTCAACCGCCTCTTGAATACGTTCAAGCGGACCATTGGCCGGCTGATATAAATGTAGAAAATTTATCCAAAGCATAATATTACAAACGTTTAGCCCGGCGATAAAGCTGAACATACTTTTTAGCCGGAATCTCCCAACTATTTGACTGCCTCATCGCCTGTTTTACCAAGTCCTCCCAAGCAAAGCGGTGTTTATAATTTTCTAAACCACGATTAATAGCTCCAAAGAAATCTAAACCATCTTCTTGTTGGAAAGTAAAACCATTACCTCTTTTAGTAGCTGGATTATAATCATCAACTGTATCATAAAGTCCACCAATTTCTCTCACCACCGGAATACAGCCATAGCGCATAGCAATTAATTGATTAATACCACAGGGTTCATGATTGGAAGGTAATAAGAAAAAATCAGAAGCGGCATATAAAGATGTTTCTAGTTTTTCATCAAAAGGCAACCAAACTATTTTGCGCTTAAATTTTTTCTGCCAAGCTTTCAAGCCACTAATATATTCCTTACTACCATCACCCATAAATACCAATTGGATATCTAAACGTAGTAGTGCTGGCATAATCTGAAGAGTGAGATTAAAGCCCTTTTGAAAAGTTACTCTTGAAGTCGTGCACAGCATTGGCGTCAATGATTCTTGAGGTAAACCGATCTTAGTTTGAAAAGCTAACTTATTCGCTTTTTTAGCTGATAAGCGCTTACCTAAAGTTTGAACACTATATCTTTGCACTAAACCAGCGTCTTTTTCAGGATTATAAGCATTATAATCAATGCCATTAATAATACCAAATAAACGCTCGGAGCGATTGCGTAAAATTTGATATAAATCTTGACCAAATTTTTTGGTCATAATTTCCATGCGATATTGTTCACTCACAGTATTGATAATATCCGCCGACAAAATAGCTCGTTTGGCAAAGTTAATATTTTCCAATTGTGGATTATCAAGATGAGGAATACGACTACGTCCATAATCTTTATCCACCAAGGGTACTTCCCACCAATTGTGTCCAAACTGGAAAATTAAATTATGAATAGTGAAAATTGTCTTGGATTTTTTTAAAGTCTTAGAATATCGAAAATCATGTTTTAAATAATAAGGAATAAGCCCAGTCTGCCAGTCATGACAATGGATAATATCAGCTTCAAATTTTAACAAAGACAAAAGTTTTAAAGCAGCCACATCAAAAACTAAAAAACGAGCATTTTCTTTACTTGATCCGTACAAACTCTTATACTTAGAAAAAAAATGAGTATTTTCAATAAAATAAATCGGCAAATCATCCATCAACTGACCCTGCCAATAATTAACCACCACACTTTCTGTAGAATTAAGCGTTACTTTTACATCAGCAAATAATAATTTAAGATTGTGTTCTGACTTATTAATTATCTTTCCATATAAGGGAGTAATAATTCTAACATCATGCCCCAAACGATTAAGAGCTTTAGGTAAACTACGCACCACATCACCAAGGCCACCCGTTTTTGAAAACGGAGCAACTTCAGAGGCAATATGTACTATCTTTAAAGATTTACTCATAAATTTAATTAATATTGACGATAATTAGCCCCGCAAATAGCCACAGCAAGTGCATCAGCAGCATCGTCTGGTTGCGGTAATTCTTTTAACTTTAAAATTAATTTAACCATTTTTTGAACCTGTAATTTAGAAGCCTGCCCATAGGCGGACACTGCCTGCTTAACTTGCCCTGGAGTAAAATCAATCACCGGTACTTTAGCCAAACTGATTGTTAGAAGAGCCACACCTCGAGCCTGTCCAACAATTAGAGCAGTTTTTACATTTTTATTAAAAAATAACTGTTCCATGGCCGCTCTTTCCGGCTTGTATTTCTTAATTAGAGTTGACAGTTCTTTATGTAGGGTTTGCAAACGTAAAGATAAATCTTCTTTGGCTGGAGTTTTTATCGAACCATAAGCCAAGCACTCTAAGCGACTACCATTCACTTTAATGAAGCCGTAACCGGTATCAGCAATACCAGGATCGATTCCTAAAATAATTTTTTCCATACACAGTACAGCTCAGAATTAGTCCTTACTACTTCCGAGTCTTAACAAATAATTTAATTCGCTAAATAATTAATCAGCTACATTGGTAAAACAAGCACTAACATTTTCGTTGTCATCTAGTTCTTCTAAAAATCTATCACAAGCCTCTTGATCTTCAACCGATAAATTAACTTTTTCTTTAGCCACATATTCAATCTCAGCTGACTCAACTTTCAAGTTTCTTGTTTTTAAATAATCCTGCATTTTCTGAAAATCACTAAGCACAGTATATATAGTTAAACCCTCATCTGCCCTAACAATATCATTAGCACCATTGTCAATCAGTTCTAATTCAAATTCATCAAAATTAATTTTTTCAGCATCTAAAGCTTCCTGACTTAACATAATAACACCTGCCTGCTCAAAGTTCCACATCACCGATCCAAATGAACCATTATTTTTAGTAAAAGCATGTCTAATGGTAGAAGCACTGCGATTACGATTATCGGTTAAACATTTAACAATAACCTGAATACCAGCTGGACCAATGCCCTCATAATATAATTCTTCAACCTGATCGCCCCCTAATTCCCCTGTACCTTTTTTAATGGCTCTTTCTATATTGTCCTTAGGCATACTTACATCACGCGCACGGTCAATGGCTGAACGTAAACTAGGGTTAGCATCGGGATCACCACCTTGTTTAGCAGCGATAGAAATAAGATTGGCAAATTTAGTAAAGACGGCTCCGCGTTTGGCATCAACAATGGCCTTTTGACGATGTGTAGTCGCCCATTTTGAGTGTCCGGACATAAATTTGGAAATTAATTATTTACGCCCCAATCTTAACTTAAATTGAAATAAAAATCAATATCCGTTATAATAAAAACATCAATAAAATTAGCTAAATTAACAATAATATGCCCAATTTAGAACTTGATTCTTTAAATATCACCACCCTAAAGGCTCTGGAATTTTTTCGCAGTGCAAAAATTCCTCGCTTAGATTTAAAAAAGTACCCTTTTCCCATTGTCGTTGGTAGTGGTAATGCCTTGAACGCTGGCATGGCTATCTTTGAACAACAAAAAGCTGTCTTTGCCAGTGAAAGCAATTTTAAAAAAATACTAACACGTTATCGTGATTTAATTGAAAATAAAAATATTAGCCATGGCATTATCATTTCCGCTTCTGGAGAAAAAGATTCGGTTTGGGAGCTTAAAGCTGCCCGCAAAGCTGGACTTAAAACTGTTTTATTAACCTGTTCATCCAACTCAAATGCCGCTAAAGTTGCGGACGAAGTACATGTTTTTCCTAAATTAGCTGAACCTTATACCTATAACACCTCCACCTACTTAGGTATGCTCTTGGCGGCCAGCAAAGAAAAAGCAGCAACTATTGAAAAATATATCCTTACCCTGAAACTACCAAAAAACTTTAAAAAATACCGTGCCTATGCTTTCATCCTCCCAGATAATTGGGCAACTATTGCCCCAATGCTAGAGATTAAAAAAAGTGAGCTCTTTGGTTCTAATGTCTCTTTACGCGCTTTTAGCTACGGTGAATCAAGGCACGCCAAGTTTGTTATGCAAACAAAAGATGAACTAGTAATTAGTTTTGGTAAAAATATATATTTTGGCCACCCTCAACACCGTCTAGAATTAATCCCACCAAAAACAGCTAACAAGGCCTGGGCCATGGCAGTCAGCTACTTTCTAATTGGCCTCATTCAAAATTCAAAACCGGACTATTACCGCCAGAATATTAAAAAATTCTGTACCGACTATGGCTATAAAGCCTATCCCGGCTCCAAACCTTTCCCAATAATTGTACCTAAAAAATAGTAAAATAAAATTATGAAGACAAATACACCCGTCATATTAGTCATTCGTGATGGCTGGGGCTACAGCCCCAAGAAAAAAGATAACCCTATTTTTTTAGCTAAAACACCCAATGAAAATTATTATCTAAAAAATTATCCACACGGACTTTTAGCGGCTAGCGGAACAGCCGTTGGCCTAGAAAAAGGCTACCAAGGTAATTCCGAAGTCGGGCATCTTACCATTGGTTCTGGAAGAACCGTTGCTGAATCAATGACCCGAATTAATCGTGCTATTAAAAATAAAACTTTCTTTAAAAATAAAGTTTTATTAAAAATAATTAAGCAGTGCCAAAAAAATAAAAGTACCTTGCATTTGATTGGGCTTCTGCAAGATCAAGGTGTTCACGCACACATTAAGCATCTTTTTGCTTTATTAGATTTATGCCAAAAATTAAAGTTCAAAGATGTTTACATCCATGTCATCACCGACGGTCGTGATGCCCCGGTAACGGAAAGCTTGAAGCATCTTAAATCTCTAGAAAAAAAGATAAAGACTTTGGGTTTTGGTAAGATTGTTAGTGTCAGCGGGAGATACTATACAATGGATAGAGACAAAAGATGGGCGAGAACTAAAGCTGCTTATAACTGTATAGCTTTGGGCAGGGGAAATAAATTTATTCAGGCTCGTAAACAAATTATTGATTGCCATAAACGAGGCGAAACCGATGAATTTATTAAACCAAGCTGCTTACAAGATTACCAAGGTTTTAATAAAAAAGATGGAGTTATTTTCTTTAATTTTCGTACTGATCGCACACGACAATTAACACAGGCCCTGGTAGAAAAAAAATTTACAGGATTTAAAAGAAAACTTTCAGATATAAATTTTGTTGCCATGACTCAATATTACAAACCCATGAATGCATTGGTTGCTTACACCGAAAAACCATTAACTAACTTATTAGGGGAATGTATTAGTCAAGCCAACTTAAAACAATTGCGCATCAGTGAAACTGAAAAATATGCCCATGTTACTTTTTTCTTTAATGGACAAAAAGAAACAGCCAATGAAGGTGAAGACCGAATTATAATTAAATCACCTCGTGTCGCCACTTATGATTTAACACCAGCCATGAGTGTTTTTAAAATTGCGAAACGCTTAAAAAAAGAAATCAAAAAAGAATATTACGATTTTATAGTTGTTAATCTAGTTAATGGCGATATGGTAGGTCACACAGGTAAAATAACGAAGATAATAGAAGCCATAGAAGCGGTAGATAAAGCACAAGGAGAAATTATTACTGCTGGATTAAAAGCTAATTATACTTGTTTAGTTTTAGCTGATCATGGTAATGCTGAAGACAAAGGTAAATTAACTGCAACTAGTCACACCACTAATCCCGTACCTGTTATTCTAATATCTAATAACCCCAAATTTAAAAAAGCAAAAATACTTAAAGGAGCTGGTCTAAAAGATGTTGCTCCAAGCATTCTAAAAATAATGGGCTTAAATATTCCCAAAGATATGAATGGACATTGTTTTTTAAAATACTAAAAAATATTAAAATAAATATTACTAATTATAGCTAAATTTTTATTAAAAAAGTTGACCTTACCAGAATAAAAATGATAATATAGAAAAACTTAAATTATCAACTATATTAATCTGAAAAAAAATCTAAAATTCAAAAAAATCACCATAAAATCATTACTTTTAGGAATAAAAATTCTTATCGGCTTGAAAAACACGATTTCTATTATTATTTCAATTAGTATTAAACTAATTTTAAAACTTGGTAAATTTTTTTTATACCGCCCTTTTATCCATCTTTATTACCTTATCTTCCGGGTAAAGAAATATGATCTTGGAAAACAAACAGCTAAAGAATTAATTAAAAAGAAGTCTCTGCATCTCGCCGCTCTGACTCTTATTTTTCTGGCTATTTTTCTTAATTTAACTGATAAAAAACAAGCTAGTGCCGCCGTTGGCAAAACGCCAAAAAGCGTAATGGCAGAAATAGTATCTAACGAGTTTAGCGATATTGGACAGAATAATGACGAACTTATCCAGGAAACAGTTCAAATTATAGATCCAGAGACTTTGAGTGCAGAAAAATATTTAGGTAAAAACACTGGAATTGTTGCCACTAAAGGCTTAAATACAGAACCGATTTATAAAACCGAAAATCAACCTACAATTGATTACGATGGCAATACGTTGCTTAAACCCCAACAGGTTGCTATGAACAAAGAAACAAATACAACTAATACCGCAAATACTACTAATAATGAACGCACAGAAATCATTACCTATGCCGTACAATCAGGTGATACAATTAGCACCATAGCTAGACACTTCAATTTAAACGTAAATACCATACTTTGGGCCAATAATTTAAGCTCCTTTAGCATTATTCGTATTGGTGATGAACTAACAATTTTACCAAGCAATGGTTTCCTATATAAGATTAAAAGTGGCGATACAATTGGTAGACTGGCACAAATTTACGACGCCAGCGCTAACGAAATAGTTGCAATTAACCATCTAGACAACGCCGGTACAATTAGTATTGGCAAGCAGTTGATTATTCCGGGCACAAAGGTAAATACCACTATAACCAGGAGGCGAACAACCAGTAGTTACTCAGCTATTGAAGTTATTAAAAATATTGTTGTGGCCAATAAACCAGTCACCAGCAGCAATAAAATGCTTTGGCCAACTGAAGGTAGCCGTATTACTCAATACTTTTCTTGGCAACACAACGGGCTTGATATTGCCAATAAGATTGGAACACCCCTTTATGCTGCTGATGATGGCGTCGTTGAAATATCTCAAGGTGGTTATAATGGAGGCTATGGTAATACCATTTTATTAAATCATGGAGGTGGCAAAAAAACTCGTTACGGACATGCCTCTAAATTATTAGTAAAGAAAGGCGAAACAGTGGAGAAAGGACAGGTAATTGCCCTAATGGGTTCAACCGGTCGCTCAACCGGACCCCATCTACACTTTGAAGTTGTTATCAATGGCAGACGTTATAACCCTCTTAATTATATTAAATATTAATCTATGTTTATTCTTGGTGTTTTAGTTATCGCCATTGGAGTTTTTTTGGTTTTAAAAACTGAATGGTTTATGAGTAACTTCGGACGCATCACCTGGTTTGAAAACAAGCTTGGTAGCGAAGGTGGGTCAAGACTGGGTTATAAGTTAGTAGGAATTATTGCCATTTTCATTGGCATTGTTTTGCTCTCAGGTAATGGTAGCAACTTCTTTACCTGGATGTTAAGCCCTCTAACTCCTAAAGCCTAAAACAAGGGTTGACGATTATAAAAAATCCCGATAAACTACATCCTACTGAGAATAAGGGCCCTTAGCTCATCTGGTAGAGCACCTGCTTTGCAAGCAGGGGGTGGCAGGTTCGAGTCCTGTAGGGTCCACAAACATAAAAGACTGAGAATACTTATTCTCAGTCTTTCTTTAAATATATTTTAAAATAGCTCAAATTGTTCTCGTAATTCTTTAGCTATATAAAAATCCTTAGCAATTGTTTTACGAAGTTTTTTAGCCCTATCCATATTATATTTTATTATTATAGATATACTACCAGACTTTTTAAAAACTTTTTCAAGCTCTATTTTTAACTCTTCTTCAGTTTTACTTTTTTTATATAAAATATCAATTGCATTAGCAAGTGAATTAGACAACCGTGTTGTTACTATATAATTACCCAATACTGATGTATGGTCTCTTCTATTAAGACTAACTTGACTATCTGCGTGTAATTGATGATATTTTGATGTTAATATTTTTTTTGCTTTACTATCAAAATTAGTCTCTCCACCTATAAGCGTATATCCATTTATTTCTTCTTCATTTAGCTTGGCATAGTATTCTAATTCACTTTGACTTCTCTCTTTAATTAAAATCCAAAAATGATGTGGTACAAAATGAAAGACTGGAAATTTTTTTATTTCAAACGAAATGTCACTAAAAATATTTTTCCAAAATGCATCTGTATTTTCTATTTTTTTAAACTTATAACTAATTATTTCGCCTTCTCTTAAAATAAATCTCCTTCTTTGAGTTATTAGTTTTTCCGCTTCATCTCGCCACTTATTATTAACTATATATTTTTTCCCTTGTTTCAATATAATATTTTCCGCAATCAATTCACGCAAAGCTTTATAAATTCCTTGAATAGTTACATTTACATTTTTTTCTTTTAAACTATCTTTAACCATTAAAGCCTCAGAATTACCTATTAAAATATTCTCTAAAACTTGATCGGTTAATATCTTTTTTGCTCCTAAAATCATATATTTTTATATAATAATTAAACTACTAGTTTAATAGTACCTAAATAATAGCAATGAACTAGACTAACTGTCAACTTATTATTATACTAATCATATAAATAGTATATTAACAATTAAATTCATAAATCATGAGAAAAAAAATTAATATTGACTTTGACATAAGCAAAATGTCAAAAGAAACTAAGTTACCAACCGATTTCATTGAAAGTATAATTCTCAACAACTCTAACAACGATATTGATTTTATTAAAAAAGAAAGAAAAAAACTTGAAAAAAACCTCAAATCTTTAAACTTATCTATATCGTTACTTCATAATGACAGAGTATGCTGGTCTAGTCATTTCAGCAATGAGGAATTAAATTATCTACTCGAAAAAGAAAATGACTTCAAAAAACTCAGAGAGGATAATATTAGAAAAATAAAGTTTTTTATGTTTAAAGAAATGGACCTTTGTAATAGCGAAGAAGAACTTGAGTCTTTATTTCAGGATTGCAATTATGAGGAAATAAAACGACCATTATATGAAAAACATGATAAATTATTATTAAAAAAATTGAAGAATGCTACAACTATTGAAGCGGTTGTGAAAATTACCAACAAATGTTGGTTAGGACATTCAGGAGTAGCGGAAATAGCTTTGGAAAAATGGGTTGATTTATCACAATCCTTTATAGCTTTAAGACCGGTTATTTTCCGAGCTTCTCCTGGCTCTAAGACCTATGTTAAAGCCATAAATAAAGCCGCAACATTTTTCGGTCTTAAATAAACATGAAAATATTAAGGAGGGGCAAAATAACCCTCCTTTTTTATTATTTATATAGTTATAATAAATAAAGGTAATATAAAACCATTAAATTCTAATTAACAACTTGCATTATCCTCCTTTACTATAAAATACACCTGTTTTAGCTCATTTATAAATTGGTTCTAAATTGGCGAACTTGGATCCACACCTAAAAACACGAAGTAATTTACTTCGTGTTTTTTAATTTAGGTATTCGACTACAAATCTTTCTAAAAGAACTAATCAAAAAAAATTACACTCAATCTCTGTCTTGACAATCTACAATATCAACGCTATAATGTATATATACTAATAAAAATGTATAGATTTGTATAGATAAATAATATTTATATATATTATGCCCACAGAAGGAAATAAATTAATAAAAATAGGTTTAGCCGCTAAAATGCTTAATATCAATAGGCAGACTTTACGCCGTTGGGATAAATCCGGTCAACTTAAATCCGTCCGACTTAATCCCAAAGGAAACCGATACTATAGACTTCGAGACATTCAACTATTGATAAACGATATCTTTTCCGTAGCTAAAGATTGGATTTTGCAATCAATACCCCTTGAGCCTGATAATCAATTTTATTGTCTTGATAGTCAAACTTTTCAAACCAGACTTAATAGGCTGGAAAAGACTCTGCAAACAATCCCCGAATTGGAACAAGATTTTTCTTTAATCACTTCCATCGTCGGAGAAATTGGTAATAATTCTTTTGATCATAATCTAGGCTCTTGGCCAGATATTCGCGGCATCTTTTTTGCTTATGATTTAAAACGACGACAAATAGCTTTAGCAGACCGGGGCCAAGGAATTTTAACCACCCTCCTAAGAGTTCGACCACAATTAAAAAATGATAGCGAAGCTTTGCTGCTCGCTTTTACAAAAAAGATATCCGGCAGGGCACCGGAAAATAGAGGCAATGGCCTTAAATATGTTAAAAGAGTATTAATAAATACCCAAAAAAATATACCTCTAAAACTACATTTCCAGTCCGGAGATGCTTTTATTGCCTTAGATGAAAAAACTATTAACTTAAATATTAAACAAGCTGAATTTAAATTTCAGGGATGTTTAGCTTTAATTAGTTTCTAATATATGATTATAGAATTAAAAAAATTTGGTAATTTACTAGCCTCCAGACAAGCCGGCAAAGAAGCGCTAGCGGCAATATTACCCTTACTTCCTAAGACCAAGCAAGAAAAAATAGTTGTAGACTTTCTAGGCGTTACTACTTTTTCACCATCTTGGGGTGATGAATTTCTATCTCCACTCCACAAAAAATATCAAGCTAACTTATTTTTTAAAAATACAGACAATCCTTCCGTAAAAACTACCATCGCCACTTTAGAAGAAATAAATGAAATGAAATTTCACATGGAAGCTTAAAATTCTCCAACTGCCGTCATCTTATCTTCATACAAATATAAAATACCACCAGCAATATAACTGGTGGTATTTTATTCAAGTAAATTTTAACAATAACAAACCTTAAAGTAGTTGATAGGCAACAAACAATAAATACAAACCAATTAATACTCCACCCTCCCAACGCTGAAAACGCTTGCCGCTCACATAGAAAATAGACACGATTGAAAGTATTAAAAAAATAAAGATAATTAATATATAGTAAGCCCAAGATTGCACCACCGTAATTGGCATCATAAAACTTAAAATCGCCAAAACTAAAATATTACTAACTGCTGAACCAATTAAATGACCGAAGGATAAATCACCGCTTTTTGTTTTTAGAGCACGCAACATCACAGTAATCTCGGGCAAATTAGTACCAATAGCAAAAATAAGCACACCCACTAAAAATGGCGGCAAGGCAAATATATCCATTGCCATACTTGTTAGCTCCATTAGGGCATAGGAAGAAATCGAAACTAAAAATAAACCGATGATTGCCCATCTGGTTTCTACACTTAATTCCCGTCGCCAGTATAACCAATGATTTTCTAGGCGTTGCCAACCCTTAGAAGCCAATTCGGAACTTAAGGCCGCTTTTTTGGTTGAAACATCTTTTTGATAATGTCCGCCGGACAAATAATCAAAATAAATAAGAATTAAATAAAAAGATAACAACAGCAAGCCATCATAATAATGAAAACTTCCTTTTAAGCCTAAAAATAAAGACAATAAAATAAAAACAAAACTTGGCAGGATAACCGACAAGTGACCGTCAGTTTTTATTTCTTTTTGTAAAAAAATGGCTAAACCTAAAATCAAGGCTAAAATAACAATAATGCCTCCCCAGATATTACCCAAAGATACAGCCGGCACATCTTGACGAATAGCATTAAGACCCACCATTAACTCGGGCATAGTGGTCAAAAATCCTAAAATAGTACCTAATAATACCGGATGGATATTGGTTTTATCAGTCAGGGCTCTTAAATTTCCCACTAATAAATCAGCTCCTTTGCCTAAAATCACAAAGAAAACTAGAGCTAAAAATAATAATGAAAAAATTAAGATCATAATTTAAATTAAACGGCTAAATCTATTAGCTTATTAATCAGCCCTTTATAAGTATAACCACCATGCATCATTAATTGAGGATACATTGATATATCGGTAAAGCCAGGTAAGGTATTTATTTCATTGAGATATATTTTCTTATCATCCACAAAGAAATCAACCCGAGCAAAACCACGGCAATCAGCTAAACGATAGGCCCGACCAGCCAATATTCTAATTTTTTCTATTTGCTGTTTGCTTAAAGACGCTGGAATTAACATCTGAGCATGACTATTTTTATACTTTTCATCATAATCATAAAAAGCCTGTCCTAAATCTAACTCACCTGGCATAGAAATGCTTAATTTATCATTACCCAATACCGCCACCTCAATCTCTCTTACCTCTTTAACTCCCTGCTCAATTAAAATCTTAGAATCGTGTTGAGCTGCCAATTTAATAGCTGAATTTAACTTAGTCCAACTTTCCACTTTAGTAATTCCTACCGAAGACCCAGAATTAGCTGGCTTAACAAACACGGGCAAGGATAAATCTCGCTTACACTTGGCAATAACGGTATTTCTCTCTTTAATATTATCACGAAGTAAATCTAATAAAAAATAGGGCACCTGCAAAATCCCTTGTCCATCCATTAATCTTTTGAAAACAGCTTTATCCATACATAAAGCTGAGCTCAAAACCCCACAACCACTATAAGAAATATTCTGACCCTCTAAAATTCCCTGCAAAATACCATCTTCGCCATAACGTCCATGAGTCATTAGAAGGGCGGTCTCAAAATTTTCCTTAAAAGCTGAAACCTCCAAACGCTGCTTACTTTTTAAAGTTTTAACTTGCCCCATTTTGGATAACTTATAAAAATAACCATCTTTATGCCAGTAGATTAAAATCAATTGCTGACGTCGATAGTCAAAATTATTAACGATATTTTGAGCCGAAGTAATAGAAACCTCAGCTTCATTACTTAAACCACCAAAAAATAAGGCTATTTTACGCATATAATTATTACTTTGTATTACCATTTCATTTTATCAGACTCAATCAAAAAAACAAAGACTTGACTTTTTTGAATCATTTGCTAGGATATTAGTAACAAAAACGGAAGCGCATGAATAATAGCACACTACCATTTCCATCAATCGGAAATGGATTTACTATTAGTTTGCCAGCTACAGTTTTTTGTTTCTTCACGTTTCAAGATGCTAAAAATATAAAGGATAATTGGAAAAAAATAATTTTTTCACTTAAGGTGGCACTATGTTACTAATACGGCGCCTTCACATTTCGATGTGTAAGGCGCTTTTTTCTTTTAAACAGGCCCTTTGCCTATTAGCTTTAGCTCGTGCTAAAATAAGTATATGAAGAAAAATGTTTCAAAATTCATGATCATAGACGGCAATGCCTTGATTCACCGTAGTTTTCATGCCATTCCACCAACATTAAGAACCAAAGATGGACGTCTGGTTAATGCCGCCTATGGTTTTACCTCCTTTATCCTAAGAGCTTTTTTAGAATTAAGACCTGAATTTGTAGTTTTAACTTTAGACCGTAAAGCTCCCACTTTCCGTCATAAAGAATATGCTGAATATAAAGCGACTCGTGTTAAAGCGCCCGACGAACTATATGAGCAAATTCCGATTGTAAAAGAAATCGCTCAAGTCCTTGATATCCCTATCTTTGAAAAAGACGGTTTTGAAGCTGATGATTTAATCGGCACCCTGGCTAAACAGGCCAAAACTAACAGTAACTGGCACAGTGTTATTATTACCGGCGACATGGATACTCTGCAGTTAATAGATAATCACACCAGCGTCTATACCATGAGCCGTGGCTTTAGCGACAGCATTTTATATGGAGACAGTGAGGTTAAAGCTAGATATGGACTTAATCCCGATCAAATTGTTGACTACAAGGCTTTACGCGGAGATGCGAGTGATAATATTCCTGGCGTTAAAGGCATAGGCGAAAAAGGGGCTACCAAATTATTACAAAACTTTAAAACTTTAGACGGTATTTATCTGGCCGCCGAAAAAGATAGCGACAAAATTAAAACCCGCACCAAAGAATTATTATTAGCCGATAAAGACAAGGCTTATTTAAGTCAAAGTCTAGCCACAATTGATTGTGAAGTACCAATTAAAATTAAATGGGATGAATTTCGTTTAGATTCTTTCTCTGAAGATAAAGCCATTAAACTTTTTCAAGATTTAGAATTCAGATCACTACTAAACAAATTAAAACAGGTAAAAAATTTACACAATGGTATTGGCGACGAAGTTGCAGTGGATAAATTCCAACGTAATCAAACTCAAAAAAAATACAAATTAATTGAGACTGAAAAAGATTTTGAAAGATTCTTAAAAGATTTAAAAATACAAAAAACCTTTGCTATTGATACCGAAACCGAGGGCTTAGACCCCTTAAATGCTAAACTTCTAGGTCTTTCCTTTTGCTGGCAAACAAACGAAGCCTATTATCTACACCTTGGCACCAGCACTAAACAGAATCATGATCTTTTTAACTACCAACAAACAAAAATCTCTACGCATAGCTGGTTAGAAAAATTAAAGTCAATTTTAGAAAATGAAAAAATAAAAAAATACGGACACAATTTAAAGTTTGATTGGCGCGTTTTAAAAAATAACGGGATAACTTTAAATGGTATTCATTTTGATACTTTACTCGCCTCCTATTTACTACATCCAGAAACAAGGCAACACAATTTAGACAGCGTTTCGCTAAGAGAGTTGGATTGGGAAAAGATAAGCACTGAAGATTTAATTGGTAGGGGTAAAGATGTAATTGCTTTCTCCCAAGTAAGTACCAAAAAGATGACTCAATATTCAGGCGAAGATGTTGATTGTGTTTGGCAGTTACAAAAAATTCTGGAAAAACAATTGAAGAGTGAAGATTTAGAAAATCTATTTTTTAATTTAGAAATGCCACTAATTACCGTCTTAGGAAAGATGGAAGAAAGAGGCGTTCAACTTAATCCTAAACCCTTAGCCAAGCTCGCCCAAAGATTACAAGCCCGTTTGGATAACATTACTAAAAAAACCTATAAATTAGCTGGCGAAGAATTTAATCTCAACTCTCCCAAGCAATTACAAGTCGTCTTATTTGAAACTTTAGGACTAGACAAGCAAGGACTTAAAAAAACAAAGACCGGCATATCTACCGCCGACGATGAACTGGAAAAATTACGAGATCAACATGAAATTATCCCCTTAATTCAAGAGTATCGAGAACTAAATAAACTCCAAAATACCTACGTCCTCGCTTTGCCAGAAATGATTAATAAAAAAGACGGACGAATTCATAGTAATTTTAATCAAACTGTTGCCGCCACCGGCAGACTATCATCCAATAATCCTAATTTACAAAACATCCCTACTCGCAGTGAAGAAGGACGAGAAATTAGAGCCGCTTTCACTGCCAACAAAGGCTATAAACTTCTTAGTCTTGATTATTCACAAATTGAATTGCGTTTGGCTGCTCATATTTCTAAAGATAAAAAGATGATAGCCGCTTTTAAAAACGGCGAAGATATTCATAGCACTACGGCCGCCGCTATTAATAATGTTAAGTTGGAAAAAGTGACCAAGAAAATGCGTTATAGCGCTAAGGCTATTAATTTTGGCATCCTCTACGGTCAGGGGCCTCATGGCTTAAGCCAGGGCGCTGGTATTAGTTACACTGAGGCTCGAGATTTTATTAATCGCTACCTTGAAGTCTATCCTGGTATTAAAAAAATGATGGCCAAATTTATTAAAGATGCAGAAAAAAATGCCTACGCTGAAACTTTATTTAAACGTCGCCGACCATTACCAGAATTAACTTCTGATATTGCCATGATGCGCAAAGCTGCCGAAAGAATGGCCATTAACATGCCCATTCAGGGTACGGCCGCCGATATGATTAAACAGGCCATGCTTAATATTGACCACTACTTAAGCGGCAAAGAGAATGATATCCAATTGTTAATACAGGTTCACGACGAATTGATTTTTGAAGTAAAAACCGATAAGCTAGAAGAATATACTGAAGCTTTAAAGCATTTAATGGCGGAAGCTTTGCCACTTTCCATCCCTGTGCTTGTAGGGGTTAGTTGGGGAAATAATTGGGGAGACTTAAAATAGTTAATATGACTCTAAATTCACAAAACATTGCCCTACTCGGACTTGGTAAAGAAAATCAAGCCTTTTTAAGCTGGTTATTTAAACATGGCTACGCCGGACAAATAACTATTTGTGATTATCTTGATCAAAAGCAACTGGAGACAATTTTAAAGAATAATAAAGTTACTTTAAAAAACATAAAAGGATTACAATGGCAAGTAGGAAGATTGTTTAATCAAAACTTATTTGATTTTGAAATTTTATTTCGCTCCCCTGGTTGGCCGATTGCTTGTCCAGGAATACAAGCTGCCTTAGAAAAAGGAGTGCTATTAACTAGCGCAATGGAATATTTTTTAGCCACCTGCCCCACTTCTAAAACTATAGGTGTAACTGGTAGTAAGGGCAAAGGAACAACTGCTTCATTAATAACAGCTATCTTAAAAAGGGCTGGACACAAGGTTTGGTTAGGCGGAAATATTGGCATTGCTCCTTTTACTTTTTTTGATAAAATTGAAAAAAATGATTGGGTAATTTTAGAATTATCTAGTTTTCAATTGGAAGATCTTAGTTTAAGTCCTAAATATTCAGTTATTACAAATTTATTTAAAGAGCATTTGGCTCCAGCGGATCCATACAATCCTAATTACCACAAAAGCTTTCATGCTTATTGGCAAGCTAAATTACAAATTGCGATTAACCCAAACAATAAAGTACTGGTTATTAACGAAAAGCTAAAAGACAAGATAGAAAAAGAAAATCTTGATTCCAAAATAATTTACTTTAGCAAAGCTTCTTTACCCACTAATTTAAAAGGTGACTATAATCAAGAAAATATTGGGGCGGCCGTTGCACTAAGTAAAGTTTTAAGAATACCAACTAAAACTTACAGCTCTGCAATTAAAAATTTTCACAATCTTGAACATCGCCTGGAATTTGTCTTAGAACAAAGAGGGATAAAATATTTTGATAATAGTTTTTCAACCACGCCTGAAAGTACAATTTTAGACCTACTATCTTTTACTGAACCAATTATTCAAATTGCTGGCGGCGCTGATAAAGGTTCAAGTTTTAAAAACCTAGCACAGACTATTGCTAAAAAAGTTAAGATTTTAATTTTATTAAAAGGTGAGGCTACCCCCCGCTTATTAGCAGAAGTAAAAAAAACAAATTTTAGTGATGAAAAAATATTTACAGCCGACAGCATGGAACAAGCCTTAAAAATTGCTAAAAAAAATGCAGTCAGTGGTGATGTAGTTCTGCTATCTACAGCTTGTGCCAGTTTTGGTATTTTTAAAAATTATAAGGAGCGTGGTGATCAATTTAAACTTTATGCCCGACAATAAAAACATACAAATAGGCGTTTTTGACTCCGGACTCGGAGGCTTAACCGTGCTCAAACACTTTCTGAAAAAACTACCTCAATATGACTATTTATATTTAGGTGATACCGCCCATCTCCCCTACGGAGGACATTCTAAGGATGTAATTTATAACTATACCAAAGAAGCAATTGATTTTCTTTTTTCTAAAGGTTGTAAGTTAATAATTTTAGCTTGTAATACCGCTTCGGCTCAAGCTTTACATCGTCTACAACAGGAATATTTACCTGCCAAATACCCCGATCGTCGCATTTTAGGAGTAATCATTCCCTTGGCTGAAAAAGCGGCTGAGAGAAAAAGGATTGGTGTCATTGGCACACGAGCCACTATCTCCTCCGGAGTCTATGAGCAAGAAATAAAAAAAATAAATCCTCAAGCACAAATATTTCATAATAGCGCTCCACTTCTAGTACCCTTAATTGAAGAGGGCTTAGCCAGCAAAGACGTAAGCAACAAAATTCTCAAACAATATTTGCGACCGCTTAAACAAGAAAAAATAAACACCTTAATTCTTGGTTGTACACACTACCCCTTTCTACTAACAGATGCGCGACGTTTAATGGGAAATAATTGTGATGTTTTTGACCCAGGCAACATCATTGCCGACAGCCTTATTAATTATTTAGAAAGACATCCTGAATTTAAATCTTCCCATAAAAAAATAGGTAAGAGAAATTTTTATTTAACCGACCAGCCTGAAAATTTCATTCGTCTAGGAGAAAAATTTTTAGGCCAAAAAATTAATAACTGGGAAACAATCTCTCTATGATATTTTTTCTGTACGGCGCCGATTCTTTTCGACGTCGCCAAAAATTGAATGAATTAAAAGAACGCTTTATGTCTACAGTTGACACCTTAGGACAAAGTTTAATTGTGATTGATGGCGCTCAAACCACTCCACAAATTCTGCAAGAAAAAATTAACAGCGGTTCTTTATTTACCAAAAAAAGAATGGTTGTAATCGAAAATATTTTTTTAAATAAGAACGAAACTGTTTTTACAACACTCCTAAATATTTGCACTAAAAATGCTGGTGCTGACGATAACGCCATTGTTTTTAACGAAGCTGAAATCGTCGTTAGCAAGCTAAAAGCCGAAGCAAAAAAATTAAATACTTTGTTAAAAAAACAACCCTTCGTGCAAGAGTTTGGCTTATTAAATGGTAATAGATTATTAGCCTTTGCTCAAAAAGAAATTCAAAAACAAAAAGGAAAAATAGAGGCTAGGGCCCTTTCATTATTATGTAATCGAGTAGGAAGTGATCTTTGGCGTCTAAATAATGAGATAGCCAAGCTCACAGCTTATGCGGGAGAAAAGACGATTGATCAGGCCTTGGTTGAAAAAATGGTGAAAAGCGAAACTGATGACAATATTTTTTCTTTAACCGATGCCCTGGGAGCAAAAAACATTAAACTAGCTCTGCAACTTCTAGAAAAACAGTTTGCAGCCGGACTAAGTGCCGAATACATTCTAGTTATGTTTCAACGTCAATTTAAAATAATGTTGGAAATAAAAATTACCCAAAACCAAGGCACAACTAATGAATCCCAAATTGCTTCAAAATTAAAACTACATCCCTTTGTTGTAAAAAAGACTAGCAGCCAAAGTAATAAATTTTCTTTAAAAGAATTAAATAATTATTGGAATCAGTTATTAAACGTAGATTTTCGCAATAAACAAGGACATGCCGATATAAAAAGTGAGCTTTATGCTTTGGTCGCCGGACTGGTCTAAAAATAGCCCAAACAGCTCTTGCTTTTTTATTCTCCTTCTGTTATATTTTAGCAAGAAGTTGCCAGAAACTGATTTTTTATTGTTATTTTCCTAAAATAAAGGGCAATTAGCTCAGTTGGTTAGAGCGCAACACTGATAATGTTGAGGTCGGAGGTTCGAATCCTCCATTGCCCACCCAATTAAAACATAGCGGGATAGAGCAGTTGGCAGCTCGCCAGGCCCATAACCTGGAGGTCGTCGGTTCGAATCCGACTCCCGCAACTAGTTCAGATTTAAGCCTCGGTAGCTCAGTGGTAGAGCAAAGGACTGATTTTCGGTCCGTTCGACGGAAACGTCGGAATGATAATCGGGTGAACTCGGGGAAACCTAAAACGCTTTGCGTTAAGGCAATCCCGAGCCAAGCTTCAGTTGGGTTAAAAGACTGAAGAAGGTGTAGAGACTAGCGGGTGAGCCCAACAATAACCCCGCCGCGAGCGCCCGACTCCGCCCTTTATTATAAAAAATAAAACGGAGATGATATAGTCCAATCCTTAGGGAAACCTAAGTCAGAAAAAGGAAAATCCTTGTGTCGTCAGTTCGATTCTGACCCGGGGCACAATTGATAAAAAAGCTATAAAACTGTAAGCAAAATTAAATAAATTTTATTTATAGCTTTATAGCCTTTTTAATTGAATAGGATGAAAAAGATTTCGGGGTATGGCCTAACTGGCTAGGGCGCCTGCTTTGGGAGCAGGAGATTCTGGGTTCAAGTCCCAGTACCCCGACATTAATTATAAAAATTTTACTAATCTTAAAGTAAAATTTTCTAAATATCAAAGAGGCTTTAGCCTTGATTTTTATTTAGTTTTGTGCTAACATAAGAATACTTTTAAAAAATTACCTAATTTATCAACCTAGTATGCCAAACAAGAACTCGGCAAAAAAAGAGTTACGCAAAAGCGTTAAGAGAGAAGTTGCCAATCTCAAAGTAAAAAATACAATGAAGACTACAGTTAAGAAAAGCCTAAAGAAAATTGTAGCTGCAGATAAAAGTGTTAAAGATGATTTAGTAATTATTATGAAAGCTGTTGATAAGGCCGCTAAAAAGGGCGTTATTAAAAAACAAACAGCTGATCGTAAGAAGTCTCGTTTAGCTAAAAAAATTAATTCACTTAAATAATTTTAACCAGCACTTCTTCTGGGAGACGGGTGCAAGTCCTCTTTCTCGGAAAAAGCGATAGGTCTATGTTAGATAAAAAAACAAAAGTAAAAATCATTAAAAAATACCGTGTTCACGATACTGATACTGGGTCTCCTCAGGTTCAAATTGCAATTTTAACTGAGGAAATTAAAGAATTAACCGAGCATTTAAAACAACATAAGCATGACTACTCTTCACGACGCGGTTTATTAAAGAAAGTTAGTGAAAGACGTAAGCTTCTTAAATATTTACAAAAAGAAAACAGTGATCAGTTTAAGGAATTAGCCGTAAAGTTAAAATTAAGAATCGCTCAAAAACTACAAGCCGAAGAAGATGAAGAAAAGGCTAAAGAAAAAAAATACGTAGTTGCCAGCGAAGATGAAAATAATACTTTAGAGGTTAAATCAAATAAAGAGGTTAAATTAAATAAAACTGAAATCAAAAAATAAATAAAATGATAAAACACAAAGAACAACGCGTTGGCATTCTCGTCGATGTAGCAAACATGTATCATTCTGCTAAAAATCTTTACAGCAGACGCGTTAATTTTAAAGAAATACTTATTAAAGCAGTGGCCAACCGAAAATTAATTCGGGCCACTGCTTATGTTATACACTCAGAAAGTGAAGAAGAAACCGCCTTTTTTGAGGCTTTAAGCCAACAGGGATTTGAAGTTCGCATGAAGGACTTACAAATATTTGCAGGTGGCGCCAAAAAGGCTGACTGGGATGTTGGAATCGCTATTGATGCCATTAAACTAGCAGACAAACTTGATGTCATTATTATTGTTTCTGGTGACGGTGATTATCTACCCTTAGTTTCATACCTGCAAAACAACAAAGGTTGTTTGGTGGAGGTAATGGCTTTTAGAAAAACTTGTTCATCACGGCTAATTGAAGAGGTTGATGATTTTACTGATCTGGGTTCAGATCGCAAATATCTCCTTGGTCGTTAAAATATAAATTAACAAATTAAAGTTTTGGTCTCTAAATAGATAGTGCTGTAAACAATTCGATTATAATCTTATTAATTGTGATACAGTCCTGTAATTTAAAGACCAAGCGTATATTAATTATGGAAAAAATTGTCAGTACTGAGTGGCTTGGTCGTCAACTCATTATGAAAACCGGCAAATTAGCCTTGCAGGCTGATGCCGCCGTCATCGTTCAATACGGTGAAACAGTAGTTATGGCTACCGTTGTTCAAAACAAAGTAGCTCGAGGAGGAATTGAATTCTTCCCTTTAATGGTGGAATTCCAGGAAAAACTTTATGCTGCAGGCATAATTAAGGGTTCTCGTTGGGTTAAACGTGAGGGTCGTCCAACTGATGAATCGGTTTTAACTGGACGCATGATTGATCGCTCCATCCGCCCTCTCTTTAATCAAGAAGATCGTCGTGACGTACAGGTAATTACCACTGTTTTAGCTGTTGATCAAGAGAATGATCATGATATTGTATCTTTGGTAGCTGCTTCTGCTGCTTTATCCATCTCTAACATTGCTTGGAATGGTCCAATTGGTGGCATTAGAGTTGGGAGAATAGAAAATAAATTTGTTTTCAACCCAAGCTATGAACAGACAGCCAAAAGTGATATAGATGTAATTGTTGCTGGAACTACTTCTAAATCCATTATGATTGAAGCTAATGCTAACGAAGTTTCAGAAGATGTAATGTATGAAGCTATTATTGTTGGTCAAGCTAAAATGCAACCAGCCATTGATTTAATTAAAAAATTACAGCAAGAAGTAACTCCAAAAGTAGCTCACGAAAAACAGATCCTTAAGACTGAAGAAGATTTAAAGAGCGAAGTAGAAAAACAAGAACTCCTAAAAGATGGCAAAGCTTGGTTAAAAGAAAATGTCAATAAAATTCTTTTTAACAAAGAATACTACAGTAAGGGCGAACGCAAAGCCGCCGTTGTTGCCATTAAAGAGCAACTTGATGCTTATTTATTTGCTAAAAATATTAATGCTGATAAACGTGACTCTATTATTAAATCATTAGTAGAAAAAGCAGTTGATGAAGAAATTACCAAAGCGATACTAGAGAATGATCATCGTGTAGATGGCAGAGCTATTAACGAGATTAGAGATTTAAGTGCTGAAGTGGCTTTAATCCCTCGTGATCACGGAACATCTTTATTCTCACGTGGTGAGACTCAAGTAATGTCTATTGTCACTTTAGGCGCACCTGGCATGGAACAGTCCCTAGAGGGCATTGAGGGCGTTAGTAAGAAGCGTTACATGCACCACTACAACTTCCCTCCATATTCAGTTGGTGAAGCTTCACCTTTACGTGGTACTGGTCGTCGTGAAATTGGACATGGTGCTTTAGCTGAAAAAGCTTTATTACCAATGATCCCAACCAAAGAAGAATTCCCTTACACCGTTCGCGTTGTTAGTGAAACCTTGGGCTCAAATGGATCATCTTCCATGGCCTCCACCTGTGCTTCTACTTTAGCCCTAATGGACGCTGGTGTACCAATTAAACGTCCAGTAGCCGGCATTGCCATGGGTCTAGCTTCCTATCCTGATATGAGCAAATGGAAAGTTTTAACTGATATTCAAGATTTAGAAGATGGTAATGGTGGTATGGATTTTAAGATCACTGGTACATCAGACGGTATTACCTCCATTCAATTGGATACAAAAACCGAAGGTTTGATGCCAGAGATTATTAGCCAAACTTTTAAACAAGGACGCGAAGCTTTAAATAACATCTTAGAGGTAATTACTAAGGCCATTCCTAGTCCTAGGGCTGAACTTTCTCAATATGCACCAAGAATTGTCAGTTTCCACGTAGATACTGAAAAGATTGGTGCCATTATTGGTCCCGGCGGTAAGATTATTAATAAGATTATTGATGAAACTGGTGTTAGTATTGATATTGATGACGATGGTCTAGTTATGATTTGTGGTACCGAACCTTTGAAAGTCCAAGATGCTGTTAGCCAGGTAAAAGAAATTGTCCACGTTTTTGAAGCTGGTGAAATACTAAAAGGTAAAGTGGTTAGAATCTTAGATTTTGGAGCTTTTGTTGAATTAAATGCCAGTCAAGACGGCATGGTTCACGTTAGCGAATTAGCCCCTTACCGTGTAGAAAAACCTAGTGATTTCCTTACCGCTGGTGATATTGTTACTGTTAAAATCAAGGAAATTGACGATCAGGGCCGTATCAACCTGAGCATGAAAGGTTTAAGTGAAAATGAAGCTATGTGGAAGGATGAAAAGGGTAAGTCAGCTGGTGATGGCCGTTCAAATGGCTTTGGTAAACCAAATAACAATCGTCCACCACGCAATGATAGTGCTCCTCGTCGTCCACGTTTCTAACTTGACTTTTTAAGAACATTAAGCTAATATTTGTCAATAAAGAAAAGAAAAGCGTTATGCGCTTGATTAATAAATCTCGGGTACGCCCAATAAAAAGAAGAGTATATGTTAATGATAAAATTATCAAAAATCGGTAAAACAAACAAAAAAGTTTTTCGTCTTATTATTTCTGAAAAAGGACGTGATCCCTATGGAAGAGCTTTAGAGATTTTAGGTTCATATAATCCCTATTCCAAAGATTTACAGGTTAAAGCTGACCGTATTAAATATTGGTTAAGTAAAGGGGCTGGCATGACCGAAACTATTAACAATCTATTAGTAGGTAAGGGCATTATTGAAGGTAAAAAAGTTAAAGCTTCTAAGGTTGGTGTTGTTAATGAAAAAAGAGCCACTCAATTAAAGACTAAGGCTGACAAAAAGAAAGCCGCCAAGAAAGAAGCGAAAGCTCCAATGGCTAAAGAAGTAAAAGAAGAAGTTACTGAGCCTGTCGAAAATACCGAAAAAAAGAAAGATGAAGCAGTAGTAACTACCCCAGAAGAAACCACAGAAGTAAAAGAAGAAATTGACAAAGTTAAAAAATAATTATAATATTAATATAAATCTTGTGTAAACAAGATAATATAATTAAAGGCTAGGAACTTTCAAGTTCGATGAATATTCATTCAACTAACTCGAATGGCTAGTAACAACAAATATGGAAGCAGACAAACAGTTTCTCGAGATGATTGTAAAAAACATCGTCAGCAACCCAGAAGACATAGTTGTCGAACGGACCGTTGATGAAATGGGAGTTCTTTTGACTCTTAAAATCAACCCAGCCGATATGGGTTATGTCATTGGCCGTAAGGGTCAAACAGCACAGGCAATCAGAACTTTATTAAAGATTGTTGGTGCTAAAAACAATTCTCGTGTAAATTTGAAGATTTTTGATCCAGAGGGTGGTGCTCGTCGCACTTCACGTCCAACTGAAAGTACCGAAAGTACTGAGAGCACTCCGAGTACTCCGAGCGCAGATTTAGGTGATGTTGATACTTCCGCCTTGGATGATCTCAAAATCTAATTAAACAACAAGCACAAGAAAAAAAGTCGGATTTCCCAATCTGGCTTTTTTGTTATAAAATATGAACATATGAAATTCAAACTATTAAGCATCTTTCCTGACATCCTTGATTCCTATCTTAACGATAGTATTATCAAAAGAGCCTTGGACAAGAAAATTATTGAGGTAAAGAAATTTAATCTGCGCGACTGGACCCATGATCACCATCGCACAGTTGACGATACCCCCTATGGTGGTGGTGCTGGCATGCTGATGAAAATAGAACCTCTCTACCAGGCTTTAAAAGATATTAAAAAGAAAAGTAAAACTAATCCTAAAAAAAGAAAGGTTGTTTTATTATCTGCCAGCGGAAAAACTTGGAATCAAAAACTAGCCCGTCAATACACTAAACTTGATGAGGTTATTTTTATCTGCGGTCGCTATGAAGGAGTGGACGCTAGAATTAAGAAATTTATTGATGCAGAAATATCAATTGGTGATTATGTCTTAACTGGCGGCGAACTACCAGCCTTAATTATAGTTGATTCAATTACCAGATTATTGCCAGGCGTATTGGGCAATAGTCAAAGCATTACCGAAGAGTCTCATAACCAAGCAAACATCTTAGAATATCCTCAATATACCCGTCCAGCTATTTTTAAAGCAGAAAGTAAAAAATATGCTGTCCCCAAAGTATTACTAGAAGGTCACCACGCCAAGATAAAAGAATGGCGAGATAAGAAACAAACGATAAAAAAATAACAAGAAGACTCCAATCCAATTGGAGTCTTTTTTAAAAGTCTTATTTAAAAACTATAAATTTATTAATTTATAACCTGCCAATTATTCCCTATTTTTTCTAAATGCCCTGGCACACTAAAGCCAGAAGCTCGTTTATGTCCACCACCACCAAGGGCTCGTGCTAATTTATCAACCATAAAACCATTGGAGGTGCTGCGTAAACTTCCCTTAACACAACCACTCTCTTCCTCATATAATAATAAGATAGCTTTGGCGCCAGCTAAATTACTTAAAAAACCAGATAAACCACTGAACAAATCACTTTTGGAAGCCATATCCGAACCTTCTCTTCCAAGAATATCTTTAATATCTGTGCGAGTAATTACTGCGGTTACTATTTGGTAACGCGAGTTTATTTTTAATCTTTCTAAAGCTAAACCCCACATCTTCACCACCGCCATATCTTTGTTCTGTAAAGTATAACTGACAATTTTAGAATAGCGAGCACCAGCCTCTAAAGTTGCTGCGGCCGCTTTTAAAGTCTCATCACTGGCTGATGGATAAAGAAAGTTGCCCGTATCCGTTAAGATGCCTGTTAAAACACAATCAGCCAACTCTCTGCTCAAAAAAATTTTGTTAGTTATAATAAATTGATAGATTAATTCAGCGGTTGAAGATAGGTCGGGATAACGAATTTCTAAATCAGCATATTCATAAATACGAGGATGATGATCAAACTCAATTATTTTTCCGCCTGCCTGCTTATAATCTTTAATCTCCTGAATCAGAGCAGTGCGCGCTAAAGACCCACAATCAGCTACTATCACCAGATCAAATTTATCTATGATATTATCTTTAAAATCATATTTATTTTGCAAAGACTCCCAATCTGATTCTATTGCTTGAAAACCAGGCAAATAATCAAATAATTGTGGATTCTTTTGCTTACAATAACAAGCAGTTTTTTTACCCAAATCCTTAGTCATCAAACGCAAAGCTGCCACCGAAGACAAGGCGTCACCGTCAGGATGAAGATGGGCAATTATCAAAATACTGCTGGCTGCTGCCATCATTTCGTAGGCTTGAATTAATTTGCTTTGCATAGACATAACTAAGTATTTTATAGGTAAAGAAGGTAAATGTCAAAATATAATAAAATTATTTATATAATGTTAGATATTTTTTACACTTTTTAAACTACCTGCTTTGATTAAAGATTACCACTTTTTATCACCTTCCAGTCACAATGGCGTCACAAATTTCGTGAGGCTTAGTAATGCAAGAAAAAGTGGTGAAAAATCGCTACATCCTAAAATAAAAAAGCCCTTGCATTATAATGACGCATGGGCTCTATAAACTTTGTAAAACTCTTTCTACAATGCCATTGCATCATCAAAAAGCTCTACTCCGTCAATTTGTCTTCCGATATAAGATCCTGCCCAAGCCATATCAAAAGTATGACAGTGCGGAGCATTTATTGCTTCAACAATTTTTAGAGAAGGTTCTTCCATATTTGATATAATAATTTCTTCTTTACCATACCAATTAAATATTGTTATTGGTGTCATAGCGTATCCACCCAATGGAAGTGGATATATTACCTTTAAAACTGGGGAAACTTCGACTTTACTTCCCACTCCTGGGGCAGAAATAACTTTCTTTTTTGAATTAACAAGTAATTCTATTAACCCAGCCAAGCAACTTTCATTTTCTTCAAAAGGAAGCACTATGGTTGCATATACCAATCGTCTTTCTTGAGCTTCATCTTCTCCAATTTTAACTGTTACTTCATAAAGTTTTCCTAATTTAATTGGTTCAGAATTAATCTCCGGAAAAACAACAGAATAATATCTTAGTATACCCAATATATTTTTGATATCGTGGGCAACTTCCTCCAATGAAGGCTTAGCTTTTATTTTGATGGACTGCGCCACTTTTACCACATTCCATCCCTTTGTTAGTTGATTCTCGTAAAAAGCTTTAAACTTTTTTCTTTCTTTTTTACTGGACATAGTTATAAGTTTTTAATGAACAATTCGTGTATTTAAATGTAATAAAAAAGCATACCGCGAAAGTATACTTTTGTCAACAGGTCCCCAGGGTGGTATTCGAAACCTTCACAAACCTAACGGCCACGAAGATTTTATATAAATAAAAACTGTTTAAAGTTAAAAATTTATGTCTTCGTCATCATCTTCATCAATTTTTAGAAAAACTTCTTCTAAAACAGCAGCCTTTCTTTCGGTTGGGTCAAACTCCCATAATAGATGAGGAACTTTACGTAGACGAGTCTTTTTAGTGATACTAGAAACAATTCTCCCAGAAGCAGCTTTGAGTTTCTTTAGGGCTGTGCCCGCCATTTTATCAGGCAGAACTGAAACAATAACCTTAGCATACTGCAAATCAGGCGTACAAGACACATAAGTAACCGTAACAAAAACTTCTGGAAATTCTAGTTCTCGATTAATTGCCTCTGCTAATTCACGATGTAATAATTCATTTAACTGATCAACTCTGGACATAATTAAATTGTTTTTACATTCTTATCTTCACGATAGAACTCTAAGACATCACCTTCTAAAATAACGGGATCACCTTCAAATTTAAGTCCGCATTCTTCACCCTCTTCAACAAACTTAACCTCTTGTTTGGCTGATTGTAAACTTGTTATTAATCCAGTGGTAACAAATTCTTCCTCTCGCCAAACATTAACGGTGGCATTATTTTCTGGTTTGCCACTAATTACCTTACCGCCAATAATCTGCTGCTGTTTTTCAGTACGGAAAACAGCTAAAACTTTTAATTTTCCTAAATCAACACGAGTAACTTCAACTGGTACCATCTTCTGCATCTCTTCTTTAGCATACTTAATCAAATCATAAATAACTGAATAAGATTTTACCGTAACATTTTGATTACGTGCTACATTTTCAACAGCTGGTGACATCTTAGTGTTGAAACAAATAATCTGAGCACTGGAATCCTCCGCTCTTTTAATATCTCCCTCAGTAACATTCCCCAAACCCTTAGAAATGATTTTTATTTTAACAATCTCGGTATTTATTTTCATCAATGATTCTTCAATCGCTTCGGCTGAACCCAAAAAGTCACTCTTAATAATTAAATTTACTTTAGGGATGTTATCATCAGCATTATCCTGCTGAGCAATAGACATAATTTTTTCTTTCTTGACATCAGAACTTTTAATTTTACGCATTTTCAATTTCTTGCCCTCACCAACATAAAGGATATCACCGACTGAAGGAGAAATCTTTAGACCTAAAATTTTAACAGGAACCGACAAGCCAGCTTCTTTAATACTTTCTCCCAGATGATTTTTTAAAGATTTTACTTTACCATAAATAACATCTTCAAAACAAAGTTGATCACCAACTCTTAGGGTTCCGTTTTGAACTAATAACGTAGCTACCGGCCCAGCAGCCTTATCCATATTTGACTCTACAACCGTACCTGCGGCATCAGCATTTGGATTAGCCCGCAAAGTATCACCTAGGGCAGCGTCGGCTGTTAACAGCACCATATCTAGCAATTCTTCAATGCCAGTACCTTCCTTAGCAGAAATTGGCACGGTAATAATCTTTCCGCCCCAATCTTCCGGAGTAATATTAAGTTTATTGGCTAAATCCTGCTTAGTACGCATAACATCAGCTTCCGGTTTATCAATTTTATTAATCGCCACCAAATATGGCAATTTAGCTGCTTCCATAATACGAAAAGCTTCTACTGTTTGTGGTTTAACGCCATCATCAGCCGCCACCACTAAAATAGCAATATCAGCCACCTTAGCGCCACGACTACGCATAGCGGTAAAGGCTTCATGTCCAGGTGTATCAATAAAAGTCAGGGCTCTGTTATTACGAATTACCTGATAAGCACCAATATGCTGAGTGATGCCACCAGCTTCATTATCAATTACATTACTTAAACGGATAGAATCTAATAACTTTGTCTTACCATGATCAACGTGCCCCATAACAACTACCACTGGTGGACGAACTTCCATATCTTCCGGCTTTTCTAAATCAAGAATATCTTTTAATTTTTTCTCTTCGTTATCTTCATTATCCTCACCTTCTTCTAGCAACTGAACATCTAAATTTAAATCGCTACCAATAATAGAGGCGGCATCAAAATCAATTTTTTCATTAATAGAAGCAAAAACACCATTTTTAATTAATTCGGTCAAAATACGATTAACTGGTATTTGTGAAATTTCAGCTAAAGCTCTAACGGTGATAATAGCTGGAATCTTAATTGTTTTCTTTTCTTTAGGTAATATTTCTTCATCTTTCTTTTTAGCTCTTTCAACAGCCTTGCGTTGCTCCCATTGACGCCTAAAACTAGGCCAATTTCTTATAATTTTTTTGGCCGTATTATTATCCACCTTAATTGCTTTTTGGCCAATGGCAAAACCTAATTCAGGTAATAAATCACGCAATTCCTGCGGTGAGATACGTAATATTCGAGCTAATTCTGTAATATTCATAGTTAAATTTAATTTAGCCTTTCAATAAAGACCTTATTTATATATTAATCATTTTTTAATATTACGTTATTTTTTTGATTTAGTCAACAAAAATAAGGCTAAAAATAAGCCAAAAATGACTTTACAAAGATAAAAATACTTGCTAATATAATTACAATATTACTTAGCAATTAATTAATAACCGGAATTCAAGATTAGCGCGGTTTCCAGTAATTTTTTTAGCGATAAACCGCATTACTGTTCAAATTTTATCTTATATTAATTCAGATTTCATGTTTTTCATTTCTGTTATCACAAAAAGCAAGCATCAAAAAACTTTAGTATAAGGGAAAATTTTATTTTCTCAGATCACCCGCTCTCTCGACTTCGGTTCACATTTTATGGAATATATCATTACCCCCATTGTAGCAATTCTCGGATTTTTTATCGGCATCTGGTTTCAGCGAAAAAAGGCCAGCAAACGAGCTGATAATGCACAGAGTAAAGCTGAAAAGATTCTTGGAGAAGCTAGAACTAAAGAAAAAGAGCTATTACTTAAAGCCCAGGATAAAGCTCTTAGAATCCTTGATGAAGCTAAAAAAGAAGAAAGTCAGCGACGTAAAGAGATTAGTGATCTCCAGCGCCGCTTAGAACAAAGAGAAACTTCATTCTCACAAAAATTACTTGACCTTCAAGAAAAACAACAAAAACTATATGATAAGGTAACAGAGGTTCAGGAAATTAAGGAAAGAATCAAAGAAATTAAGGAAGAACAATTACAAAAACTGGAAGAAGTGGCCAATCTCGGACAAGAAGATGCTAAAGAAATCCTTTTAAAAAATGTTGAAGAAAAAGCAACCGAGGATTTAATGGTCAGAATTCACAAACTCGAAGATGAAAACAACGATCAATTACAAGAAAAATCAAAAAGTATTATGGCGCTGGCCATGCAACGCATGGTTTCCTCCTACACAGTAGAATTAACTACCACTACTGTTGATTTGCCTAACGATGAGATGAAGGGGCGTATTATCGGACGTGAAGGACGAAACATTAAAGCCATTGAACAAATGACGGGTGTAGAAATTATTGTTGATGACACTCCTAATGCAATTACCATTTCCGGCTTTTCTCTTATCAGACGTCATATCGCTAAAAAAACTTTGGATTATTTAATAAAGGACGGTAGAATTCATCCAACCAAGATTGAAGATGCGGTTGAAATGGCTAAAAAAGAATTAGCAATCGATATCAAAAAGGCTGGTGAAGAAGCAATGTACGAAGTTGGTGTTACCGGTTTTGATCCTAAATTAGTTCAGATTCTAGGACGTTTAAAATATCGTACCAGTTACGGACAGAATGTTTTGAGTCACTCTATTGAAGTTTCTCATTTAGCAGCTATGCTGGCAGAAGAACTGGACGCTGATGTAACTTTAGCTAAAAAGGGTGGCCTATTACATGACATCGGAAAAGCGGTTGATCATGAAATTCAGGGAAATCACACTGAAATTGGTCGTGATATTGCCAAAAAGTTTAATTTATCTGAAGAAATTATTGCCCCAATCGCCACTCATCACGACGATCAACCCTCAACCCTAATTGCTGTTATTGTTAAAGTAGCTGATGCTATTTCCTCAGCCCGACCAGGAGCTCGTAGTGATAGCCGAGAAAATTACATCCAACGCTTAGAAGAACTAGAAAAAATTGCCACTAGCTTTGATGGTATTGAAAAAGCTTATGCCATTCAAGCCGGTCGAGAAATTCGCGTCTTTGTAAAGCCAGACATGATCGATGATCTAAAAGCCCACAATCTAGCCAGAGATATTGCCAAACAAATTGAAACCGAATTAAAATATCCAGGCGAAATTAAAATCAATGTTATCCGTGAAACAAGGGTAATTGAATACGCTCGCTAATTATAATTAACGTCCCCAAGCTCAATAAGAGTCGGACGCCAAATATATGAATAAAGCACAACTTATCGACAAGCTCTACCACGAAGTGGAAGATCTCAACAAAAAACAAGCTGAGAAAATGTTAGACGTTTTAACCAACACTATCATTGATGAGCTTAAAAATGATCGTGAAGTTACCATCACTGGTTTTGGCACCTTTCTTTCCCGTGTTAGATACTCTCGAGGTGGTGTTAACCCTCAGAATCCAAAAGAAAGAATTACTATTCCTGCAGTTAAGGTGGCTAAGTTTAAAACTGGTTACAACTTAAAACAGGCTTTAAAGGGTAAGCGCTAAACAACAAAATATTAAAGAAAGAGGCTTGCTCAAATCTTTTTTTGGGCAAGTTTTATGACTTTTAAAATTTAGGCTATTTTAAGAGTTACTTTTATTGCTCCGGTAGCTCAATTGGATAGAGTGTGTGGCTTCGGACCACAAGGTTAGAGGTTCGAGTCCTCTCCGGAGCACTAAACAGATCCAGACCAGAATAAATTTTTATTCAGATCTTGACTCTTATTAATTTCATAAATATACTAAATCTGCGCCAATTTTTTAAATTCACCAATTAATTGATAATATGCATCGGCTAGAGCTTTTAATGCTCGTCGAATATGGCTGGGTAGCTCAGCTGGTTAGAGCGTAGCACTCATAACGCTAAGGTCGAGGGTTCAAGCCCCTCTCCAGCCACCATTTCACAATCAAAACAATTAAATTGCGTCTATAGCTCAGTTGGTAGAGCAGCTCCCTCTTAAGGAGACGGTCGTGGGTTCGAATCCCTCTGGACGCACCTATACCTAGTTCATTTTTTAATCAATATGTTTAACTTTATAATATTTGGTCCGCCGGGTGCGGGCAAAGGAACCCAAGCTAAAAAAATTTCTGAGAGCTTTAATTTGATACACCTTTCAACCGGAGAACTATTGCGGGAAGAAGTTAGTCAACAGACTGCTATTGGTCAAAAAGCTCAAACAATAATGGCAACCGGAGGCTTAGTTGGTGATAACATCGTTGATGAGATTATCAGAAATAAGATAAAAAAAAACGGCCTAAGCACCGGTTTTATTTTTGACGGCTATCCACGAACCATTAGCCAAGCCTTAAAATTAGACATACTCCTTGCCCCAAAGACTCTTCCGTTAGTGTTGAATTTGGAGGTAAGCTCGGAAGAATTAATAAGTAGACTAAAATTGCGCGGACAAAAATCTGGACGCGCCGACGACAACGAAACAACCGTTAGCAATCGTCTTTTAGTTTATGCTCAAGAAACCCAGCCATTACTCGACTTTTATGCCGATAAAAAACGCTTGATCAGCGTTAATGGCCGAGACTCAATCGAGGAAGTATTTAAACACCTACAAGAACAAATATTAAAAAGACAATAAAGATAACAAAAAAGACTAGCCCTATATGAGCTGTACCCCAAAAAGTAGACACAAAAGTGTCTGCTTTTTTTGATGGTCAAGAAAAAGTAGGCTATAATAATTTGACCAATAAACTAATAATAAAAATAT